>Ga0316206_1002142_pt1 | contig 14323 bp, 13 predicted proteins | sample 6monthpyrite_MG_FD_204942 | JGI IMG/M metagenome (GOLD analysis project Ga0316206, IMG submission 204942) | Microbial mat bacterial communities from mineral coupon in-situ incubated in ocean water Damariscotta River, Maine, United States -... | ecosystem: Environmental > Aquatic > Marine >...
TTTTTGAAATTTGCCAAAAAATATGGTGAAGGAATTGATGTTGATAAGCGTTGGAAGGAATGGTTGGATTATGAAGGTTCAATTATTACAAAATATGGAAAAGAAGAAACCGTTCATGGGTAATATTGTTTTTCTTGTAGCCATTTTAAAGCTGATTCACAATCTTTAAAGGCTTTCATGGGAATTGATGGTCTATTAAATAATTGAAAAACATTAAAAATATAGTAAGACATTCCCGTTTCAACAACCATGGCAAATTTGTTACAAAATCTTTCTATATTATTTTGAATAAAAGCTCTCTCTTCAGACTCCAAAGATTTTAAGGTTCGATTATCAGATAAAAATCCCATTTTATTATCTTTAGTCCAATCTAAAAACAAAATAACGTCTTTTTTTAGAATTTCTAAATTAGTTGTATTTTTAACCCCGTTAGGCTCAAATGTAATAATATTATCAACCCTTAAAGTTAAAATACCAATCTCATTTTCTTTTTGTTCTTTTATGTCAATGGGTTTATTTATCACTATTTTTCTTTTAACCAATTTATCGCTGATTCTTTATTCTTAAAAGCTTTCACTATAACATCTGGTTTATAAAAAAGTTGAAACATATTGAAAAAAAACACTGATATTCCGCCATCAATTAAGATTGCAAATTTAGAACAAAATACAGGAATTTTTTCTTGCATATAACTTTTTTGATCAGAGGTAAAATCATTTAACGTTCGATTGTCAGATAAAAAAGGTATTTTTTTATTATCAGTAAGTTTTATAAAAGCATCAAGGTCTTCTTTCATACTTTCTGTAGAAATAATTTCTACACCTTTATGTGGTTTAAAGGTTAATATGCCATCAGTTCTTAAAGATACAATACCGTTTTGAGTTGAGATTTTACTATCGATTTTTACATTAGGATTTTGCATATATTTAAAAAGTAAAAAAAGGCTCATATAATTCAATATGAGCCTTTAGTTTAGATTTTGTCTATTTAATATTAAGCTTCTTTTGCTTCTGGTTTAGGTAATAAAACCTTTCTTGATAATTTAAATTTCTTAGTTTTTGGATCTCTTCCTATCACTTTGAATTTTAAAACATCACCTTCTTTGCAAACATCTTCAACTTTTTCAACGCGTCTGTGTTCTAATTCTGAAATATGAATTAAACCATCAACACCAGGTAAAATTTCAACAAAACATCCGTAAGATTGTACCGATTTTACTTTTCCTTCATAAATCTCATCAACTTCAACAGTAGGAGGGAAGGCGATAGATTTAATACGTTTAACCGCTGCATCCATTGCATCTCCATTAGTTGCCATAATTTGAACAGATCCTTCTCCAGTTTCTAATTCTTGTATAGTAATTACAGTTTCAGTTTCTTTTTGAATTTCTTGAATAATTTTTCCACTAGGGCCAATTATTGCACCAATCATATCGTTTGGCACAGTAAACCCTTCAATTCTAGGTGCATGTTGTTTCAAATCAGTAGCAGGTTCCGAAATAGTTTTCATCATTTCTCCTAAAATGTGAGCTCTACCTTCTTTAGCTTGCATTAATGCTTGTATTAAAACTTCATACGGTAAACCGTCAACTTTAATGTCCATTTGACAAGCTGTAATTCCGTTAGTTGTTCCTGTTACTTTAAAATCCATATCTCCAAGATGATCTTCATCTCCTAAAATATCAGATAATACAGCAAATTCATCACCATCAGTAATTAATCCCATTGCAATTCCTGATACTGGTCTTTTCATCTTGATTCCACCATCTAATAATGCCATTGTTCCAGCACAAACTGTAGCCATTGAAGAAGAACCATTTGATTCTAAAATCTCAGACACTAATCGAATAGTGTAAGGATTTTCGTCACCTGTAGGTAACATGTTCTTTAAGGCTCTCAATGCTAAATTTCCGTGTCCAATTTCTCTTCTTGAAACGCCCCTAATAGGTCTTGCTTCACCTGTAGAAAATGGAGGAAAATTATAGTGTAACATAAATTTTTCGAATCTCTTATCTTGAGCAGAGTCAATCATTTGTTCATCTAACTTACCACCAAGTGTTAAAGATGTTAAAGATTGAGTTTCACCTCTAGTAAATAAAGCAGATCCGTGAGCTAATGGTAAATAATTAACCTCAGACCAAATTGGTCTAATTTGATTAAAATTACGACCATCTAATCTAATTTTTTCGTGTAAGATAACTTGTCTTACTGCCGCTTTCATAGATTTTTTAAAATACACTTCAATAAAAGGCTTTTCAGCTTCTAATTCTTCTTCAGATAATGATGCTACGTATTCATCTTTGATAGCGTAAAATAATTCGCTTCTTTTTTCTTTAGATGCTAAACCTTGACGTGCAACAGCCATACATTTGTCGTAAGTTGCAGCATGAATTTTAGCTTCAATCTCTTCATCATGTGTTTCGTGAGAATATTCACGTTTAGTTTTTGCTTTTTCAACACCAGAAGCTAATTCTAATTGAAATGCACATTGTTTTTTTATGGCGATATGTGCGAATTTGATAATCTCTACCATTTCTTCTTCAGAAATTTCATGCATCTCACCTTCAAGCATAACAATGTTTTCAGCGGTACCAGCAATCATACAGTCTAAGTCAGACGCTTCAAATTGTTCAAAAGTAGGGTTTGCAATTAATTTTCCATCAACACGTCCAACTCTCACTTCAGATATTGGTCCATTAAAAGGAATATCTGATACTGCGATACAAGCAGATGCAGCAAATCCGGCCAATGAATCTGGCATATTAACACCATCAAATGATAACAATTGCATCATTAATTGAGTATCGGCATGATAATCAGATGGAAACAAAGGTCTTAATGCTCTGTCGACCAATCTCATTATTAATATTTCATCATCAGAAGGTCTTGCTTCTCTTTTTAAATATCCACCAGGAATTTTTCCATTTGAGTAAAATTTCTCTCTATAATCAACTGTAAGAGGTAAAAAATCAACACCTTCTTTGGCATCTGCATTTGATACAACAGTAGCAAGAATCATTGTTCCTCCTGCTCTTAATACGATTGAACCGTCAGCTTGTTTAGCTAACTTACCTGTTTCAATTGAAATTTCGGTACCATTACCAATATCAATTGTTTTTGTTATTACATTCATAATTTTTGTTTTGTGAGCTAGGGGCTTCTTTTATCCTAACTCGTATATTTATTTGTTTATTACGTCTTTTTAAAACAAAAAAGGCAATCGAATAGATTCAAATGCCTTTTTAATGTTTTATGTTTTAAATAGAATCAATTATCTTCTTAATCCTAATTCTTTAACAATTGCTCTATATCTATTGATATCTTTTTTAGTTAAATAGTCTAATAAATCTCTACGTTTACCAACCATCAACTGCAAAGATCTTTGTGTTCTAAAGTCTTTTCTGTTTTTCTTTAAGTGCTCAGTTAAATGAGATATTCTGAAAGTAAACATTGCTATTTGACCTTCTGCACTTCCTGTATCTTTAGCATCTTTACCATGCTTTTTATACATTTTATCTTTTTCTTTCTGTGTTATATACATTCCAATATTATTTTAAATGATTATTATGTAATTTGGGTGCAAAGATAGGTATTTAATTTGATTTACAATTTTTAACTAGGAAAAATTTTGTAAAGCTTAATTAAATAATTCTTACCCTTGAAACATTTTTATAGTTTGACTTAGTTTTTGTTTTAAATCTTTACGCTCTACAATGTAATCTAGAAAACCATGTTCCATCACAAATTCTGAGCGTTGAAAACCTTTAGGTAAATCTCTACCAATGGTTTCTTTTACAACTCTTGGTCCTGCAAAAGCTATTAAGGCGTTTGGTTCTGATATGTTTACATCTCCTAACATAGCAAATGAAGCTGTTACACCACCAGTTGTTGGGTCAGATAAAAATGAGATATATGGTAATTTAGCATCACTTAATAATGACAATTTAGCTGATACTTTAGCCATTTGCATTAAAGATAAACCAGCTTCCATCATCCTTGCGCCACCAGATTTTGATATAATCATAAATGGTGCTTTTAATTCTATTGCTTTGTCTATTGCTCTGGCAATTTTTTCACCCATAACTGATCCTAAAGAACCACCAATAAATTTAAAATCCATTGCGGCAACTACAAAAACATCTCCATTTATTTTTCCTTGAACGGTTTTAATGGCGTCTTTTAATCCTGTTTTAGCTTGTGTTGCCTTAACTCTATCCGTATATTTTTTAGTGTCTTCAAAATTTAACGGATCCCCAGATGTTAATCCTTTTGAAAATTCAGTAAATTTTTGATTGTCAAAAATAATATTAAAGTACCCGTCAGAATCTAATCGTTCATGATGATTACAATTGGCACAAATACTTAAGTTATCATTGTGTTCATCAGTTGAAATAACTGTTTTACAAGTTGGACATTTATACCATAATCCTTCTGGTGTTTCTTTTTTGTCTTTCGTAGAAGTTTTTATACCTTCACTTGATCTTTTAAACCATCCCATAATGTGTACTTTAAATTACGCGATTGTAATAGAATCGTCTAAATAAATATTTTGAACTGCTTGAATAATTTCTATGCCATCTTTAAATGGTTTTTGGAATGCTTTTCTTCCTAAAATTAAGCCTTGACCTGCCGCTCTTTTATTAATAATTGCTGTTTTTACAGCATCCTGCATGTCATTTGTATCGTTTCCTGTTGATGCACCACCTGAATTAATTAATCCATTTCGTCCCATATAACAATTTGCAACTTGGTAACGTGTTAAATCAATTGGGTTGTCAGTTGATAATTCAGAATACATTTTTGGATGAAATTTACCAAAACCGATTGCAGGATATGCCCCATTTAATGTTGGCATTTTTTGCTTAATAATATCTGCTTGAATTGTTACACCAATATGATTTGCTTGGGCAGTAATATCGGTTGATGTATGGTAATCAATACCGTCTTTTTTAAAGGCATCATTTCTTACATAACACCATAATACAGTTGCTAATCCCAATTCGTGTGCACGTTCAAAAGCTCTAGCTATTTCAACAATTTGTCTTTCAGATTCTGGATGACCAAAATAAATTGTGGCACCTACAGCAGTTGCTCCCATATTCCAAGCATCCTCAACCGAACCGAACTCAATTTGATTAAATGTATTTGGGTATGATAAAAACTCGTTATGATTTAATTTTACTATAAATGGGATGTTGTGCGCATATTTTCTGGCTACAGATCCCAAAACACCAAATGTAGATGCTACTGCGTTACAACCAGCTTCTACAGCAAGTTTAACAATGTTTTCTGGGTCAAAATACATAGGGTTTGGTGCAAATGATGCCCCAGCTGAATGTTCTATTCCTTGATCAACGGGTAAAATAGACATATATCCTGTACCAGCTAAATTCCCGGTATTGTATAATGCATTTAAGTTCTTTAAAACTTGAGGACTTCTGTTAGACTGCATAAAACATCTGTCAACAAAATCACCTCCTGGTAAATGAATCATTTCTTTAGGAATGGTTGTACATTTATGGTTTAATAAATCTTCACCTTCTTTTCCTAATAAGTCAATAACGTTTTTGATTGCCATTATTTTGATTTTATAATTTTTTTGCAAATTTATAAACTTTAGTGTTTATAAGGTTGCTAATTTGTTTATTTTTTGATTTATTATATCTAAAGCTAAATCTAATTGCTCTTCTCTGGTCAATTCTGAATTGTCAATTACAATTGCGTCTTTAGCTTGGCGTAATGGACTAACATCTCTGTTCATGTCAATATAATCTCTACGGTTTAAACTTTCTTTTACTTCATCAAAGTTAACATTTTGTCCTTTAGATAAAAGTTCTTGGTATCTTCTTTCTGCTCTGATATTCATATTTGCAGTCATAAATAATTTAACGTCTGCTTTTGGAAAAACAACTGTACCAATATCTCTTCCATCCATAACAACAGCGCCTTTAGTTCCCATTTTTTGTTGCAACGACACAAGCTTTGTTCTAACTGCTTCAATTGCACTTATTGGGCTAACTTGTCTTGAGATTTCTATTGTACGAATGTCTTTTTCAATATTATTTCCGTTTAATAAGGTTTCCGAAATACCTTTTTCTTTATTAAATGTAAAGTCAATTTCAATTGAGGGTAATTCATTAACAACTGCTTGTTTAATATATGCCCCATCTTTTAAAATCCCATTTTTTATCATATAATAAGTAACTGCGCGATACATTGCGCCACTATCAACATATCTATAATTTAATTTTTGGGCTATTTCTTTTGCTAATGTGCTTTTTCCACATGAAGAATACCCGTCTATTGCAATTGTCACTTTTTTCACAAAAACAAATTTATGAAATATCTCTGTAAAAAAGGGATTGGTAAATAAATAAAAATATGAATATTATTGAATAGTCTGTGAATGATAGGTTTAACTCGAATTAATTTTTGTCAAAAAATAAAAATTAGGAATTCTTAAAAAATCATGAAATAAATATATTGGAATTTGTTTTATAAATTCATAATAAAAAAAATACTCTATTATAATTTTGTTATTTTCGCGTTTAACTTAATTAACTTTTTAGTAATGTACGCATCAAAAGTAGTTTGGATTACTGGCGCATCTTCTGGAATTGGTAAAGCGTTAGCTAATAGATATAATGGGCTAGGGGCCTTTGTTATCTTATCTTCTAGGAAATCTGATTCTTTAATTCAAGTTCAGAATGAATTGCCATATCCAAAAAATTCTTTTGTTCAAACTTTAGATTTAGAAAAATCAGATGAATTTGAGGTGATTACAAAACAATTGATTGAAAAATTTTCTAAAATTGATATTTTGATTAACAATGGCGGAATTAGTCAAAGAGGTGAGGCTGGACAAACACCATTGGAGATTGATAGACGTATAATGGAAATCAATTATTTTGGGAACATTGCTTTAACAAAAGCTGTTTTACCATATATGCAAGTACAAAAGTCAGGTCATATTGTTGTGATTTCGAGTATTGCAGGGAAATTTGGGTTTTATTTACGGTCGGCTTATGCAGCATCAAAACATGCGTTGCAAGGATTTTATGAAAGTTTGTTATTAGAGGAAGCTAAACATAATATTCATGTAACGATTGCTTATCCAGGAAAGATTAATACGCCAATTTCAGAATCAGCTTTGACAAGTGATGGCAATAAACATGGAGTTATGGATCATAATCAAGAAACGGGAATGTCGGCTGAAGAATGTGCGGAAATTATTCAAAAAGCCCAATTAAAGCACAAAAAATCTGTTTTAGTGGGTAATAAAGAAATTAAAGCTGTTTATTTAAAACGCTATCTCCCTAAATTATTTTGGAAAATAATCGCCAAACAAAAAGCAACTTAAAGATAATGAATTTATCAGTTGTATCATTAAATAAATTCAATAGCCACGAATTCGCGAATTTTAAAATTAAATTAACTTTATTCAAAACCAATAAATTTTACTCAATAACAAACAAAATACACAGTAATTTGTAGTGTGAAAATCAATAAATCCACCCCTAACCAAAACAATTAGTGAATTAGCGTTAATTACAAAAGCATCAAATATAAAACAAAATGAGTAAAACAATATATCAAGATAAAATATTAAATAACAATACTAAACTAAGGTTAATTAAAAAGAAGTTACTTGTATCATCAATGTTAAGGTTAAGCGTGTTTTTAGCGACTTTTTTTAGTATGTATTTAATGTTTGGTAATACGCCAATTGTCATTTTAATCTTGATTTTAGGTATTGTAATATTCCTTTTTTTAATTTCAAAACACACCGATTTACTTGCAACCAAAAACTATTTACAAGCTGTTATTGAAATAAATAAAAATGAAATTAATGGGTTAAACAATGACTTAAATGCTTTTGACAATGGAAAAGAATATAAAAACCCACAACATCATTTTAGTCACGACATAGATTTGTATGGAGAAAACTCATTTTTTCATCATATTAACCGTACTAATCGAAAAGAAAGTGAACATTTATTAGCCTCAATACTAAGTTCTAATTCTATTGATAATATTGAAGCAAAACAACAATCTATATCAGAATTAAGTCAAAAAGTAGATTGGCGACAAAACTTTATGGTAAGCACCAAATTGATTGAAAGCAATGTATCATCAAAAGCCATTTTTAGCTGGTTGCATGACTATAAATCGTTCATCTCTAAGCCATTTTATTATTTAGCTGTTGTTTTTCCCGTTCTATCTCTAACTGTTTTTGTGTTATATTTTTTACAAGTCATTCCAGAGTTATATTTGTTGTATATGTTACTGTTAGGACTTGGAATCACATCTTTATTTTTAAAAAAAATCACAAAATTATCCAATCATGCGTCAGAGTTTAAAGACATTATGAGTCAATACTCTAAATTGTTAATCGAGATTGAAAATCAAACATTTAAATCTGATTTACTCAAAACGAAACAAGATGAAATTAAAACTGAATCTAAAAAAGCGTCTGAAATTTTAAATGAATTATCAAAACACATCAATGCACTCGACCAGCGTAATAATATGTTATTTGGAGTCGTAGGAAACGGTTATTTGTTATGGGACATAAAACAAGTTTATAAAATTGAACAATGGATTTCAGAGTACAAATCAAAAGTTAAAAATTGGTTTAACGTAATTGAATTTTTTGATGCTTATAATTCGTTAGGAAACTTTGCTTACAATCATCCTGATTTTATTTATCCTAAATTGTCAAATCAATCTGTAATAGAAGCCGAGAAATTGGGTCATTTTATGATTGACAAATCTGTGAGAATAGCAAATGATGTTAAAATTGATAAAAATAACTTCATTATTATTACTGGAGCAAATATGGCAGGAAAAAGTACATTCTTAAGAACCATTGCACTTAATATTGTTTCTGCCAATATTGGTTTGCCCGTTTGTGCTGAAAGTTTTGTTTATAACCCTATAAAATTAATCAGTTCAATGCGCACTTCTGATTCTTTACTTGATGATGAATCTTACTTTTTTTCAGAATTGAAACGACTTAAATTTATTGTGGACGAAATAAAAACAGATGAATATTTTATAATTTTAGATGAAATTTTAAAAGGAACCAATTCAAAAGACAAAGAAGAGGGGAGCAAAAAGTTTGTTCAAAAATTAGTCGCTTCAAAATCAACAGGAATAATAGCTACTCACGACCTAGGTTTGTGTACTATTGCAGAACAATTACCTCAGGTTAAAAATAAGTATTTTGATGCAGAAATTGTAAACAACGAACTCTTTTTTGATTATAAATACAAAGAGGGAATTTGCAAAAATATGAATGCTTCATTTTTACTGAAGAAAATGGGAATAGTTTAAGTTTTACATAATTAATATTAAATACATTTTCATTGATTTATTTTTATTCTTTACTTTCAATATACTTAATTAGTATTCAATTAAAGTGAAAACGTGATTTTTTAACTTTCTACTCTAAAATAACAGAAAATCTCGGATTGCTTCTTGACCTTATTTCTAAACAACGGGGTTGAAAATTAAGGGTTGGACGGTCAATAAATAATGTTTCTAAACGTCTCATTTTACAAATGTCTTCTTTTAAAATAAATAAAGGACCTGCGTAAGCAAAATTAACGGTGATTAATGAACCAATATCATAAAAATTGTTTGGTACTGTTTTAAGTTGGTTCCAATTTATATAAAGTTCTTGCAATGGGATTTTATGAATACTGTCGGGTAGGGCAATCAATTTATTGTAACTGAGGTATAAATGAGTGAGACTTTCTAAATTACAAAATTCATCTGGTAAAAATTCAAGATTATTAAATCCGATTCTAAACAGTTCAAGTTTTTTTAAATTACCTATTGTGGGTGGTAATTCATTAATTTTATTGGCTTTTAAAGAGAGTGTTTTTAGTTGTGTTAAATTCCCAATTTCATCTGGCACAATCTCAATATCATTTCTGCTTAAAACTAATTTTTCTAAATTTACCAACTGTCCAATTTCTGAAGGAATTTCAGTGATTTTATTGTCGTGTAAAATTAAGGTTTTAAGCTGTTTCATCTCAAAAACAACCTTTGGTATTTCGGTTAAATGTTGATGACTTAAATTTAGTTTTGTAACTGTATTCTTTTTTTGTTGAGCATCTTCAATATTTGTAATAACATTACATTGGTAAAAGAAGCTTATAAATCCAATTAAAATTAATCTTTTTTTGACCAATTTGTTCATATTTATTTGAGCATTTCTTTGACTGCTGCTGCTAATTGTTGATCTTCACCATTCATAAACTTGGCGTAGTCATTATCTACTTGAATGTCGGGTTGTAATTCATGGTTTTCTACTAAATAACCATCTGTAACACTTTTCATTCCTATTTGTGGAATTCCAAATACGGTTTGCCCATCAATCATAGTTTCCCACCAAACAGCAGTTCCTGTTCCTGGTACAGGCATTCCAATTAATTTACCAATGCCTAATGCTTTATATGTATATGGAAATAAATGGGCATCAGAATAATTGCCTTCACTCATTAAAACGCAAGATGGTTTTTGCCATTTCCAAATAGGTTCTCCACCCATATTTTTTTGACCTCTTGGCACAAATTGCATATACATTTTACCGCTTAAAAAAGTGGCTAAGTCGTCATGTAGCCATCCGCCACCATTAAAACGTGTATCAATAATCAAAGCTTGTTTTTTGTGTAGCTGACCTAATGCACGGTCAAATAATTCTCTAAAACTTTTTGAATCCATGCCTTTAATGTGCACATATCCCAATTTTCCATCTGATAGTTTGTCAACCATTTTTTCAGAATTCTTAATCCACCTTTGATAAGCTAATCCATTTTGAGTGCGTAATGAAATTGGCTTCACAATTTGCTCCCAAGTTGTGCCATCAGTTCCTTTTAGTTTTAACAATACACGCTTTCCAATCTTTCTATTCAACAAATGATAATAATTTTCACCCGCTTTTATGTCAACACCATCAATAGCTAAAATAATTGTGCCTGCTTTTATTTTATCCGAATTCTGTATCAATGGACTTTTAGGCATGATTTCACTAATTTTTAATCCGTCTCCTTTAAATGACTCATCATAATAGCAACCTAAAACTGCAGTATGGTCTCCATCTGTTCTAAATCTATAACGTGCACCTGTATGTGAAGCATTTAGTTCTCCTAAAAGTTCCGACAGCATTTCACTAAAATCGAAACCATTGTTAATGTGTGGCAAAAATTTAGCGTATTCTTTTTTCATTAAATCCCAATTTACACCATGTAAATCTTCAACATAAAACTTTTCTCTAACTTGACGCCAAGCATGAGTAAACATATAATTGCGTTCGGCACTTGGGTTAATATTCATTTCACTTTTAAAACTAACGGGTTTAGCTTTACCACTGGCAACGTCTAACTTTGATATACTCCCATTTTTGGTGTAAAATAGATTTTTTTCATCTTTATCGTACAATAAATTTCCGGTCCAGCCGCCTTTTGTTACAATTTTTGTGCTTTTATCTTTAAAGTCTGTTTTCCATAAATCGCGTTCTTTTTCAAATTTCGCAAAATAATACATTTCGGTTGCTTCATTGTTTACCACAAAATCACCTAAACTTGATGAATGAATACTCAATCTAATTTTTCGGTCAAAAAGCCCTTTTAATTCAATCTTAATGGGTTTAACTTCATCTTTATTCTCATTTTTTTCATCCTTGTCTGTTTTATCTTCATCTTTTGAATCTGATTTTTGACCTTCTTTCCATTCTGCATAGTCTTCCTTATTTAAAGTAAACTTATAATAAGCGTCTTGTGTTAAAAAAATGGCTTCTATATCAGAATCACTTCCCCAACTACCATGAGAGCGGTTTCCATATTTATTGGTTGAATAATACACCATTTCACCATGCATAGCAAATTTTGCATTCCATTGGCTATATCCAGATTTAGTTAGGTTTAGAACATTATTTTTATCCGATACATCAATTAATCCAATATCTGAAGTCCATCTCTCAAATTCAAAAAATTGGGCTAAAATATATTTTGAATCTGGAGACCAAGTATAATATTGATCGCCATCTGAATAAGAATAATTAAAATCTCCATCTAAAACAGTTCTTATTTTTTTAGATTTTAAGTTGATGACTCTTATTGTGGTTCTGTTTTCTAAAAAAGCGACTTCATTACCATTTGGTGCATATTTTGGTTGAAAAGTCTCTTCTCCATTATCAACCAATTTGGTTTCTTTAATTAGCGTAGCATTATAAAAATTAGATTCTTCTGCTCTCACAATTTCTGATTCATATATGTTCCACGACTCATTTTTTTCAGCTGCATACAACAACTTTTTACCGTCAGGACTAAAACTGACGTTACGTTCTTGTTCTGGTGAATTGGTTATACGTTTTGTAGTGGCATATTCTACTGATGTTACAAAAACTTCTCCGTGGTGTATAAATGCAATTTCTTTCCCATTTGGTGATACTGAAATTTGTGAAGTATTACTTGATACACGTTTTGGTGAATTTTGATTATTGATTTGATCTTTATAAATATTTATTTTAACTTTTTCAGATTTTCCATTGATTAGCGTATAAATTTCGCCATCAAATCCAAAACATAAATTCCCATTTTTTGATTGAGATAAAAAACGAACAGGGTGAATTTTAAAATCAGTAATTTGCTCAGCATACGGGTTAGAAGGTGTCCCTTTCCAGACATTAAATGTTCCCGATTTTTCTGATAAAAAATAAAAATTATTGGCATCAATAAAAATAGGGTTACGGTCTTCACCATTCCAATTTGTGATCTGTTTAAATATTTTTGAATCGGTATTATAGGTAACAATATCGCGAGTAACAGATGATGTGTGGTGTTTACGCCAAGGATCTTCATAGCCTTTTTTATTATGAAAAATTAATGTTTTACCGTCTTGACTATACTTTACATCTTCTGCAGCTATGGTTAGTTCTTGATTTTCTCGACCGCCTGTTGTAGGGACTGAATACAGTTCACTTAAACGTGCATAGGGAAATTGAACCGAGTTTTTGTCGTCCAATCTACTCGAACTAAATAGTATTTTTTTATCGTCATTTGAAAAAGTATAAGGATAATCATTTGCCGAATGAAAAGTTAATCGGGTAGGGTGACCACCGTTTTGGGGAATTGAAAAAATATCAAAATTTCCATGCCTATTTGATGCAAAAGCAATTTTAGTTCCATCATTAGACCAAATAGGCATATAATCAATTGATTTATGAGATGTGATTTGTAATGCTGTTCCACCTGATGTGTTTACCACAAAAATATCGCCCTGATAAGTAAACGCAATTTTGCTACCATCAGGAGAAATACTGGGATATCTCATCCATAAGGGAGAGGCTAAAGATGTTAAACTAAAAAATAAGGTTAATACAAAAAGTAATTTTTTCATTCTAAAACGATTTTAATTAAGCGTTAAAGATAAAAAAATGGTGCTAAATAAAGCAGTAATTTGTGAAATGTTAAGAAATGTGACGTTTTTTAAGTATTTTGTGACACCTGGAGCTGATTTTTTTATAAAAAAAATGTTATTTTCATTAACAACGAAAAAACAAAATTAAACTATCTTTTTTATTCGTGAACAAACAATTTAAAATACTACTTTTAGTTGCACTAAGTTTTTTATCGAGCTTCAATTTAAGTGCAAACGATATTTTTTTTTCTATTGAAAAAGAAGCAACAAGTACGCATTCGTTTGATGCGTGTTCGATTCTCGGTAATGCAGGTGTGGGTGATGTTTTGAAAAGAAATATTTAAACGACTCTTGATGTTTCAAGTACTTATGATTTGTATTCCTGTGGAACATTAATAATCAATGCTAGGTATTCATTCATGTACTTATCCATTTTAAAGGTATTCATGTGTTCGTCTATACTCAGGAGCAATGCCCAATTATAACACATTTTAAAAAAGATTGCAAGTGATGTCTATCTAACAATAATTTTTTTAGTCAATACACCTAAATTAGTTGAAATTTTTACAAAATAAACGCCATGATTTAAGTTATCAATTTTGAATTTGTTTGATGAAATATTTTCTTTTGTAATTGCTTTTACAACTTTACCACTTATGTCGTAAATGTCAATAATATTAATCAAATTATGGTCATTAAAACTCAAATACACAACGCCATTTGTTGTTGGGTTAGGGTAGATGCTTAATTTTAAAACTTCTTCTTCAATTCCTAATTCAGACCAAGTATTTTCTGCAGCCGTTCCGCCCCAAATTAATGTGGCTAAGTATGGGTTATCAATAAATGGGTTTCTATTACCTTGTGTATTGTAAATGACATCATTTCTGTTTCGTTCA
>Ga0316206_1002143_pt1 | contig 14302 bp, 8 predicted proteins | sample 6monthpyrite_MG_FD_204942 | JGI IMG/M metagenome (GOLD analysis project Ga0316206, IMG submission 204942) | Microbial mat bacterial communities from mineral coupon in-situ incubated in ocean water Damariscotta River, Maine, United States -... | ecosystem: Environmental > Aquatic > Marine >...
GTTACTGAAGAAGGTGAAGATACAACAACACCAGCAACAGAAGAAGTTGTAGAGGATACAACAACTGAAACACCAGAATCAGAAACAACAACTTCAAATGAAGAAGAGAGTTCAGTTACTGAAGAAGGTGAAGATACAACAACACCAGCAACAGAAGAAGTTGTAGAGGATACAACAACTGAAACACCAGAATCAGAAACAACAACTTCAAATGAAGAAGAGAGTTCAGTTACTGAAGAAGATAATGAAGAGGACGATAGTGATAAAGGTGTAGGTAATGAGACTGCATCAGAAGCATCAGGAAAAGATGTTCGTGAAGATAAAGATGATTCTGATGATAATAATGAAGCTAACACAGATAAGAATGGTAAAAAAGATTCAAAAGATAGTGATGATGGGGATAGTGATAAAGGTGTAGGTAATGAGACTGCGTCAGAAGCATCAGGCAAAGATGTTCGTGATGATAAGAAAAATGATGATGAAGAGGATGAACCATTGTTCTTTAGTGAAGATGATAGTGAATCTATATCTATTGAGAACTTTGATAGTTCAGAAGAAGATAGTGATTATAATGTTGATAACGATGAAGCTGAAGTTGAGACAACTCTTTCAGATATTTTTGATGTTAATGAAGATGATACTCTTTCTAACTATGTTAATGAAGAGCCTGCCGTTGAAGAGGTAGAAGCTATTGAGCAACCAAGTGAGTCAGCATCAGAAGATCATTCTGCACAAGATGATACACCTACTTCAGAAGCACCTGCTACTGAAGAAGCTACATCTGCTGAGCCAGCACCCGCACCTGAGCCAGAGCCTGAACCAACACCTCCTCCGGCACCAGAGGTTGATTTTGATAATTTAGGACAAGTTGATACAGATATAGGTTCGCAGTTTGATGATTTTACAAGTGGCGCTGATTTAGATCAGTCTTAATATTTAATAGATATAATTATAAAAAAATAAAAGTTGTGTTTTGAGAAAAGTTTTATTAGTTGATGATAGTTCATTGGTACAAAAGTTAATCACTGCTATTTTTGCTCAGAGCAATGAGCTTGAGCTCATTATTGCTTCAAGCTATGAAGAAGCAAAAGTAGTTATAGAAACTGGTGAAGAGTTGTTTGCTTCTATTGTTTGTTTAGTTTTACCAGATGCATTAAATGGAGAGATGGTTGATCTCTCTTTGGAGAGTAAAATTCCAACGCTTGTGCTTACAAGTTCATTAAATAAGAGTGTTAGACATCAAATGTCTAAAAAACCAATTATTGATTATGTATCTAAAAATACACAGAATGACATTGGCTACGCAGTTGAACTCATACATACTCTACTATATTTTGAAGATAAAAAGGTACTAGTAGTTACAGAAAGTAGTGCTGAACGTACCTTACTTGGTCTCTATTTTAAGCATTTATTATTAAAACCAATTCATGTATCTAATGTAGAGAGTGCTATTGAAATTATTAAAAAAGATAAGAGTATAGACATTATTGCAACAGATTATAAGATGTCTGGAATGAATGGTCTACAGTTAGTACAAAGTATTAGGAATAGGTACACTCGTGATCAAAAGATGATATTTGCTTTGGTCGCTTCAAAAGAGAATGATGTATTACCTCTATTTTTAAAATATGGTGCTAATGAAATAATTGTTAAACCATATACAAAAGAGGAATTTAACGCTCGTATTTTTAAAGAATTGGACTTTAAGAAAAAGATTGATGAAGTAAAGAGAATAAATAAAACGATTGAAAGTTATGTTATTACCTCTACAACTGATGAAAATGGAATTATTAAACAGGTAAGTGATGCATTTAGTGATGTTTCTGGTTATACAAAAAAAGAGCTTATTGGACAGCCTCAAAACGTAGTACGCCATCCAGATATGCCCTCAGAAGTATTTGAAGAGTTATGGACTACAATAAAAAGTGGTAAAAAGTGGAATGGTACTGTAAAAAATAGAAAAAAAGATGGTGGTTATTATTGGGTTAACGCACATATTGAACCTGTATTAAACTCAAAAGGTAAAATTACTGGGTATCAGGCTATTAGGCAAGATATTACAGCAGAAAAAGAGGTTGAAGAGAAGAGTAAACTTTTAGCTGAAGCCAAACAAAAAATTACAGACAGCATAAAGTTTTCTTCACTAATCCAAGATGCACTACTGCCAAAGAGTGAAATAATAGGTGAATACTTTAATGATTTTTTTGTTTTATGGGAACCAAAAGATATAGTTGGCGGAGATATATACCAGTTTATAGAAAGAGAAGATGATTGCCTTGTTTTTGTAATAGATTGTACAGGACATGGAGTACCAGGTGCATTTATGACAATGGTAACAAAAACAGTAATTCAGTCAATAGTAAATAATGATAACTTTAATAATCCAGCACTAATAATGCAAGAACTTAGTAAAAATATTAAAACAACACTAAAGCAAGATAACCCAAATAGTAAAAGTGACGCAGGACTTGATGGTGGGATTTTGTATTTTAATAAAAAAGAGAATAGGGCGATATATTCAGGAGCTAAAACACCTATTTTTTATATACAAAATGAAGAGCTGAACATCTTTAAAAGTGATAGACAATCAGTTGGATATAAAAAATCAGATACAGAGTTTGAATTTAGTAATTTTGAGTTAGAGATAAAAGAAGATACCTATTTTTATATAACAACAGATGGCTTTATAGATCAAAATGGTGGCGATGAGGGCTATCCACTAGGAAAGAAAAAATTACAAAAATTAATTTTAGAAAATTATAAGAAGAGTTTTAGAGAACAAAAAGATATTTTTCATAACTATCTGCTTGCTTATCAAGGTGAACATGAACGTGATGATGATGTAACTTTTTTAGGTTTTAATATAGAATATAATTTATCTATAAAGTTAGACAAGTTTTTTAGTTTTAAAGGGTTTTTAACTCAAAGTAAACTTGGAGATATTGAACAAATTTTAGAAAAAGATTATCAGAATATTTTTGAACATAGTCGTAAGAAAGAGAAACTTTTTACTATTCTTTATGAATTAGGTCAAAATATAATTAAATATGCTCCTCAAAATGAATATGACGATGAAAATATACAGTCTTGTATTGAAATGGCTTATGATATAGAAAATGATAAATTTAGTATTACTAGTAAGAATAAAGTTTTTGTAGATTCTATAGAAAAAATAAAATCTAGAATTAATGAAGCAAATGCAATAGATAAAAATCAAATAAAAGATATGTATAGAGAACTTAGAAAAAGTAAAAAATATGGTCATGAAGATGGTGCAGGACTTGGTTTTTTTGAACTTGCCAAACGCTCATCTGAAAAAATTGAATATGCTTTTGATGTACTTGATGAAAATAGTAGTTATTTTAATATCACAGTAATAATTTAGTTAAAAGACAATTAATGCAAAAAGAAAAATCAACAATTTTATTAGTTGACGATACTAAAATTAATATTATAATCATGAATGATTTACTGAAAAATGAATATGATATTAAGGTCGCTCTAAATGGACAAAGTGCATTAGATATAATAAATAGAGTAGATGTAGACCTTGTTTTGTTAGATATTATGATGCCAGATATGAATGGTTATGAGGTATGTGAAATTCTAAAAAATAGTAAAAAAACAAAACATATTCCAGTTATTTTTATTACTGCAAATACTGAAGAAGATAGTATTGAAAAAGCTTATGATATTGGTGGAACTGATTATATTACAAAACCTTTTAAGACAAAGGAGTTGTTAGCTAGAGTAAAAAAAGAGCTTAATATTGAACGACTTATAACTGATATCAAAGAGGCCAAACAAAAAATTACAGACAGCATAAAGTTTTCTTCACTAATACAAGATGCAATACTGCCAAAGAGTGAAATAATAGGTGAATACTTTAATGATTTTTTTGTTTTATGGGAACCAAAAGATATAGTTGGCGGAGATATATACCAGTTTATAGAAAGAGAAGATGATTGCCTTGTTTTTGTAATAGATTGTACAGGACATGGAGTACCAGGTGCATTTATGACAATGGTAACAAAAACAGTAATTCAGTCAATAGTAAATAATGATAACTTTAATAATCCAGCACTAATAATGCAAGAACTTAGTAAAAATATTAAAACAACACTAAAGCAAGATAACCCAAATAGTAAAAGTGACGCAGGACTTGATGGTGGGATTTTGTATTTTAATAAAAAAGAGAATAGGGCGATATATTCAGGAGCTAAAACACCTATTTTTTATATACAAAATGAAGAGCTGAACATCTTTAAAAGTGATAGACAATCAGTTGGATATAAAAAATCAGATACAGAGTTTGAATTTAGTAATTTTGAGTTAGAGATAAAAGAAGATACCTATTTTTATATAACAACAGATGGCTTTATAGATCAAAATGGTGGCGATGAGGGCTATCCACTAGGAAAGAAAAAATTACAAAAATTAATTTTAGAAAATTATAAGAAGAGTTTTAGAGAACAAAAAGATATTTTTCATAACTATCTGCTTGCTTATCAAGGTGAACATGAACGTGATGATGATGTAACTTTTCTAGGTTTTGCTCTTGAAAAATGATTTTTTAAGTATAATACATTTAAATTAAATTTTATATCATATGAGGAATATTAAAAATGGAAAATTTAAAAATTGAAAGCAGTGCATATACACCAGAGATAGATTTTAATGCAAATGAGAATAGTCTTAAAATATTAGGAAAATCGACTCCTGAGAATACTTTTGAATTTTTTGAACCAGTTAAAAGCTGGTTAAATAGCTATTTTGAGTCACCAAAAGAGTGTATTGTAACATTTGATGTGCCATACTTTAACTCTAGTTCATCAAGAGTAATGTATGATTTATTTGATATATTCTCAGATGCAAAAGATGGTGGTAGTAGCATAACAGTTAATTGGGAATATGCACAAAACAATGAAAATGCAGAAGAGAGTGGTGAAGAGTTTAAAGAAGATTTTGAAGATCTTACTATAAACTTAGTGGTCAAAGATTAATATACATGTCTATAAAAAAGCATGTTATTCTATTTTTAATAACTGTTTTTAGCTCAGTTAATGCTTTAACATTGACTGAAGCACTTGATAAATCAATAGAAATAAGCCCTGAAATTAGAGAGAAACAGAAACGCTATGAAGAGATATATTATGATACAAAAATAGCAATATCTGGTTATTTGCCAAAAATAGATTTTATTGCTACATCTGCACTTAAAGATTCCACAATAGATAACTCTAGAGATAATGACCATGAGATAGAATTTCTCTTTACACAAAATATTTTTAGTGGTTTTAAAGATATTAGTAAACGTAACCTTGAACTTTCTAAATATGGGTCTGCACTTTACACGACTAAAGAGTTAGTTAATAGTTATTCTCTTGAAGTTATAGAGGCATATCTCTCTTTATTAAGAGAAAAAAAAATGTTAGATATTCAGCGTGCAAGTTTAGAAAATCATGAAGAGATTTTAGAAAAAATTACTAAAAAATATAATGCTGGTATGGGTACACAACTAGAGTTAAGACTCTCTAAAACAAGTTTAAACTTGGCAAAAATAAATTACCATGATCAAAAGAATAGTCGAACACAGTTAAAGATAACTCTTGAGAAATATTTAAATGAAGAGGTCGATGTATCTAGTCTAACATATCCAAATGATAAGGTAGTTATTCCGTGTAGTATAGAGAATGCATTAAAAATAGCATATAAAAATCATCCATCTATGTATATTGCTAAGTTAAATAAGCAGATGAGTGATTATGAGCTTCAGTTTACAAAGAAGGACTTATACCCATCTTTAGATTTTAAAGCAAAATATTCCACTGGTGAAAATGGAATCTATCAAAATACAGATGAGTATTATAGAATGTACTTTGAACTCTCATATAACATATATAATGGTGGCTCAAATATTAATGAAAAAGAGAAAATAAAAAAGAAAATTGCTCAGAAAAACTCAATAATTGCAAAGGTCAAGAGAGATATTACACATAAATTAAAAAGTAAGTTTGATGAATATCTTATGTTAAAAGAGAGGGTGAGATTATTAAATAACTATGTATCATCTAAAGAGTTAGCATTAGAGTCATACTATTCACAATTTTCTATAGGAAAAGCAAACTTACAAGATATTTTAGATACCACAGAATCGTTATATATCGCAAAAAGATTAGCACTTGATGGCAAATTCAATCTTTTAATATCAAGTTATAGAGTACTTGAAGCTATGGGTTCTTTGCCAAAAATTTCGTATCATAATCAAAAAGTTATGCAAGCTATAAACAGTGAAGAAAATAAAAATATATTTAGTATAAAAAATAGTAAGAAAAACTGTTTTATAGTTAGCGCATCTAAACTAAATATTAGAGAGAGTATGAGTACCTCAAGTAAAATATTGGGTAAATACAATAAAGATGAAATTATATGTATCAAAAAAAGAGAGAACCTATGGGTACAAACAGATGTTGGTTGGGTATCTACAACATATTTGAAACCTAAAAATAAGAGCAATATATGACTGATATAGAAAATAAATTTATAAAAGATCCATTATTAGAGACATTAGTAACATACACTAAACTTCATGGAAGACCCTTTAGTGCAGAAGCACTTGTTTCTGGACTACCAGTTGAAAGGGGCAAACCTGCACCAGAACTTTTTTCTGTAAATGGTTCAAAAGCACTTTTTTCAAGAGCGGCAGCACGTGCTGGATTTAAATCAAAAATTATGAAAATTGATATTGATGATATATCTCCATTAATATTGCCATGTATATTATTGCTTAAATCTGATGATGGAAATAGCATTAAGGCATGCATATTAGAGGGCTTTGATGATACAAAGGAGAATGCTAAAATAATTTTACCTGAAATGGGGGAAGTAGAGAATGAAGTCCCAATAGAGACACTAAAAAAGGAGTATTACGGTTTATCTATATTTTTAAAGAAAAAGCTAAATTATGAAGAGCAATCTTTAGATATTATTGATAAAAAGGAATCTCACTGGTTTTGGGGGACAATGTCTCAGGTGAAATCAATTTATAGAGATGTAATAATAGCTTCGCTTTTAATTAATGTCTTTGTTTTAGCAACTCCTTTATTTACAATGAATGTTTATGACAGAGTTGTTCCAAATGGCACAACCGGTACTCTTTGGGTTCTTGCTATTGGTATTTTAGTAGTTTATGCTATTGATATTACTTTGAAATTTATACGCTCACACTTTATAGAGGTTGCTGGAAGAAAGACAGATATTGTTATATCTTCAATTCTTTTTGAGAGAGTAATGGATTTAAAAATATCATCAATGCCAAAATCTATTGGCTCTTTTGCGAATGTATTAAAAGAGTTTGAAAGTATTCGTGCCTTTTTAACTTCATCAACAATTTCTATATTAGTAGATATGCCATTTGTTATTATCTTTTTAGTCACTATCTACTATATAGCTGGAGTTGTTGTTTTAATTCCTCTATTCATAATGGTTACTATCTTGATTTATACACTGATTATGAGGAATAAACTTCAAGAACGTATTAAAAGTACATATAGAGCTGCTGGAAGTAAAAATGGTGTTTTAATTGAAAGTTTAGGGGCAATAGAATCATTAAAAACATTAGGTGCACTTGGGTACGCACAATGGAAGTGGGAAGAGGCAACTGGTGATATTGCAGACAAAAGTATTCATACTAAATTTTTATCTGCTTCTATATCTACAGTTACATCATTCTTGGTTCAATTAAATACAGTTATGATTATCATAGCAGGTGTATATATGATTGTTGATATGAACCTTACACTCGGTGGATTGATCGCTGTTGTTATTATTTCATCTCGTACAATTGCTCCAATGGGACAAGTTGCGAGTTTGCTTGCAAATTATGAACATACAAAGACAGCATACTCTGCAATAGAAGATGTTATGAACCTTCCAGTTGAGCATCCAGATGGAAAACGTTTTGTTCAAAGACCAGAATATAAAGGGATTGTAACATTTGAAAATGTTTGGTTTACATACCCTGGGGGAGAAAAGGCTTCTCTTGAAGATAATAGTTTTAAAATTAATCAAGGTGAACATGTTGGACTTGTAGGAAAGATAGGATCTGGTAAATCTACAGTACAGAAACTTATTCTTGGGCTTTATCACGCAAGTGAGGGTTCTGTGTTGATTGATGGCATAGATATTAAGCAGATAGATCCAGCAGATTTGAGAAAAAATATAGCTTATGTATCACAAGATATTGTACTATTTAGTGGAACTGTAAAAGAGAATCTAATCTATAGAGCACCTCACGCAGATGATACAATGATTTTAAAAGCTGCAAATATTAGTGGGGTATTGGACTTTGTAAATAAGCACCCAAAAGGTTTTGATATGCCAGTTGGAGAGCGTGGTTCAATGCTTTCAGGTGGACAAAGACAGAGTATAGCAATTGCAAGGGCAATTCTTTTAGATAGTCCCATTGTTATTTTAGATGAACCAACAAGTGCAATGGATAATGCAACAGAGCAGAAAATTATTAATAATTTAAAAGATTATTTAGATGGCAAAACACTTATTTTGGTAACTCATAAGAGTTCACTTTTAAAGCTTGTAGATAGAATGATTTTATTTGAAGATGGTAAAAAAATGTTAGATGACTCAAAAGAGAAGATTTTAAATAAATTGAGTGGTAAATAATCATGAATGAAAATCTAGAGAGAGAAGAATTACCAGCAGAGAATCTTTTAAAAGAGAATGCAAAACTTTTAAAAGATAATGAAAAAATTAAAAAAAGACTAGATAGAGTTACTCAGCAAGGAGATCGTCAACATAAACAATTTGAAAAACTAAATGAAAAGTTAGCAACATATATTGATGTTATTGATGATCATGTCATAACTGTTACCATTGATAAAGATAAAATTATTACAAATGTTTCTACTGCTTTTTCAAATGTATTTGGTTTTAAATCAAAAGAGATAATAGGCACTCATATTCAATTTTTAATATTTAAAGATGATTATGACAGACTTGAAGTAGAGATACAAGATAGTTTGGAAGCAAAGCAACCTTGGCGCGGTGAAATAAAATATAAAAATAAATCTGAGAAACTTATTTGGACAAATACTATCATAACAGCTAATTATGATGGAGATGTACTGTATGGGTTTACCTTAATCAGTGAAGATATTTCCAAAGAGAAAGAGTTAAAAGATTTAAAGGCAAAGCAGTTATCTAACAAAGATTATGATCAAAGTATGCTTACCTTTATGTCTAGTAAAAGTTCTGCACTGCTTCAGAGAACTTCAAATAGCTTTAGTTATGTACTGTGGATTATTTTTGCCACCGTTGTTTGGAGTATTGTCTGGGCAAATTATGCAGAGCTTGAAGAGCTGACTCGTGGGAGTGGTAAGATAATTCCATCTAAGCAGATTAAAAAAGTTGAGAGTTTTGATGATGCTAAGATTGAAAGAATATTAGTTGGTGAGGGTGATAGAGTTAAAAAAGGTCAAATTTTACTAACTTTTAACAATATTGATAATAGCTCTACTTTTAAACAAAATGCACTAAGATTAGAAGAGTTGCATGCGAAGTCAAAAAGATTAGAGTTAGAATCAAAACTAATTTATCCAAAAAAAGCTTTCTCAAGTGATAGCTCAAATCTAGATATATTACAAAAGGAGATGGCTCTTTATAAAACAGATATGAAGCAATTATCTTTAAAAACTTCTGCAATGAGTGAGAGAATAAATCAAAAAAAGAGCGAACTATCTGAAGCTATTAAAAAAGAGTCAAATTTGCAAAAAAACTATACTCTTTTAGGTCAAGAATTAAAGATAAAAGAAAAAATGGCAAAAGAGAAAATTATCTCAGAAGTTGAGTATATTCAACTTAAAAGACAGAAAAATGATTTATCGCAAGAGCTAAATCAGATTAAAAATGAGATTATACGAGCAAAATCTTCTATTAATGAGTTAAAGCAAAATAGTGAAGAGGTTATATTAGAGTTTCAAAATAGTACAAAAAAGGAGTATTTTGATGTACTCTCAGAAATTGCAAAACTTTCACAAGTACGTAATTCATTAAGTGACCAATTAAAACGCGCACAAATTATTTCACCAGTTGATGGTACTATAAAAAAGATGTATGTTAATACTATTGGTGAGGTAGCACAAGTTGGTAGTACTCTTCTTGAAATTGTTCCATCAGAAGATAGGCTAATGGCAGAGGTTAAAATTGCACCTGAAGATATAGCATATTTGAGAATAAATCAAGATGCTATGATGAAATTTTCTGCTTATGACTTTGGTATTTATGGTGGTATTAAGGCTAAAATCTCATACATTAGTGCAGATACAATTTTAGATTTAGAAGATGGTCAACATTACTATATAATTTATCTTAAATTAGATCGAGATAGTTTAGGAGATAAGAGTAATCCATTACCAATTAAAATTGGTATGGTTGCAGACGTTGATATTATACATGGTAAAAAAAGTGTTATGGACTATATTTTAAAACCAATTTTAAAAGCAAAACAGACTGCTTTAACGGAGAAATAATATTATGAAAATATATTATCTATATTCAGACATTGAAGAGGTTAAAAAATATGTTGTAGATTCTCTTACAAATTACAATCTTATGCAAGTAGAAGATGTCTCTGAGCTATTTAATATAAATCCAAAAAAATCTTTACTTATTTTACATATTGATTCTAATGAAAATAGTAGTATTGAACTTATATCTGAACTCTTAAAAGATTTTAAAAATCTAAAAATTTTAGCACTTGCTAATAGCGTGAATTTTATAGAGGGTACTAAACTACTTCAGATTGGTGTAAAAGGTTATGGTAATGTCTATATGCATAGTGTTCTTTTAAATCAGGCAGTTGATTTAATTATGAGTGAAAATGTGTGGATATACCCAGAGTTAGCACAACACTTAATAAAAAATATAACCAAACAAGAGATACCTACAAATTATGATGATAGGCTAGAAAAGCTAAGTACACATGAAAGAGAGTGCGCTATTTTAGCTTCTGATGGTCACTCTAATATTGAGATTGCATCTTTATTAGATGTTCAAGAAGTTACTATAAAAAAGCATCTTTCATCTGTTTATAAAAAGCTTTCTTTAAAAAATAGAATTGAATTAGCACTCTATTTAACTAGATAATAAAGTTATTTTTAAAATTATTATTAAGTTTTAGATAAGCTTATTTTGTTGATTTAAAAGTTAAATAAAATATAGCATAACAATGGTCTGTGTTACAATCTTTAAATTAAATATGTCAAGGGTTTATTTGTTAAAAAGTATAAAATTTATATCATCAGAATGGACATTACCATTAATATTAATAGTTCTACTTGTTTTGACACGTTTTAATTTACATTATCTTGTATTTCACTCATTTGCTGAATACTTTGCTGTTTTTGTAAGTTTCTCTATAACATTAGTTACATATTACACATACACATTTACAAAAAACAGATATCTACTTTTTATTGGTTTGGGCTATTTTTGGGTTGCAATTCTTGATGTAATGCATACTCAAACATATGTAGGGATGACTCTTTATAATATAGAAGACTCAAATACATCAACATCTTTTTGGATATTAGCTAGAATTTTTGAAGCCAGTGTACTTTTAGCTGCACCATTTATGAGATTTAGGAAGTATAAAAAATATCAAGTAACACTTCTATTTGCCATCATTGTTAGCACCATAATAGTTATTGCTATGTACTCTCCTCTTAAGTTATTAGTAATTGGAGAGGGATTAACGCAGTTAAAGGTTAATTTAGAGTATTTTGTAATTACTATTTTATTGTTAACACTTTATATTAATAAAATATATGCAAATGAGTTTAGTGAAGTAATTCGAAAAGCTATGAACTATAGCATTATCTTAACAATACTAGCGGAGGTCTCTTTTACACTTTATATTGATGTTTATGGAGTAATGAATGTTGTTGGACATAGTTTTAAATTTTTGTCATTTTGGATACTTTTACAAGCAATTATTAAAACATCACTAGAAGAGCCATTTAAAGTAATGAAGCAAAGTTCAACTACTTATGATGCTATTGCTTATCCTGCCATTGTTGTAGGTAAAGATGGTATTGTAAGACAAGTTAATAGGGCAGCTTGTGAGGTAATAAATAAAGATGCTTCAGATATTGTGGGCTTTAGGAATCATGTACTTTATCATCCTAAGAATATTGATGAAAATGAGTGTTCTATTTGTAACGCAATTGCAAAGAATGAAAAATTAAAAAATTCTGAACTTGAAGATAAAGATTTAAATACAATAACACAATACTCACTTAATCCTATTGAGAGCCAAGAAGATAATATTCAGGGTATGGTTCAAGTAAGTGTAGACATTACTTATGAAAGAGGCTTAAAAAACTCTCTTTCGAATCAATATAAGCTTCTTCAAAATATTGTAGATACTGTACCAATAAGGATATTTTGGAAAGATAAAGATAGCGTATATCGTGGAGGAAATAATCTGTTTGTGAAAGATGCTAGATTGAATAATGCAGATGAACTTATAGGTAAAAATGATTTTGAACTCACATGGAGTGAAAATGAGGCTAAACTATATATAGATGATGATAAAGCAGTTATGAATAGCGGAGAAGGTAAGTACCAGTTTGAAGAGACACAAACTACTTCTTCCGGTGAGTCTATTGTTTTATCTACTTCAAAAGTTCCATTAAGAGATATTTCTGGTGAAATAGTTGGTGTAGTTGGAACTTATGAAGATATAACAAAAAGAAAAGATATTGAGAGTAAATTTAAAAAACAGCAAGAGACTCTAAAGTATCAGGCACATTATGATGCATTAACAAACCTTCCCAATAGGATTCTCTTACAAGATAGGTTAACTCATGCTATAGAAAGATCAAAACGTAAAGTTACACAATTTGCTCTTCTGTTTATAGATTTAGATCAGTTTAAACAGATTAACGATACTTTAGGACATGAAATTGGTGATGGTGTATTAAAGATATTCAGTGATAGGCTTAAAAATTCAATTCGTGAAGAGGATACTTTAGCTAGGCTCGGAGGAGATGAATTTACTGTTCTTTTAGAAGGGATACAATCAGTTAATAATGTCTCTAAACTTGTTCAAAAAATTATGGATCAAACAATTCAATCAATAGTTGTAGATAAATATATTTTGTACATAACAATAAGTATAGGAATAAGTATTTATCCAAAAGATTCTACAAATATACAAGATTTACTTAAATATGCAGATAGTGCTATGTATAAAGCAAAAGACGAGGGAAGAAATAATTTTCAATTTTACTCTTCTGAGCTAACTCAAAAAGCTATGAAAAGGGCTGTTCTACAAAATGATTTAAGAAAAGCATTAGAAAATGAGGAGTTTGAAGTATATTATCAGCCTCAGATAAAAGTTTTTGAAAATTCTTACTCTTTAATTGGATTAGAAGCTTTAGTTAGGTGGAATCATCCAAAGCGTGGATTAATTCCACCAATTGATTTCATACCATTAGCAGAAGAGACTGGTATGATTGTTGAACTTGATAGATTGGTTATGAATATTGCAATTAAACAGGTTGCTAAATGGAATAAAGAGAATACAAGAGCAGTTGTTTTATCTTTGAACCTTGCTATGAAACAGCTACAACAAGATGATTTTATACCTATTGTTAAAAAAATTATAGAAGATAATGAATGTCAAGGAGAAAAATATTTAGCATTTGAGATAACAGAAAGCGATTTGATGAAGAATCCAGAATCCTCTATTGAAAAGTTAAATAAGATGCAAGAGTTAGGTTTTAAGATAGCAATTGATGATTTTGGAACAGGTTATTCATCACTATCATATTTAAAACGATTGCCCATTAGTAAGTTGAAAATTGATAAATCATTTATTGATGGTCTTCCAAGTGATAAAGATGATACGGCTATTGTTAAAGCGATTATTTCGCTTGCTAAAAATCTTAATATCAAGATAATTGCTGAGGGTGTTGAAACTGAAGAGCAGAAAGATTTTATGTATGAAAATGGTTGTGATGAGATACAGGGTTATTTCTATTCTAAACCTATGTCTAGTGAAGATACTGGAGCATTTATAACTTTATTTAAATAGATAAATTGTAGTTTTGGAAAGTTTGTAAAAATATAACTTGAGAATTAACTGAAGAAGATATGGCGCGGTGGACGAGACTCGAACTCGCGACCCTCGGCGTGACAGGCCGATATTCTAACCAACTGAACTACCACCGCACTAAAATATAACAATTATAAAAATGGTGGTCGCTACAAGACTCGAACT
>Ga0316206_1002144_pt1 | contig 14300 bp, 12 predicted proteins | sample 6monthpyrite_MG_FD_204942 | JGI IMG/M metagenome (GOLD analysis project Ga0316206, IMG submission 204942) | Microbial mat bacterial communities from mineral coupon in-situ incubated in ocean water Damariscotta River, Maine, United States -... | ecosystem: Environmental > Aquatic > Marine >...
TGTGGTAATGGTATTTCATGATTGCAGCAATGAACGCCAATTAAAACACCAACTGTCTCATCAGGCGAGCCACGATAGTCTGACCGGATTGGCAAACCGTCGAAAATTTGAACACTGTCTGGAAGAATTATTAACCAACGCAAGAAAATATAACTCATCGCATGCCTTAATTTATCTGGATCTCGATCAGTTCAAGGTCGTCAATGATACTTGCGGGCATGTAGCAGGTGATGAATTGCTCAGCCAAATAAGCGTTGTCCTCAAAGCAGAAGTACGGGATAGTGATATATTAGCACGCCTTGGCGGTGACGAGTTTGGCATACTTCTGGAAAAGAGCACCGTAAGAAAAGCCAAAAATGTCGCTGAAAAGTTACGTCAGGCGGTAAGAAATTTTCGCTTTGTATGGCAAGACAAAACATTTGAGCTTGGTGTCAGTATCGGCTTAACCAATATAACCGCTGAGAGTGAAGATAGCGCCAGTCTGTTAAGTGCCGCTGATGTTGCCTGCTATACCGCAAAAGAAATGGGACGAAATCGCATCCACGTGTACACAGATGGTGATGTAGACCTGGCCAAGCGACAAGGTGAAATGCAGTGGGTATCACGAATTAAACAGGCTCTAGACGAGAATCGACTTTGCTTGTACGGTCAGGTTATTGTGCCGGTAGTCGCTGATCCAAATGACGCAACTCACTTCGAAATATTAGTGCGAATGTTAGATGAACAAGGCGAACTTATTCCACCGGGAGCCTTTTTACCTGCGGCAGAGCGCTATAACCTGATGCCGGCAATTGACCGCTGGGTTATCAGCCATGCCTTCGCTGCTTACTCCAGTCTTGGTTGTACCCAATCCAGTTCAGGGGAAGGCTGTCAGCTGTCGATTAATTTATCCGGTACATCATTGAATGATGATGATTTCCTGAAATTTATTCATGCCCAATTCAAAGAGCATAATGTACCGCCCCAGAATATCAGCTTTGAAATTACCGAAACCGCAGCGGTGGCTAATCTTGCCAAGGCGGTTCATTTCATGAATGACTTAAAAGCCACTGGTTGTCGTTTTTCTCTGGATGATTTTGGCAGTGGCATTTCCTCATTTGCCTACCTTAAAAATCTACCGGTGGATTATTTAAAGATTGATGGCAACTTTGTAAAAGACATGGTGAACGACCCGATAGATTGGGCAATGGTCGAGTCGATTACCAAAATCGGGCATGTCATGGGTCTAAAAATTATTGCCGAGTATGTTGAAACAAAAGAAATAATGAATGAGTTACAAAAAATTGGCGTTGATTACGGCCAGGGTTATGACATCGGTAAACCAAAGCCGCTGTTAGGGCTATGTGAAATAAAATAATACTATATAAACCTTATCCATAACACTAAGCTTTTAATATTTTATCCCATGCTGAACTAAGCACATCGTTTACATTTTGTTCTACAAGCTCGCCATGAGAGAGTATTACTTTGTTAGCACTCCAGTTCAGTATTTTACTTAAACCTTGTTTAACTATTTCTTTATACCCCCAACCCATTTGATATTCCGGCGCAACCTTAGGGTTGTTCCACATTTTAAAAATAACCTTCCACCAGAATCGCAAAAAAAACAGTCGGATGTTTAAAATCATCACTAATGTTTTCTAATAAATCCACCAAAATAAGTGTCTTAGATGGCTTGTGAAAAAATGCTACTTCATCGAGGGTTCGGTTCGTTACTAAGGATCTGGTTAAACTTGACATCAGGAGGTTTCTTATCAAGTCCTGGACAAATAAAAGTTTCTGTATGCCGGTATATATTTTGTCAGTCAGTTACATATAAGTGATGATAATTACCAGGGGCAACGATAAATTTAACATCACCGATTATGTCTATTTCATCCTTTACTGACTCATCAATTTTGCAGGGGCCGTGAATAAACAAATCACCATCAGGTAATTTAATAATTGTCATACGCGCAAAAACGACCATACCGCCAAAACGAACTGGATATTCAAGGATGCAGATCTGATCTTTAATATACTCCGTTAACTGGCTCATTGTGTTACTTTACCAAATCCCTGGAATCAACCGGTAGCGTGTTTGTTTTGCATACTCAGGGTAACCTGCTAATTCGGCATGCAAGGTACGATCTTCGAAATAGGTACGCAAAATAAGTATTAAGCTCAAAAACACTGAAAGCATTAACGCGTACCGTGAACCAAGTGCCATCGGTATAGCAAATAACAAAATAATGACAATAATATACATGGGATGACGAACGAAAGCATAAGGTCCTGTGGTGATGACATGATGGCCTCGCGCTTCATCTATTTTAACGACTTGCGACAAATAAGTATTTTCGCGCATCACCCAACCAAGCAAAATAAAACAGGGCACATGTATCAACATGGCTAAAACCCTCATCCATATTGGTAATGCTTCACTCCATGCATAACGCACCACGTCAAAACCTGGAACAATATAAAGACTGATACCCGCAACAAAAAATACCAGCATAATTATTTTGTCCCAGATCTTTTGCTCTTTATCTATTGGCACAAACTTCATGCGCTCAGCAAGTAATTCAGTATCATAACGTAATAAGTAAACCATCATTACGAGTCCATAAATACCCCAAAGTACGACGAGAACCCATGCCTCCCACCAATACCAGTTACCTGCGGGCCACAGTAATGCTATCGCAAAAAATATCATGCGAAAAACAAAACGAATCCATAAATTTATTGGGCTTTGTTTATCCATCATTTAATTCTACTGAATCATTGATATGTAAAATACAGCACTGAATATTTAGTGCTTCCACATTTTCCTTAAATTTCATTTCATTTACAGGGTTATATTTTTTTGTAAAAAATGCAGGGCAATTATAATGGCAAGCAATCACAAGCTTTGGTTTTATTATTCTTATTGCCTGTAAAGCTTCTGCCTGATTTATGGTGTTATGAATTAAGTTGCCACCAATGAAGATTACAAATTAATCCTTGTAATATTTTAAGTTTAAATAAAAAGCATAACGCGCTAATACGTACTTTTTAATACGTACATATACGTAATAAGAATAAATAAAGTCAAGCCCGATTCAGATAGTTTGAAAGTTCGCTTGTCAGAACAGTAAAAATAAAGATAATTCTTGAATATGAAGACTTTGGGGCGATAACTAACCTGGCAACTACCGGCCCAGGCTGTGTGAAAACTCAATATTTTTAAAATTATAAAAATAATTTCCCACACGAATACCAATTTTAGACTTACATTGCGCTTGTTAAAACACTTTGAATCTGATTTTTAGAAATATTTGCTTTTGGCTCCCACATTTAAAAAATAGAAATAGTTTTCACACAGCCTGGGCCAATAGCAGTCCATTCGACAGACAACAAAACTACGTGTAATAAATACTAAAATGGAACATTCAACTCTATTTTTTTACTGAGCCTTATTGATAAATAGCTTCCACCATGACTTATTACCACTCACACGCCGAGGATTAACTACTTCTCCAATTTTCGGGGTAAGATAATCAATACCAGCTTGATTAGCTGCAATCAAAAACCACTCGATTGGTTCGTACCAAGGAAACAATCCTAGATCAAAAGTACCCCAACCGCTAGGTACCATTAATTTACCCCTTACAGCCTGATGTGCTTTGACCGCCTGTTCGGGATTGTAATGCACCTCCATCTGACCTTTCAAATTACTATAAGCCCCAATTTCAAAGAATGTCACATCGAAAGGTCCTAGTCGTTTACCTATTTCGTAAAGACCATTAAACCAACCAGAATCACCACTAAGGTATAAGTTAATTTTTGTTCCTTGAATGCCATATGAAGTCCAGAGTGTTTTGTTTTTATCAAACATCCCTCGCTCAGAAGTGTGTTTAGCTGGAGCAGCGGTAATTGTTAATCCATCAAAAGATTTTTTTGCCACCAGTCGAGTTCGATGATTTTTTTAGTAGGTACACCCCACTCCTCCAATAATTTTCCTACTGCTAGAGGCGCAATGTAGTATTTAGTCTTTGGAATAAGAGCCTTAATTGAATCTTCGTCCAGATGGTCGGGATGATTATGAGTAATCAATACAATATCGATTACTGGTAAGGTATTTGTTGAAGCAAGTGTTTTAGAATATCGCAGAGGACTCAACCATCCAAACGAGCCTGCTCGTTGTGAGAACATAGGATCTGTCAGGAGCACTTTATCATTAATCTTAATAAGGAAGGTTGTATGCTCCAGCCAAGAGAATTGTATGTCTCGTGTTCCATTCCACTGGGAAATATCAAATGGTTCTACTGGTAGTGAAGGGTTAGGTATAAATTCTTCTGGTTTATTGAAAAAATACTTCCAGAACATCTTCGAACTTGATCCCACTTCAACGTCAGGTACACGCTCCGGATTTTGGAATATTTCCCCATTCCATTGTGGGCTTTCTGCAATGCGTTGCTGTCGAATCGAATCAGCTGCATTTGTAGTAGCGCACCCAAACAAAGAAATTTGTAAAATAAAAAATCCTATAAGAAAGAAATTATTCATAACTAATCTTTTACCTAATTACATTTAATAATGGTTAAGGATTTTTTACAGACATTTTTATTATAGCGCAGTTATTACCTGGTTAATTGTGTTCATACAACCAGAAGCTGGAATTCAACATGTAAAAATAACCCCATGTAATGTCTAAATACGGACATTCAACGAATAATATTATCGATTCTTGCTTTTTATGGTTGATTTAATCAACTTCCCAAAGTCTTTGTCCTTCTTTCTTTTCTCGGAATAAGACATTTCGTTGAACGCTGATTCTTTTTTCATTTTTATATAGTTTTTATAGCGTTGTTCCGACAACTCACCGACGTCAATAGCTTCCAATATAGCACAGCCTTTTTCATTGGTATGACTACAATTACTAAATTCACATTTTTGTGAAAACTCTAATATTTCTGAGAATGTTTCATCAATGCCACTATCAACTGATATATTACCAAGCTCTCTCATTCCTGGAGTATCTATTATCATTGCACCATTTTTTAATAGTATGAGTTCACGACTTGTCGTAGTGTGCTTTCCTTTGCTCTGTATTTTGCTCACAGGTTGAGTTTCAAAAGATCCATTGCCAAAGATACTATTTAGTAAAGTTGTTTTACCGACACCAGAAGAACCGAGTAAACAGTAAGTATTGCCATACAGTAAAATTTTTTTGATAGAGTCAATATTCTCCTGATTCAAATTACTAAATGCCAGTACGACAACTTGAGGTGCTATATTTAAAATACTCTTCTTTATTTCATCAACTTCATTTTTCGAAATGAGATCACACTTACTCAGTAGAATAATAGGCGTGATTCCACTTTCGTGGACCATAACCAGATAACGTTCCAACCTTCTAAGATTAAAATTGTAATCTGCAGATTGAATAATAAAAGCAACATCAATATTTGCCGCTATCAACTGAAAATCCATTAACTTTCCTGCAGCCTTTCTTTTTAATATGGTTTTTCTGGGAATTACACCATGGATGATCGCGTGAGTATCATCATCATAAAATTCTGCATACACCCAGTCTCCTACTGTTGGGAAATCAGTAGTAGTACTAGCGGTATATAAAAGGTGTCCAGTTAACTCAGCAAAAACTTCTCTATGACCATTAGATACAATATATCTATCCTTGTGTACAGATAGCACCCGAGCAACTTCATGAGCAGCTGCCTTGTCATCATCAAGTTGACTTTTAAACCAGTCATTAAATCCAATATCTTCAAGTTTATTCATAATATTTATTCATCACAACTGATTAATATTTCAATTGAGTCTGATCCAATTAATACTTAATTAAACTCTGACTACTTCAATCACTTTGGATATTAGGTCAGGCCTCCCAATCCTCATAAATAATATTCCTCGAAGGTAACTTGAAACTGACCTAACATCCTATTTGGTATAATCATTTATTCGGCAGTATACGGGTTTCTCCAATTTTCATTAACCAAATATTTTCGTATAAAAATCCTGCTTTTTGTGCAGATTCTTTAAAACGTTTTGGTGGTTCCCAAGGATTCTCATCCGAAAGATCAATTGTTCCCCAGTGTATCCCTAAAAGGTTTTTTGCTTTAATTTCTTTTCCTATATCAACAGCTTCTTCTGGAGTTGTATGGTTATTAACACCATATTTTCTGTTTCCATACGTACCAATCGTTACCATTGCAAGGTCAAAAGAATCGAATTTTTTTGTTATCTCTTTAAAAAGATTTGGAGAATATGCGGAATCGCCAATAAAAAAGTATCTACCAAATGAAGTTGAAATAGCCCAAGAGCACCACAGTGATTTATTCTTGTCGCCAACGCCTCTACCTGAATAGTGAACGGTTGGTAATGCTGTTAATTGAAAGTTATATATTGAATATGTTTCGTACCAATCAAGTTCGTGAACATTCTTATAACCATAATCTGTAAAAAAGCTTTTTAGCTTAAGAGGAACGAATACATCTATATTCTTTTTATTTGGAAGACTTTTAATGAATTCCTCATCCAGGTGATCGTAGTGGTTATGCGATATGATAATAATATCAATTATGGGAAGTGCTTCAGGGCTGACTCCCGGATTGACAAACCGTTTTGGTCCAAACGGAAAAGAAGTTGCGTACTTTGAAAAATATGGATCTGTAAGAATATATTTCCCATTAATTTTCAGTAATAAAGTACTCTGTCCTATCCAGGTTATTGTATTTTTAGTATTTAATTTATTGAGTTGGGCAATAGCATCTTCTTCAGACAAGTAGTGACTTTCGGGAACAACTGGCATATTAAAGTAAGATTGAATTCGACGTATATAAAAATCGATGCCAAGTGTTGGTGGTTCTGACATTATAGGGTAATTACGAAAGCCTTTATTTGTATGGTGTTTCGGTTTGCCAGCCTCCCATATCGGAGGTGACGCAGAAGCTTGCATTGAAAATATCATAATAAAAACCTGTGCAATTACATTAAGATATTTATAAATCATATTAGATTCCAATTTCTTTTAATAGTCGCGGCGTCCATGAGTTGTAATTTTTGTTAATCATTCGACATTACTCCAAACTGTTGTCCATTTCATCAATCAACTCTTCGCAAATAATTCTTTAAGTAATTAACCATTTTTTATAAAGCTGCTCATGAATGTCCATTACCACATTATTAATTCCTAACTTGTTATTAGGTTTTGTTATTATGTTCCAACGTTATGATTATTTTTCCTTTGACCTGCCCTTCTCCAAAATACCGAAGCGCCTCAGCCACCTCACTTAACGGGTAACGTTTATCTATAACAGGTACAACATTGCCGGTTTCAAGAAGCTCTTTGATAAAAGTCATGTCCTTGTTTGCTTTATGCAAAAGAAGTCCCATTTTTTGACTGCCGATCATTGAAATAAATGGCCCCAGGAACAGGACTTGATTTACTAGACCTGTAGAACCTCCGACCATGACATAAGTCCCTTTGAAACTTAATGCACGTTTGTAATCAAAAATTGAATGATATCCCTTGACATCAAGAATCAGATCATAATGTTGTCCATTTTTGGTGAAATCTTCTTGCGTGTAATCAATAATATAGTCAGCACCCATCGAATGTACAAACTTCATTTTTTCCGTACTGCACACTCCCGTCACTTCAGCACCGAATGATTTGGCCATCTGCACTGCAAACGATCCCACTCCACCCGATGCACCATTTATCAAAACCTTTTGTCCTGAATTTATTTTTCCTTTACGAAGTCCCTGTAAAGCAAGTAATCCTGCTTGAGGTACAGCTGCAGCTTGTTCGAATGTTAGGCTGGCCGGTTTCAACGTTAAAGCATTTTCAGGAGCACAAACATACTCGGCAAATCCACCCCAACCACATCCAGATAGATCCCCGAACACTTCATCACCTTGCTGTATTAGTTTTACGTTTTTGCCAACAGCTTCAACCCGCCCGGCTATGTCACATCCAAGTATCTTAATTTTTGTCGGTTTTATAAGTCCGGTCATTAAACGATTCACGAATGGCTTCCCCATCAGCATTTCCCAGTCCCATGAATTGATGGATGTTGCATGAATTTTTATTAAGGCCTCATCGTCTTTAGGAGCAGGCTTCGCTACTTCTTTTAGTTCGAAAAAATCCGCTGATCCGTATTTTGTAAATACACTTGCTTTCATGAGTTCCCTTTAAGCTTATTTTGATCGGTGAATTTTAGATGTCGCTCGCCACAGTCATTGCATTATACTTAAAAAAATTTCTTCTGTTCTTGTTCACATAAATACACTTCCTACAGTCTGATTTTATTTTTTCATCAAGTTCAAAAAACATTAATAAATTCTTGATTATTTATCATGGCACAACAGCCGCCATAGCCTCATATAAAGGGGATCACTTGATGAAACTTACCACTTGCAGTTAAGTGAGGCGGAGTATCACTTTTTCTAACGTTTACATCTACCAGCCCATTTTTTGCAAACACCTCACTTACTGACTGAATTATTTGCTCAAAAACCTGGTCTGGACTCTCATGATTTAAAAGCTCGGCCCGAACTTCAAAAACAAATTCTGAAGTTTGGACCAATTGCACTCGCTGAGCACTTTCATGTTCTAAATCAAAAGCTAAAGGTGACAGAGTGACATTTCCAACTCGAACTACTGTTGCTTGGCGTCCCTCAATTTGAAAACTTCTAAATGGCGAACCACATGCACAAGGGTCACGATAAAATCGCAAGCGATCACCAATATCATAGCGAATAAAAGGCTGAATATGATTTGAAAGTATAGTTAACAACGCCGTGGTGGATAATTCTCCATCCGGAACAGGTTGTTTATTTTCATCTACTGCTTCTAATATGACCCAATCTTCAATTACATGTTGACGGCCACAATCGCACTCAACGGCCATGAAAAGACACTCTGTACAAGCATAATGATCAAGAATGCCAACCTCAAGTGAAGGAAATACTTTTTCAACGCGTTTACGAAGCTCAGGCGTGAATGATTCCCCGGAAACCTTGAAAAGTTTAGGTTCTATTTGTAAACGACCAACTTCTTTTTCTCTTGTCAAAATCTCTAGCATACTAGGATATGTAGTTATAGAAGCTATTTGTCCAATCCCATTGAGCTGTTTTACCGTTTTTTCGATCGGTTGCTCTACCGGAATATAAATTAATTTTTTTGCTAGTCGAGGAGCTAAATGTTGCATAAGCTTATTATATCCAACGCCAAGAAAATGACCATTTTCCCCCGTAATGCTAAGATTAGTACCAGCCTTTTGAATTTTTTCGGTCATAATTAATTGACTCTTAGAAAGCCGAGCCAAGTAAAGGCCAAAGATAAACTCAAGTACAGATGATGGAAGCACCACTACCGCAGGTTCCCCTGAACTTCCAGAAGTTCTAAAAACTGCATATTGGCCAATCGGAACGCCAAGGTTATCCATATTACCCATATGTTCTCTTGCTTGAGCAAGCGTTAAAGAACGATCGGTGAGCCAATTATCAAATTCACCCATAAGATCAACCTTAGACGTTACAGGAAGATCGTTTAGCTTAATAAGATTTGTATCAGGCAAATGAGCATAAAGTTTATTAAAATATGGAGACTTTTTACGGGCCTTTTGTATAAGACGTCGAAGGTTTTTAAGCTGTTTGGCTTCAATCCTTTTACGACCTCCCCAAGCCGTCCAAATGCCTCCTATAAAGTATCCAAATGTTCGAATTAAGCTAAACTTCATGCAAATAATCTCCAACGTTCCTTAGTTTTATAACACCGTAGTTATCTTTTTTGTGCGTCTACGATGGTATTGATGTACCAGCTGGGTAAGACATAAATAGAACATAGCTGTACTTTACTTCCAACTTCTAGGCCTTGAAACTACCATCATATAGAGTTAGCTCTTTAATCCTGCCTGAATAATTACCCGCTATAGTTTTTCCTTTTACACATAACGCTTAAGTAAGTGGCTGCCCGACAGGGAGATCCAAACGTGTTTTTTTTTAGCGAAGATGTATTCCATTAATCAATTTATTTTTTAATATAACCTTAAAATATTTTTCTTTGCTAACAGATCACTTTACATCTGATTGACGGTAGACATAATGTAGCTGCAATATTTCAGCCCCTACACCTAAAAGTAAAAGTGCAAATACAAGCAGGTAACCAAGCACCGGGATAAGCTGTAAAAGTCCAAGAAGAATAATGGCGATGCTGACAGAAAGTAATCGACGACCTGTCGTTGTTACATCCTTGTGTAACAGCTTTGCCCCCCACTCGCCGAGATAAAAACAACTAATAAGCAAACCTATAGGTAATGCCACAAAATAAAGTGCCAATATACTCAGACCAACCCAGATACCCAACACTATACTCACTAGTAATACTGCAGCTATAGGCGTAACAACGAGTAAAGCAAAACCGACACCAAGACTTTTCCATGGAGCGGCCGGAATTCTGCCGACAGCTGACATTGTGAAACCCGGAAATAGTCGGAATAATACAATGGCGGCAACAATCAACGTAAGTGAAAAGAAAATGCCATATCCTCGGTGAGAGTCATCCCACTCTACTTGTTCATAGGTAACCTTGCCCGTAATCTTTGCATCGGGGTGTATCTTTACTTCATGTGGACTCATGTAATGCAAACTCCCCTTAATAAGGGCGCCTTCGAGGATTTGTATTTCATCTCCTGTAAGTTCCACATCACCATTAATTGTGCCGGATATTAGAATTTTACCGGCTCCTATTAACAGGTCTTTGTTAATTGTCCCTGCCATATTAACTTCACCACCTGCCAACCAGGCTCCACCGCTAATGGTTGTTCCTGAGGAAACATTAATTACACCACCGGCTGCGAACAGGTCATCACCAATGGTTGCGTCAATATTAATTTCTCCTCCGGCAACACGAACATCATCCAGAATTTCACCACGCAGGTTGACCGATCCGCCTGCAGCCAGAACATCACCGTGAATACGGTGCCCGATAAACAAGTCTCTGCCAGACACCACAACGTCTCCGTTAACCTCGGCATCAACGTTAACTGACCTGCCCGCAGCGTAATAATCATCGTTAACGGTTCCTCGTCTGGTTACTGAATCCCCGTTTTCCATTGAGGAAAAGGACACTAAAGGGAAAATAAGTATCAAACAAAAAAATAATACCGTTATTATATTTCTTCGTTTATTCATGATGTTTCTCCTTTCAAGTACATTATCGTGATTCATTAAAATTATTGAGTACTTCCTTTCTTAATCACGCCCGTCTGTCGCAATATAATATTTCAAATCTTTTAGCCATTTATCTATGCCCTGCTCGTCCATGAAAAAACTGAATTGTCCCAAGCTACGCTGGAGGTTCATCAAATCAATCAAAAAAATAAACACTGAGTTAGTAGCAGACTCATCGGCCACTAACGCGGCGTTTTGTGCATCCAGTAAATCAAGTATTGAAACAGTGCCGCGAGTATAAGCATCGGTAACCAGCTTAAGGTTTTTATCTGCCGCAACTGCTGCTTGTTTGGAAAGTTCGATGGAAGGATAGGATGCTTTAATTTGATGAAGAGTGGAGCGAACACGTTGTTCAATACGCTCTGTTGTAGCATCACGTTGCATCCTGTTTTTCTCAAGTGCTAACCGCGAGCCACTAATGCGGGCACTGCGTGCTCCGCCTTCGAACAAGGGAAGAGAAACATTAACCCCAACCGTCCAGCCCGTATCACCTTCGGCGGACAATCCAGCTTGTCGGTTTTCATCCAGCACATTGGATACTTCTCCTTGAAGTGTCACTGTTGGCGACCAGTAAGAATGTTTGTTCTTCTTGAGTTCAAGTTTACTGGCTATTACCAGTGCCTCCAGACCGGCCATCTCAGGTGACGCGGTTAATGCCTGTTTCAACATAAAGTCACTCATTAACTCATAAGCGCGTTCATTGTTTACATAATCAAATAACGCCTTACGACTTACTAGCAGACTGGGATCATTAAGTGACGCAGTTGTGGTAATGAATAATTCTTTGAGAGGTCGATGTAGCAACCGGTTCAATGCATCACGGGACTGGAAATACTGTGCTTGTGCTCCCAGCAATTCTTTCTTTGAAGTGGCTAGCTCACTTTGCCAGCGATAAACCTCGGCAGGTTTACCAACACCCAGGCGACGCCGATCTTGTGCAAGTCCTAAATTGGTAAGCGTGAGCTTGGTATTCTCACGCCGGATAAGCACCAGCGTTTGTGCCTTGAGCAAATTGAGATAAGTTTGAGTTGCCTCCTGAATAATATCCAGTTCCAACTGTCTATAAAGGGCTTGCCGGTTATTCTGCAAGTAACGCTGGATTTTAACATTCGTACTGACTTCATCAGAATAAATCAACTGGCTTAATGTAAGTGCCGCCGTTGTAGACTCTTCAGCCGCTGCACCGCTTTTTACCAAAGTGTTATCATCATTAAATTTACTATATCCAACACTGGCTCTTAATTGGGGGAACAGTTTAGCGCGCGCTTTGTCGATATCCGTTTTGCCACCTTCAAGCCCAAGTGCCGTAACACGCAAATCAAGATTAACTCTGACGGCCTCATGCGCAACCGCTGCTAAAGAAAGTGATCGTTCTGTAGGCAGCGGATCTTCATTTAGTAAAATAGCCTGATGAATAATATCGAAACTCGGGAATAAACCAATGGCGCGTGCCGTAGCCATGTTCAGAGTCAAACGGTGTTTCCCTTTAAAGGTAATGGGCTGGTTTTCGGCAGATTCTCCTCTCATTACTGCATGCATATTTAAAGCATTACGCCGCGCAAGCCGTTGCCAGTCAGAGGCGGGAGCTTCGGCCATTAATAATCCTTGCGTTACCAGATGTGAGCCGACCAGAGAATAACTGGGTAAACGTTTGTTGATCAATGCGGTAATAAGTTGCTTCATTGCGCTCGGAGTAAGTCGTGGCAGGCTAGTCACGACCACGGCATCAATATCGTTCGGTATTTTAATTGCTAAATTTTCGTCTTGTCGGGTTTGTAAAATAAAATGCAGTTCGATTCCCGCTGTTGCAGCAACGTCCCGGGCACGTTGTATTAATCCCGGGAGTGCATCATAAATACTGGCGTCGATGAGCACGGCTAATTTTTGAAACTCAACGACACTACGGAATGTTTTTAAATCACGTTTAAAATCAGCTTCACTCCCCAGAAAATTAAGATGCCTTATACCACTGGTTTTCCCTTTTGTGTTAATACCCAGAAGATTTGCATCCCAGACAAAGGGTGCAAAAGTTGGTTTAGGTAAATCTGTATTAAGGATGGCAATGGCACTTGAAACATAACCCAGAGTGATAACCATGTTTACTTCGGGATCGTTTTGCAGTTGTTTAAAGGCCGCAGTGATATGTTGTGCCGACCACTTTCCATCCAGCTGTTTTGCTGCAGGAAAAGACAGTTCAAACTCGCCTTTCGTTAGCACTTTTAATTCATTCTTGAACTGTTCTGTTGTCCAGCCAGCTTGTTGCGTCTGACCATCAGTAACAATACCGATGGTAACGACCTTCGCCGCATGAACCAGGTTTGGCAATATCAGCATGAACAAAACTAAACTGTATAGAAAACGTGTTTGCCTCATAACTTTTTCCTTCGTATTTTAGAACTGTAGTTAAAGTCGTTTATCCCTGCGTTAACGTCACTGTCTTGCGAAAGCGCGCTAATGCTGAGAAGAATAATACCGAACCAATAATAAAAATGGCGACAAAATCAAACCACACCACGTCGAGACCGGCGCCGCGAAATAATACTGCCTTAGTGAAATTGACATAATGGGTGGAAGGTGAAAGTTGCATAATGCCTTGCAACAGCACCGGCATACTTTCTAACGGTGAATGGGCGCCGGATAGCATAATCATGACAATGAACACCAACAGGGCGAGCAGGCCAAACTGCGGCATGGAACGCGCCAGTGTAGCCAAAAAAATGCCTAACGCCGTAACCGAGAACAGATAGACGATTGTTCCTGCCAGAAACAATGGGATGGAACCGATGATGGGGATAGCCAATAAACCCTGCACAACAACGTAAAGAGAAAAACTCGCGGCAAGCAGAATAGCTAAGCCATTCGCCCATACTTTAGCCAGCATGATCTCAACGGGTGATAGCGGCATCACTAACAGGTGCTCAATGGTACCGTGTTCGCGCTCGCGGATCAGGGCGGCACCGGTGAGCATGATCGCGAGTAATGAAATGTTGTTGGCGATCTCCATAACGGTATCGAACCAGGATGGTTCCATATTTGGATTGAAGCGGGCCCGGGTGACGACAGTTACCGGCTCTTTAGCC
>Ga0316206_1002145_pt1 | contig 14296 bp, 11 predicted proteins | sample 6monthpyrite_MG_FD_204942 | JGI IMG/M metagenome (GOLD analysis project Ga0316206, IMG submission 204942) | Microbial mat bacterial communities from mineral coupon in-situ incubated in ocean water Damariscotta River, Maine, United States -... | ecosystem: Environmental > Aquatic > Marine >...
AATCACAGACCCGAAGAATTGGTAAATATTCATCACGCAATTTATACGTTTCGCCTTTACCAGCCACCATATTTAACTGTTCTTTTTTTGGTTGTACTGATTCAACAATAGAAACTAATGGAATAATATAATTGTCAGCGCCAACTGTAACCGACTGACCATCCAGAATGGCTAGAGTTAAGGGCAACCGGATACTAAAAATACTACCCTGACCTTTAACAGAATGTGTTTCAATTGCACCACCCAGACTCATGATATTTTTCTTTACCACATCCATACCAACACCACGACCAGACACATCAGTAATTTCTGTAGCAGTAGAAAACCCTGGATTAAAGAGTAAATCGTAAATTTGCTGATCTGATAATTTGGTGCCCGCTTCAACCAGACCTTTTTCAACACCTTTGTTATAGATCACATCTTTATCTATGCCTTTACCATCGTCAGTGATTTCAATAACGATATTGCCACCACGATGAAATGCATTTAACTGAATGGTACCTGTTTCAGGCTTGCCCGCCGCCAGTCTGTCTTCAGGCATTTCAATACCGTGATCAATACTATTTCGAACCAGATGAACCAATGGGTCACCAATTTTCTCAATAACTGTTTTATCCAGTTCAGTATTTTCGCCATGCATAACCAGTTCGATTTTTTTATCGAGCTTTTCACTTAAATCTCGAACCATTCTAGGAAAACGACTGAAGGTAAAACTGATAGGTACCATACGAATTTGCATGACACTTTCTTGTAATTCACGTGTATGACGATCAAGCTGAATCAAGCCTTCCTGAAGCTTTTCAAGACGCGTCATATTAAAGTCCTCACCCAGCATACTGAGCATAGACTGAGTAATAACCAGCTCACCAACCATATTGATCAGATCATCTATTTTATCGATACCGACACGAATTGAACTTGAAGCAGCAGCTGATTTTTCCTTTTTATCAGTTGCTTTTCCAGCGGCAGCCGGTACAGCTGCTTTAGATACAGCGACAGGTGTTTTCGCTGCAGTCATTTTTTTAGTGTTAGTTTTTTTACTTTCTGAATTTAAACTGGATAGTGAAATATCACTCTCATCTTCGACCCAGGCAAAGACATCATTGATTGCTGCTTTATCAACATTACCCTGTAGTTCAAGATCCCATGAAAGATGCATATCTTCTGGATTTAATTCAGAGAAATCTGGTACTTTACTGGTATCAATCTGACCAGTTAACTGACCTAAACTGGAAAGTTCACGGATAACCCTGACAGGGTCATTACCAAATTGCATGAAATTTTTATGAGGAGCAAAGCTTATTTTCCAGCCCTGATTTTCTTCAGAAACGGCTGTTGATTTTTCTTTGGTTTCATTCTCAACAGCTGCACTTTCATCAGAACCAAGTATCGTCTGCAACGCATCATAATTCGTCTTTACTTCTTGCTCATCAACATCACCACCATCACTAGCGGCTGTCATCATCATTCGCAGGCAATCAACTGATTTTAATAATATATTGATTCCTTCATGGGTCAGCTCACGAATGCCATCGCGGACCTCATCAAGCAGGGTCTCCATGATATGGGTGAAGTCGGCAATATTTTGAAAACCAAAGGTTCCGCTGCCACCTTTAATCGAATGCGCGGCACGAAATATCGTGTTTATTTCTTCGTTGTCAGCCTCACCATTATCGAGATTTAATAAACCAGTTTCCATAATATCAAGCCCTTCGAAGCTTTCTTCGAAAAATACCTGATGAAACTGTTCCATATCAATCGACATACCGGCTCCGCTCTCTTCTTATTCTTATTTTATTAGATGTTTTGCAAGAATTAGCCAAGGACTTTCTTGACTACAGCCAAAAGTTGATCAGGATTAAATGGTTTCACAATCCAGCCTGTTGCACCCGCAGACTTACCCTCTGCTTTTTTGTCAGATGATGACTCAGTCGTGAGCATCAGTATTGGTGTAAATTTGTAATTTGCTTCAGTTCGTAAGTGCCTTATAAAAGTAATTCCATCCATTACCGGCATATTCACATCGGTTATTACTAGATCGAATTTTTTACCCTTAGCGGCATTGAGAGCCTTTTGACCATCTTCGGCTTCTACCACATCGTAACCCGCACCTTTCAATGTGAACGCAACCATTTGGCGCATTGATGCTGAATCATCAACAGTTAATATCAAAGCCATATTTAAAACCCCATTTTTTCATTATCACTGGTCTTTTAATAACCAGCTCCATAAATTTCTTCATGATGAATTACTAAAAATATTTAATTATTTAGGATAGGTAATGCCTGAATAAGTCAGATTATTTCCCTATTCCCCGTTAATCTTTATTAATATTAGTTGGTATAGACCATGCTTAATATTTCTGCCACATATAATGATGTAATTACTTAATTTGTAACATTATTTTAACTTTCTAGACAAATACACTTACACCATCACTCTTTTCAAAATTAACTAAGGCATCGTGCATTTCTGTATTTTCATTTTTTTCAGAATTTAACTGGTTAAAGTCATTCTGGAACTTATTAAACTCATCCTCTGAGTCCTCAGCTGTCTGCTCAGAATCTCTTGCAGACACATCCACATCTCCCAGATCCAGACCTTGTTGTTCCAATTGATCTTTTAATCTTGGCAACGAAACTTCAATCGCCTCTTTTACGCTTTGATGACTGGTCAGAAATGAGATATTGGCTTTATCATCCTCAATCTGAATACGAACACCAATTGAGCCCAATCTGGCCGGATTCAGTCTCATCTCGGCCACCTGTTTCTGACCATTACTGATCATCATGCTGATGCGTTGTGTAAACTCATTGCCCCATTGCTTTTGCTGTAGCGGTGTATTTAACTGAAATTGTTGTGTAACAGTTTCTGTGACTGATGTTTTGGTTGTGGCATCAGTAGAAACCGGTACGGAATGCTGAGCAATTGTCCCTCTCGTGGCTTTTACAAGTTCAGTAAATTCTGACTTGGCAGTAATTTGTGCTTCAAACTGCGGTTTTTGTTTAGTCGGCAATTGACTGTTTAATTCTTCAGGCAAGTCAGCGGATTCTAGATCTATTACACTTTGCTCTACCGATTTACTGGATTCTGTTTCTGGAACATTTTCAGTTCGCAAAGGCTGAGACAACGTTTTTGATAAATTAGACACTGGCACTAATGTTTCAGGCCTTGTTTCAACTGCTATCTGTGCAACCGTCTCGCTTACTAATTGTTTTACTGGTCTTAGCTCTGCTTCAATTACTGGCAAATTATTGCCAGTCAGGAGGCCAGTTGTTTCCGCCACAGGTTTTTCAGAAACATCATCCGCAACCATTACTTCTTCAATACTAAGTTCGGTTTGAATAACAGCAATCTGCTCATCAGTCTGGACTGATTCAGCGACAACCGCTTCGGGCTCTGGCTTCACCTGGTTTTCAATTTCTTGCTGTAAATGCTCATTAAAAGGCTTTTCTGAGGTTTGTAACTCTGTTTCACTGGATGAGGTTGAAACCGAAGCCTGTTCCGGAGCCGTACTCTTAACGGCTGATTTTAGAGAGATTGCGCTACTTTCTAACAATGACATTGTTGTGGCCTTAACTAATTACCTGTCTTGTTTATAACCAGAGCAAGACTCGAGCCAACAATATTGAAGTGTGTTTAAAGCGAGGATTGATAACTATATAAATAGGGTTATCTGGATAGTCGATGGTGGCTTTGCTGACAGAATTCTTCGAGCTCTTTTTGCTCCAGATGAGCTTCGTGTTTGATTTCATTTTGCTGATACTTTTCAACCACACTCTCAAGTGCCTGCATACGAGTACGTCTTTGTAACCATTGCTGTTTTAAAATATCACGTTGCTGACAGCATAGTTTAATCGTGTTGTTTGCCTGACCTATACCCTGCGTTAACTTCGCCAGAAAGGCCTGATAATCAAGCAGTTTACTGACCGAACCTGAACGTTGAGAAGCCGATTTGTATTGATCTAAATATTCATCTCTAAATGACTCAAGTTGTTGCAATTGACTTTCACTATCAGTCACACGCTGTTGAGCCTCAGCAAAAGTGCGTGCGGCATCCTGCTCCAGCTTTTTAGCATGGGAAGCTACCGGTTCCAGTCGTTTTGAACGTTTTTTCATAGTCATAGTCACCTATTAATTAATAGCGTCACCCTGCTCTTAAACTTTAGCAGATTTTAAACTTTTTATGATGAAATCACTGGCTGATTCATACTCAGTTCATTCGCTAAAAGCTGTAACTGCCGGCCACTCTCGGCCATGTTGACGGAATCGTTCATTCCCTGTTTTAAAAACTTGTTAATCTCATCGTGTAGTCGGATAGAAAGATCAATTAATGCATCTGAACCAGGCTGATAAGCACCGACATTGATCAGATCACGGTTTTGTTGATAGACGGAATAAAGCTGTTTTATGGCTTGCATAGATTGCATGTGTTCCTGACTAACCACTGAAGGCATAACACGGCTAACTGAAGCCTCAATATCAATCGCCGGAAAATGTCCTTGCTCGGCCAGTTTACGTGACAGCACAATATGGCCGTCAAGAATTCCCCGTGCCGCGTCGGCAATCGGATCATTGGTGTCATCGCCTTCCGTTAACACGGTATAAAAAGCGGTGATTGATCCCTGATTAGCATCGCCATTACCGGCACGTTCGACCAGTTGTGGTAGTTTTGCAAAAACCGATGGCGGATAGCCTTTAGTCGCTGGTGGCTCTGAAATAGATAAACCAATTTCCCGTTGTGCCTGCGCAAAACGGCTTAATGAATCCATTAATAATAAAACTTGTTTACCCTGATCTCTGAAATGTTCGGCGATACTGGTGGCCAGCATCGCACCATGCAAACGAATAAGCGGTGGCGCATCTGAAGGAGCAGCAACCACCACCGCTCGTTTCATACCTTCAGGGCCTAAAATATCCTGCACAAATTCTTTTACCTCACGGCCTCGTTCACCAATCAGGCCAACTACGGTGATATCAGCATTGGTGTATTTTGTCATCATGCCTAAGAGCACACTTTTACCTACACCAGTACCAGCAAATAAACCCATTCGCTGACCACGACCAACACTTAACATTGCATTGATTGCAGCGACGCCGACATCAAGTTGCTGTTTAATCGGCTCACGTTGTAACGGGTTAATATCTTTACCAACCAGCGATACTTCGGCATCGTATTGAATCGGCCCTTTGTCATCTAAAGGCTGACCTCGACCATCAATAACCCGACCAAGCAAACCATTACCCACTTTGACATGACTGGTATGACCACTGGGAATAACTCTGGCATTAGGTACCAGACCACGGCTTTCGCCCATCGTCATTAGATAGGTTTTTTCATCTGAAAAGCCAACCACTTCAGCTTCGATGTGGTGACCATTTGGCGTAACGATATCGCAGCTGGCACCAATTTCAGACTGACAACCTACTGCCTCAAGCGTTAGCCCAACCATTCTTACCAGGCGACCTTCTACCACAGGTTCGCTGACAACAGACTGTTGCTGTCGTTGCTGAAAACGGTTCAATAAAACCTGACTTCTTGGTGTTGAATTACTCATCGGTAATATCAAGGCCAGAATGGTTATCAGAATCACGATTATTAGAGGAGCTATTATTTAGTTCCGTTGCATTTTCCGGCAACTTCAAACCATTAAATAATTGCTGACTCAGTTCTTTCATACGTGTCTCAATTCGACGATCGATTCGAACAGATTCAGACTCAATCAGACATCCACCGGCAGCAATACTGTCATCCGCTTCAAGTTTCCAGTCATTGTCTTCAATTTTAATTTCATTTTCCTGCAGCAATTTAATATCTGCAGAATTCATCTTAATCAGCACCTGCCGTTGCGCCATTGGTAAACGACTGATCGCTTGCTGGAGTACACCGGTAATATGTTCCGGACTAATACTTATTTCGTGACTGATAATTTGTTTTGTAAGATAAAAAACCATTTCTGTGAGCTGCTGCTCAACCGCTTCATCAACATCACTTAATGGCCTTGATAACGCATTAAAACATTGCTGTAACTGTGTCGCTTTTTGTTTTAATTCAGCGCGCTGTTGGCTTAATTCTTTTTGAATATACTGCTCACTGTCTGCAGTGCCTTTTTTATACGCATCATCGTAGCCTTTTTTATAGGCTTCATCGTGTGCTTGTTTCTGGATATCCTGTAACTGTGAAACGGTGAGATATGTTGGATTGTCTTTTTGTTGCTGAATATCAGCGATTTGTTTTTTGATACGGTCTTCGAATGACCGAACATCATCAAGACGGGTCTTTTTTTCCGGAGTGATTGTTTTGTTAATTGCTTGTCCAGTGACCTCAGGCATGGTCCAGGTCACTGCACTGTCAAAATGAGTTGCCGGTTTTTCGTCATTAATATCAGACAAACTCTTCACCACCACCACCTAACTGAATATCACCTTCATCAGCCATACGACGGGCAATCGCAATAATTTCTTTCTGCGCCGCTTCAACTTCACTAACACGAACCGGACCACGAACTTCCATGTCTTCTTCCATCATTTCAGCGGCACGAGAAGACATATTGCCAAGAAACTTATCTTTCACTACCGGATCAGCACCTTTTAGTGCAACCACCAGACTTTCTGATGACACTTCTCTTAACAATGCCTGTATTCCGCGATCATCTACTTCTCGTAAATTATCAAATACAAACATCAGATCGTGAATTTGTTCAGCCATGTCTTGGTCGGCTTCAGAAATAGTTGCTGATATGGCCTGCTCAACACCACCATCCATAAAGTTAAGAATATTGGCAGCCGTTTTCACACCACCTAAATTTGACTGAGCGACATTTGAACTACCTTCAAATTGTTTCTCCATAATCTTATCCAGTTCCTGCAAGGCAGCCGGTGCAATACCATCGAGATAAGCCACTCGCATTAAAATATCCGGGCGCGCACGTTCGGGGAGCAATGCTAAAACTTCTGCGGCCTGATCAGACTCAAGATAGGAAAGTACAATCGCAATGATTTGAGGATGTTCAAGACGTATAACTTCTGCAACGGAACGTCCATCCATCCACTTCAACGCTTCAAGACCACTACTGCCGCTGCCAAGTAAAATCCGGTCAATCATATTGCCGGCTTTATCTTCACCTAACGCGCCGACCAGCATTGAACGGATATAATCTTCTGAACCAATACCAAGCGATGTCTGATTACCCACAGCGCCCATAAAATTATCCATGACATTATTAACCATGGTCTTATTGATATTCGACATAGTAGCCATGGCACTACCTATAGCCTGAACTTCTTTCGGGTTCATGTGCTTGAGCACTTCTGAAGCTTCATCAGTACCCAGCGTCATTAATAAAACAGCCGCACGTTGTACGCCTGTTAAATTTTCAGATTGAGCTTTTTCATCAGCCATTAGCTACCCACTCTTTCACAACTTTGGCCACCCGTCGGGGATCGTGTTCAACCATTGCCTGAGCAAATTCGACTTTTTTATCATGGTCTTCCGGCAATGGAATGGCTTCATCAGCTTCTGCGATGACCTGTCCTTGTTCATTGCGAACCACTTCACCCTGAAGACCCTGCTCATCCGACACATTGTCCGGCGTATTAATGACAACTGGCGGACGGTAATTCGATAAATTTCTCAGTGAAGGTTTTAACACACCAAAAATAATATACAGGACTAATAATACGCCTCCTGCCTGTTTTAGTGTAGGCCAGAACCAGCCCTGTTCATAGAAAGCAATTTCAATAGGTTTAATCACTTCATCAGGAATAAAGGCTTCACTGATCAGATTTACTCGGTCACCACGTGCCTGATTAAATCCGATCGCTTCCTGCACCAGTACTGTCAGTCGCTGAATCTCTTCGGCATTAAGCGCACGTCTGACCATTTTTCCCGATTTTGCAGGTGCTGTTGCTGGAGCACCTTGTGCAGGTACTGCGGGCAGTTCAGGTAACAGTGCATGATCAACCAGCACAGCAACACTGATCCGTTTAATCAGACCTGTGCCTTTTTTGGTATGACTGATAGTTCGATCAAGTTCAAAATTTCTTACCGCATTTCGAGCACTATTTACGACACCATTACCTGCATCGTTGTTTGTGATATCTGTATTTTCAGATAGCTGTGCATTACCCGGAGGTTGATTACTTAATGCACCAGGAATCCCTTCTGCTTCATTACCAACAGCTTTTCTGTTTTCGCTGGTTTGCTCACTACGAACAATCCGTTTATTTGGATCATAATTCTCTGAGGTGCTTTCAATAGAATCAAAATCAATTTCTGCACTGACTTGCGCACGAACCTTACCAACACCAATAATAGGTGTTAACAACGATTCAATGCGACGAACAAGATCCATTTCCATCTGACGAGAATATTGATACTGCTTAGCGCTCATTGCCATGCCATTTTCTACATTCGACGCATCAGATAACAAACGACCACTCTGATCTACCACGGTTACCTGTTGTGAAGACATGTGAGGAACACTGGAAGAAACCAGATGCACAATTGAAGCCACACTGGAACCATTAATACCTTCGCCACCTAACAGATCAACAACCACAGATGCACTCGGTGCAATTCTGTCGCGAACAAAAACAGACTGTTTCGGTAACGCAAGATGCACCCGCGCACTACGAATATTTCGTAAGCTGCTGATGGTTCTGGCTAACTCTGCTTCCAGCGCATGATGATAACGAGCGGTTTCAACAAACTGGCTGGTGCCAAACCCCTGCTCTTCTGATAACTGCTCCATGCCACGCATTGTTGCTTTCTTAGGCAAACCTAAAGCAGCCATTTTTAACCGGGCTTCATGTAATTTATCTTTTGCCACCATCACCATGCCGGTCGATGTATCTAATTCGTATTCGATACCTGCTGAAACCAGTGCACTTGAAACATCGGCCGCATCTTTACCATCCAGCGAAGAATATAAAGGCGTCATCGGCGGTGTCATTGCCCAGGTGCCGACTAACATAAGAATGGCAATCGCAGCACCAATTGAAAAAATTAGCCCCATTTGTTTCGCGACAGGCATATCAACCATGCCATGAAGCACTGGCGGTAAGGTCACCGTACCAGGTGGTAATTGCGCCACAGCCTGATTGCCGCCTGTGGTTTGTATTTGATTGCCAGCCATTAAACTTTACTCCGAAATATCAGCGCCTATACAGGCATATTCATCACTTCTTGATAAGCGCTCAGTAACTTGTTTCTCACCTGTGTCATTGCCTGAAACGAAACACTGGCTTTTTCAAGCGCCACCATCACTTCGGCCAAACTCACATCCGGATCACCTTTTTCAAAAGCAGTTGATAACTGACCGGCCGTCATTTGAGTTTCATTGACAGAATCAATAGATTGTTTGAGCAAGTTTGAGAAGTCTGGTTTTTCAGATCCTGTCACCGATTCAGGCTTTAATGCCGCAGACGATTGTTCAACCTGAGCGGCCATGGTACGCATTTGTGCCAGCAACTGATTTACATTCATTTCACTCATGATATTTCCTGCGTCAAAATTTTGTTCATATTATTCATGCGATTAAATATCTGCACAAATCAGGCCAATTCACCTGCCTTACCTACCACCGAGTCTATCAACCCGGTATAGCAACGCCAGAATCTCGCATTCTGGCCAGCTTGTATCGCAAAGTACGCGGGCTGATACCCAGCTTTTCCGCTGCAAATTTGCGACTACCATCACCGGCACGTAAAGCATCCAGAATAAGTTGCTGTTCGCGATCTTTTAGATCACTGACCAGCACCGACTCTTCAGCAATATTTACAGCCTGTGATGTTTGGGATGAATAAAATGAAGAATTAACAGATTCATATTGAACATCTTCAGCGTAAATAACATCAGAATTTTTTAAAATTAACGCACGCTGGATTGTGTTATCCAGTTCTCTGACATTACCAGGCCATTCATGAACCATTAGTTTCTTTTCTGCGGCCGGATCAAAGCTGACAGAATTCGGCGCTTCTCCCAAATGTCGATTCAGCAATTGTTTTGCAATCGGAACAATATCATCACGACGATCACGCAATGCCGGAATAGCAACCGGAAAAACATTTAATCTGTAGAATAAATCTTCACGAAACCTTCCTGCTGACACTTCTTCACGAAGATTACGGTTCGTTGTAGCCAGTACCCTGACATCCAGTGAAACTGATTTTTTTCCACCCAGTCGTTCTACTTCTTTTTCCTGCAGCACGCGTAATAATTTAGCCTGCAAATTAATATCCATTTCCGACACTTCATCCAGTAATAAAGTACCATGTTGTGCCTGCTCAAATTTACCTGCATGAGCCTGGGTTGCGCCAGTAAACGCACCTTTTTCATATCCAAATAAAACAGATTCAAGCATGTTTTCGGGAATGGCTGCGCAATTTATTGCAATGAATGGATTTTTTCTTCTGCTTGAGTTGTGATGAATATATTGAGCGAAGACTTCCTTTCCTACACCACTTTCACCGTTTAATAAAACCGTGGCTTCACTTTCAGCTACCCGCTTGACCAGTGCTTTTAATTTTTTAACATTATGATCAACCGCGATTAAGCCATCTTCGGTTTCGGCATCAGGTATGATCGCTTCCAGCAAACGAATAAGTTCATCAGACTCAAATGGTTTCACAAGATAATCTGTTGCGCCATCTCTGATAGCCTGTACCGCTTTTTCAATGGTGCCATAAGCTGTCATCATGATGACGGGTATCTGAGAATTCTTTTGTTTCAGGTTTTGTAATAATTCAAAACCGTCCATTGGCTGCATCTGCACATCACTCAAGACAAGATCAATTTTGTGATTCTGTAATTTAAGCAGCGCCTGCTGACCATCCTCAGCCTGAATAACTTTATAACCATTAAGCTGAAGTGTATCACTAACAGCTTCTCTCAAATTCACATCATCTTCGACTAATAAGATCTGTTTCGTTGTCATCAACCTAATCCTCAAACAGACACTGTCTGACTGTTTTTATTTGAATTGCTCTGGGTAGTATTACTCTGGAGATATTTTTCTGATTTGTATTTTTTAAGACTAATTTTCATCTCAGTCCCTGCTGGCAGAGACTTGGCGACTAATTGTCCATGGTGCGCCTGAATAATAGAACGAGAAATAGCCAGACCTAAACCCGTGCCATTTTTTCTGGTGGTATAAAATGGTTTAAATATTTGCTTTAATTCTGACTGACTAAGACCCGGACCATTATCAGTAACACTGATATAAACATTGTCCGCGTCCTCCTGAATTTGTATTTTTGCTTTAACCGGTGAGTCGGTAGTTGCTAACTGGCTCGCATTATCTAACAAGCTAATCAGTACAGAAAGCAATGCATCGCCACTACCTGAAACCACAGAATTATCTGCAAGCTGAGACGCTTTATTAAACTCAAAACTGAAGTATTTATGATTTTTTTGCTGTAAATAAACATCAAGGTTGTTCATTAATGCGCTGATGCTTACACAGTTATTATCAAATTCACCATCACGTGCATACAACAACATATCATTGACCAGGTGATCAAGATGGTGCAGGTTTTGTTTTATCCTGTTAACTGATTTATGACGCAATTCATCATCTATAGAAGGGTGTGACAAATGATCAATCGATAACAAAGCAGATGCTAAAGGTGTGCGCACCTGATGCGCAATACCTGCGGTAATTTCTCCCAACTCCGCCAGTCTTTGTTGGCGGTAATTAGACTGTTGTAATTCTCGACTGATTGTAATATCAGTCAGAATAATTACCTGCCCCTGATCATGATCCAGAGACTTCTGATGATAACTAAACACTGATGAATCGTTTCCGATCAGTTCATGTCCATCAAAAGTAAATTGTTTTTGTAAAACCTGCTGCCAGTTTTTATTAACGATATCGGATTTAAAAATATCTTTAGCTGTCTGATTAGCCGATAGGATTGTTTGAGCCTGATTTACCCAGATGACTGCAGCCGGCATTGCCTCGTGCAAGGCTTCAAGACGGTCGGCTAGTTTTTCTTTTTCCGCCAGTTGTCTGAGTTTTTCTGAATTAGCGGCGGCCAGTTCCTGACTAAGCTCATCAACTCGCTGCTCAAGATCACGGTAAGAAGTTTCTAACTGATCAGACATCTGACTGAATAAGCGAAATGCCGCCTGTAACTCAGTATTGTTGTCTAGTACCGCTTCAGATTGTAGAAGAGTTGTTTGCATACAAGTGTCGTTTTTGCGTCATTGTTAAACTTAACAAAAACAAATGCACTTAGTGTGCCAAACTATCTATTTAGAGGAAAAACAAAGAGTTATCTCGGAAGCAGTAAAAAGGCGAAGTCAAATTTATGTCACATCGACCGCTTTTTGTAGGCCGTATTTCTTTAATTTCTCTACTAATGTCGTACGACGCATATTCAGCATTTTAGCGGCATGCGCTACTACACCTGATGAACTATCAAGTGCCTGTTTAATCAGCTGAATTTCCATATCGGCAAGATGTGCTTTTAAATCAATACCATCGGTTTTAAGCAAACCAGAAGCTTCCTGCTTAACCTGAGTCGCATCGAAGTTCCAAAGTGCATTTGCTTCATCACTCGATACCTGACTAGCCGCGACTGTTACATCTTCTACCTCAGAATCTGAATTAGTCTCGGCAAACATTTGACTGATCGTTTCTTTCTCTGAAATATTTACTTCACCATTTCGGTATTTTTCAGGTAAGTCGCGAATATCTACAATTCCATTTGGATACATAATCGTTAAACGCTCAACCAGATTACCCAGTTCACGAATATTACCGGGCCATTTATAGTGACATAACATTTCGGTTGCGGCTGCGGTCAAACGCACAGAGCCTCTGTTCTCATTTTCCAGTCGATCAATTTGTTCCTGTAATAATGAAGGAACATCATCAAGATGATCACGAAGCGATGGCATATCAACGGGAAAAACGTTGAGACGGTAAAATAAATCTTCACGAAATTTACCGTCTTTAATTGATTCTTCAAGGTCGCGATGGGTGGCCGCAACAATTCTTACATCCGCATGTAAACTCTGATTACTACCCACCCGTTCAAAAGTTCTTTCCTGCAAAACACGTAATAACTTAACCTGCATTGGCAGACTCATATCACCAATTTCATCGAGGAATAAAGTACCACCTTGCGCCATTTCAAAACGACCCTGTCGAGCCGTTATGGCACCAGTGAATGCACCTTTTTCATGGCCAAATAATTCGCTTTCTAATAAATCTGCCGGAATCGCACCACAGTTAACGGGTACAAATGGTTTGTCTTTTCTGTCTGATAAGGCATGCAACATACGGGCAACGACTTCTTTACCGGTACCAGACTCACCCAGGATTAAAACATTAGCCAATGTGGGCGCTACTTGCTCAACCATACCTCGAATTCTTTTTATCACCTGGCTGCTGCCACATAAGTCGGGCATTTTCCGTTGATGCGCCTGTCTTAAAGTTGCGTTTGCACCCTCGCCTTTAATCCGTTTCTGAAAAGCAGAATCATTGCGCTTACCGGTACGAGGCTTTGCATTGTCTTGTGTCATGCGGTCTCGAAATGACTGAACGCGTTCAAACACATCATTAAGTGCTTCAAAATGCAGTGGGTATTCAAGATTAGCCATCACTGAACCAAACAGACTGGTTTGTTCATTAAATTCTTTTTCATCGTGGCTATAAACAATGATGGGTAATAGCAGACCAGAAGTATCAAATCGGGTAATCAGATCGGTACAATCAATGTTAATATCACACTGCCCCAGCATCATCGCAAAGTATTCACGATTCAGGTCTTCAGGCTTTATCGATGTTTCAATAATTAAATCAACATCATAGTTGATAAATGAAAGCAGGCTTTTGATTTCATTGGCCCGCGATAAATCTGATTCAATCAGCAATATACAAGGCTTGCTGTCTGCTGCTGTCATACTATTGTCTCGCACATACCCGATTGTTCTTTTCGGTCTTTTGGGGGTAGAGTGTTTATATTTTGGCGCTGAACAAAAATTCAACGCAACTTTTCACTCGGATGCTATGGAGTTAAGCAGTAGATCCTAATATTGTCAAAATTTCGGCAGAGTGTTTTCAATGTTGTAACATTGTTGGTGATTTTTTGACTAAAATCGATAACGATTCGCGAATTTGCCACAATAATGTTGACGCCTGTGTCAATTGCTCAGTATTTTGATCATTTATAGAACTGATCAGAATCCGCAAAATATAGCGGTATAAATCATCCAGGTTTGCAGCCATTGCACCCTGACTATCCATATTGAGTGTTTTCTGTAATTGTTCGATCACATCAACCGCTA
>Ga0316206_1002147_pt1 | contig 14265 bp, 15 predicted proteins | sample 6monthpyrite_MG_FD_204942 | JGI IMG/M metagenome (GOLD analysis project Ga0316206, IMG submission 204942) | Microbial mat bacterial communities from mineral coupon in-situ incubated in ocean water Damariscotta River, Maine, United States -... | ecosystem: Environmental > Aquatic > Marine >...
CCATTTTCACTCTATTAGTGTATGGACTCGAAACAATTCGACCCACAGCCATTTTATTTCCCCAGATATAATTCAGGGTCGCAAGCGGAGGATGTTTTCCACTAAATAATTTATAAATATTTACCCGGGATTGCTCTGCCTTTGGCAAATCTTTTACGTCGTATTCAAATATAACGTACACACGTGCCGCATAATCATCAGTCGACTTAGAGGTAACATCTGTATCCGGGATAGCTTTATTCACTTTCCAGCGCCAAGACAAATAGGGGTATTCTTTTGGGTTAAACTGAATTTTTTTTGTTAACCCGGATGCAGATTCATTACTTTCAGCCTTAATAACGTTAATATCATCGTCAGTCACCAAAGAGTACTCGGTATGTTTATCAATACTAGCGAAAGTTAAAACATCCCAGGACTCTGGAATATTTTCTGCTTGCAGAGAGAAGGCTCCTACCATCATTTTATGTTTTTCCGTAGCGATTATAGAACCGACATAAACAAAGAAAAAAACAAAAAATAAAAAAATAGTTTTTCTTATTATGATCATAATGAAACCCCGTCATGGTGTTTCACTGGGACAAAGGAGTTGGCACGAAGTTCCCATTTACAAACGCACAAGCTCACTAAAATGACAAACCTTATTACTTATTTATATCGTGGGTTAAAGCAAATAAAATCCCTTTTTCAACCCAAATATCCACTGCCAGGCCTTTTGAGTAAACGGTAACGGGCTTTTGATTTTCTTTTAATAAAGGTAAACCGGGAAACTTTTTTTCATCATAAACGGTTTGATACAACGATTGTATCTGACCTGATTTACGGTCTTTTAAGCGAAGTTGTGCCGCGGTAACTCCCTGTATAGAACAATAACGACCACCAATTAAACTTTTCGTGCTACCTTTTAATAAAGATGATTCTACCGGCACAAAATCCAGTTCAGTTAAAAACTGACCTATTTCTCTAATGCTTGAAGTTTGAATTTCAAGTGGTTTTAAGTTGATATGATTCTTAGCAACTTCACTACCAATACGCTGATCCAGTTTTAAATTCGATGACGAACCAAAGTAAAAGACGTTACTAACAGCAAGGAGCAGCACAGCCGCGACGGCCACCCAACGGGTTTGCATAATAGATTTTTTATTTTGTTTCTTTTGCAGCGCCATTAAAGAGTTAAGCTGATTATCAGACAGTGATTTCTCTTCAATATGTTCGCGAACAATATATTTTAAATTACCTTTTTTCATAACTCAATCTCCCCAGTCATATTGGAGTCTTTTGAGAACTGCTTGCTTAATCTTTTACGCATACGATAAATTTTAGAAAGCACCGTACCTTTTGGCTTATCAAGTTTAATCGCTATCTCTGAAGTAGAAAAACCTTCAATTGCCCAGCAATATATTATTTCACGTTCATCTGGTTCAAGAAACTGTAAGATTTTTTCAGCCATATTTTCATTTACCAACAAATCTTCTAAAGTTTGCACATCAAAATCAGCTGGCAAATCAGACTCTTCGAAGTTTTCAAATTGTATAATTTTTTTATGACGGCAATCATCAATAAAGCGGTTGTAAATAATTTTCTTCATATACGCAACAGGTTGATTAACTTCAATATCCTGTTTAATAAATTTTTCCAACGCTGTTTGCAACAAATCATAACCATCATGTTCGTCGCACGTTAAGCTATATGCATAACGATATAATAATTGTAGGTCATCCTTATCAAACATTAAAATATCCCATAGTAACAAGCACTAATTTCTGAATTTAGTTATCAATTGAAAACCCGGTAACCCAGCCACTTTCAATAAACGACATTAACTCATTCTGCAAGCCCGCTTCGCTCAACTCAACTATTGAGGCTTTATTATAAATCAAGCTTAAACACACATATTGTCTTTCATTTAACATTTCAATAAGAGGTTTAAATTTTTCCCGAAAGATACAAAAATATTGTTTTGAATCCGGCATTAAAAATGTTTCAGTATCTGCTAACTTTTTACTATTTGCATTCCATAGTTCGATTAGTGGATACTCAGTTTCGTGCAGTGAAAGTGAACAACTTAACGTAAAAGAAAGTTTTTCATACTTTTCTACGCTTATCGTTGCGAGTTTTTCAAAATCAAATAATGGATCATTATCAGAAAAATAACTTTTATGCCAATACCATTCCAGTTCAGCGAGTTCCCCCAGATATTCAAAGTCACTCAGCTCCGCCTTTATTGCAATCCGTTTTTGTAAAAAAACCGGAAAATATTCGCCATACATATTTAAATCAGGCCGGGTAGAAGGGTATTTACAACGATAAAAATAACACAATTGATTAAAATAGTTCTCACCCAAAATATTCAAACAAGCCGGATAAACTTGTGCTAATACTTTTTGATGCGCACCATTGATATTATTCTGATAAATTGACCATTGTTTTTCAACAGACAATGAGCCCACTACAGCCAACTCAGACATAAAGTCAAGATCATTGTTTCCGGAATGAATAAGACTACACAAAAATTGATATTCAACATTAGCCAGCGACATGAGAAACCTTATGCATCATTGCATTTTGAATTAACGCTGCTTTTTCAGCTTCCGCCATTAATGTTTGTAAAGAAGGAATATCATTATCCCATTCTATTAACGTCGGTACATCAGGAATAATCTGTATAAGTTGTTTATATAACTCCCAAACAGGTTCCGCCACTGGATTATTGTGCGCATCTAATACAAAACCTTCGCGTTCGTCAAATCCTGCAAGATGAACTTCCTTAATTCGTTCATAAGGCAGCTTCGCTAAATAATCATCAATATCTGTTCCAAGATTAATATGATTAACATAAACATTATTCACATCAATTAATAACAAACAATCAGATTGTTCCGCAACTGTAGCAATAAAGTCCACTTCAGAAATCGTGGTTTGTGCAAAGTTCACATAACTTGAGACATTTTCCAGCAATATTTGTTCACCTAAAAAATCTTGTACCTGAGAAATACGCCGCGCTATGTGTTGCAGACTTTCTTCAGTATATGGAATTGGCAATAAATCATGTGAATGAAACCCGGCAACCGAGGTAAAACAACAATGCTCTGATAACCATTTAACTCCATGTTGGCGCATGAGTTTTTTCAACTTTGCAAGATAGTTAAGATCAAGAGGGTCAACTGAGGCTAAAGACAAACCAACACTATGAAAAGTCGTTGGGTAATGCCCGGCTATTTTTTGAAGTTGAGCCGCGATAAGACCACCTTCAACCATATGGTTGTCTGCCAACAATTCAAACCATGGAATAGTGGGTAAATCAGATAAAACTTCATTGATATGTGATGAACGCAAACCAAGCCCAACCCCGGCAATAGGAGCAGAACTCGATTGCGCATCAACCGACTGTGTTTGCTGCAACACTTTCAAAAGGATTAACTTTTTGCAGGCTTAACTTTACGCACTTTACCACCCGAAATTTTCGAGCACGTACCCTTAGGGACATAAACCCATTCTTCAGCATGATTGTTTTCTGTCGCCATGCCAGCACAACCATGCTTGCCATCCAAAGAGCCACAATCATTCATGCCCGCTTTTGCAACCCCTGAACACTTTTCCCAAAACTTGGGTTGCTCAGGAACAGCAGATGCTGAAGTGCTTACCATCGTTGCTCCCAACGCAAGAATCCCTGCGACTGTCGACTGCATTACCTTATTCTGTTTATTCATACTTCCTCCAATAATTAACAAAAACACAAAACACCGGAACGGTTTGTGCCAGCTAATGACTAGACGAATGGAGAGAGGATTTGATTGCAGAAAATATAAAAATATTACGAAAAAGCACCACTTTTTTCAGAGTTGGGGGGCGCTATGCTTATTATAATTGCTTAATAGGAGATAGTTGTGGAAATAAAACCAGTAATATTCATGCTTTTTATCAAGCTTACCGTTTTAAGTAACCTTGAAACATATTTTTTTATCTATTACGTTTTCGATTACTTTTTTAGAGGATGATCAACGGGTAATTGTTTTTCCATCCAACATGCGAGTTTATGTTTCATATTGGGTTGATTTTCCTGGTTTTTAGCGAGGGGCTGTAAAACCTTATCGTGAACTAATAAACGATATACATATTCTAACTTTTCTTTTGAAGAGTCGGTTGCGGAAAACTCAACTACACCTTTTTTCTCAGCAATCGTCATCACCATATCAAGTGCAAGTTTTACTAACTCTTTTTCATGTTTAAGTTTTTTCATATCAAATACCACTCATCATGTTGGCTGCTTTGGAAAAATAACATAAAAAGTACTTCCCTGACCTTCCGTACTATCAAACCCAATCGTTCCACCCATGTCATCAGCCATACGTTTTGATATCGCCAGGCCAAGCCCTGTGCCGCGTTGAACTGGACGATTGTCAGCACTATCAGCTTGCGTGAAACGTTCAAAAATTTGAGTCTTAAATTGTTCCGGAATTCCTATGCCGTTGTCTTTAACTGAAAATGTAACTGTTTCACCATCACAAACACAACTTACCGCAACCACTTCTTTCTCCGCTGAAAATTTAATCGCATTTGAAATCAAATTAACTAAAATTTGAGACACGCGCTGCGGATCAGAAATAAATTCACAATCACCTTCAATATTTTCATTTAATAAAACTCTGGCTTGTGCTGCAAGGCTGGAGGTTTGTTCAATTACCTCAGTGATTAAGGCTTGAACATGAATATTTTTCTTTTCATAATCAAAACCTGATGAATCAAGCTTTTCAAAATCGAGTAAATCATTAATCAGTAATGTTAACCGATCAATATTTCGGCTTGCGGCATCAAGCAAGACGGAGGATTCATCGGAATTAAGTCTGTCGTGTTGCGATTGTATCAATTTAATAGAACCATTTATGGATGTAAGTGGTGTGCGTAATTCATGACTAACGGTTGAAATAAAATCACGCTTCAGTTGTTCATTGACTTTTCGTTCTGTGATATCAGAAATAATACTTGTATAGCGAACATTATGATTAAACTCCGTCTTTGTAACAGATAGCTCAACGGGTAAAAATTTTCCATCTTTATGACGGCCAATAAGTTCTGCTCTTTTACCTGATAAAGGCAAAAATTTTTCTATATCGAACAGACTAATATTCTTACTATGCGAATTTTCATCTTGCTCATGAAATAAATTTTTGAAATTACTCCCCAACACCTCGTCTCTCGAATAGCCAAATAATTTTTCTGCTGCATAATTAAAGCTTAAAATAGTACCGTTTTCATCAATAGTAATAATACTGTCAATAGAAGACTCCAGTATTGTTTTAGCCTGCATATTAACCTCATCAAATGTCGAGGCAATATTATCTGACATGATTTTAGCTTGTTTAGAAAGTTGCAAAAATTCTGTAATATTACTTCTGGGCCAGTCTATTTCAGAATGATTTTTTAATTTTTCCGGAAGATTTTTTGTCGCCGCTGTTAACCTGATAATTGTCCCGGTTAAACTTCGACTGATTGAATAAGCAGCAATTCCCCCCAGAACAATCAGCGCAAACAACAGCTCAAATGTCGTTAAAATATTCTGTTGGATTTTATTAATGATTGGACGAGTATTTTGCAGCACATAAATTTTCCCTTTCATTTTTCCAGGAAAAGGTTTTTCAACAAAATAAAAAGCTTTTTTCCACCAAAGCATTAACGCCAAATTATTTCGTTGTGGCATCCATAACAACAGTTTTTCATTAACTTTTTTTATCGTGCCGTTACGAATAAAATCAAACTCTTTGTCAATGGTGCTATCAACAATTGAACCATTATCAGAAAAAACCACTACGTCAAGTTTACTTTTACGCCGCAATAAATCTTTATTAATAAAATCAAAATTTATATATTCATTATGCTTAATGTACTCAAGATAAAACTCAAGCTGATCAGCTAACACATTTTCAAGATTTTCTTTATTAAGCTTATTTTCAAAGCTAACCATCACAAGTGAAAAAATAAGAGGAATACCCAGCAAGGTGGTAAAAAGCAGCTCATTAAGACGTATCTTACCATGAGGTTTTTTATTTCCATGTAATGCGTATTTAGATGGAATAAGTAATATTAAATACGTTGCAATAATGGCATTAGCAACACCATTAACAGATTGTTTAAGCCCAATCATAAGAGTGGGCGTCTGCTCCATACTCATAATACCACTGTAGAAAAACCAGACTAAGGGGATGCCTGCAAACAGCCAGAAAATAATATCTGCTAAGACCAGACTAGATATTTTACGCCGCCATAAAGTCCCAACGACAAATGCCTCGGCAGTAAAAATCACCACGGCATAGGGATGTCCCCAAATAAAATAAGTATAAGATCCAGCAATAATAGCAACAGCTATAGCAGCAGTAGTTCCCAAAACCCTGACGGCAATCAAAACAGCAATACTGCCAAAAATAAAACTTACACCAAAAAATAAAGACAGGTTTAAGTAATTGCCGAGTACTCCCAGTAAAGACAGGGAAAGAAAGATAAGAAAATAATGTAAACGGGCTTCAGGCATAAGGTTATCTAAATCAAATACGGTTATATTTAAAGTCAGTTTAACCCTTTATCACCCATTAAAGCATTATCTTGAGCTTATTTATTAAATATTCCCATTGCCTGTTGCATAATAATATTTTTCAGCGGTGTGATTTTATTGGTGATATCTAAGCCTAAGCTACGCAAACCTTTAACGACTGTGAGCTCACTACCAAATAAACGTTTTAAACCATCCATTGCGATGATCATGGCACGGTTTTCAGAACGACGCCAACGCTCATAACGGCGTAAAACTTTTAAATCACCGATGTCTTTTTTATCGCTCAGCGCTTCAACAATAACCTCCATTAAACTCGAAACATCCGCTAAACCTAAGTTCACACCCTGGCCTGCTAAAGGATGAATCGTATGCGCAGCATCGCCCACTAAGGCCAAACGCGGTTTAACATAATGAAGTGTTTCAAATAAGCGCAAGGGGAAAACTGTTCGCTCAGCAACTGAAGTAATTTTCCCTAATTTACTTTCAAAAGCCTGCTCTATTTCACCGGCAAACTGTTCTTCTGGTATTTCAGTTAAGCGTTTTGCCTCTTTGGGAGAGGTTGACCAAACAATCGAACTATATCCATCAGTTAATGGTAGAAAAGCTAAAGGCCCAGCAGGTAAAAAACGTTGCCATGCTGTGTCCTGATGATATCGCTCCGTTTTAACCGTGGTGACTAATGCAGATTGATCAAAGTCCCAGCCTTTTACTGCAATATCAGCTTGTTGTCGCACCCAGGAACGAGAACCATCTGCGGCAACAATCAGACTGGCGGTTAATTCATTTTTGTTTTCTAAAGTAACCACATTTTTATCCTGCTTAAATTCAATTTTTTTTAATGTAGTCGGACAAAGTAATTCAATTTGTGGCAGTTCTTTTATACGTTGATGTAATGCTTTTACGATAACGCGATTTTCGATGATATGACCAAGATCGGTCTCCCCCATATCGGCGCTATCAAAATGTAACTCGCCTTTACCCGCGCCATCCCAGACAAACATATCCTGATAGGGACTGATACGTTGCTTGATAATATATTCCCATGCACCAACATCTTTAAAAATTTTTTGTGAAGCACGGGTAATCGCGCTCACCCGCATATCATAACTATCATGTCCCCAGTCAAATTTTGGTTCATTGGCATCAATCAATGCAATTTTTAACTGTCCGGCTTGTTCAGCTAAACCACAAGCAAGGGTTGCACCAACCATGCCTGCGCCAACGATGATGATATCGAATTCTGTTTTTTTATTTATCATGTGCTTTTCAATGCAAAGGCGTCAGGAACGCAAAGTGCTGCAGAGTTTTTTATAATACAGAGTAAAGCCCGATATAAAATTTTCTGAGCAGTGAAAAAAGCGGATATTGAAGTTATAAACATAAATAATATTTTTTCCTTTACGTACCTTATTTAGTGTCCTTTGCGCTTAATGAACCGCTCCGCGCTTCGTCAGCATTACCCTAACCTGCACTGCACGTTCTGGCATCACTTAATGAACCGCTCCGCGCTTCGTCAGCATTACCCTAACCTGCACTGCACGTTCTGGCATCACTTAATGAACCGCTCCGCGGTTCGTCAGCATTACCCTAACCTGCGCTGCACGTTCTGGCATCCCCTTGACATTGATTTTTTGAACGTATCATAATTTTAGCCCACGCGCTAAACGTGGCAATTTACCGACAAAACCCATAGCATGGCGCGCAAAAACTTTTTTCAGTGGCGGCACCAAATCCACAACAACCAGACCCAGGTTACGTAATGCGGCAAGCGGTAAGAAATTATTTGAAAAAATGCGTACTAATCCATCTGTCGCCATCGCGGTTTGCATATGATCCCGCTTGCGCCAATCGGCATACTCTTTTAGTACCGCTAAATCCCCCATATCCTGCTGCGCAAGTATGGCGTCGTTAATCACTTGTGATAAAGCAGCAACATCACGCAAGCCTAAATTAAAACCCTGTCCGGCAACGGGATGCAATGTATGCGCGGCATTACCAATGATCGCCAGACGTTCTTGCACATGCTCTTTTGCTCTCATTAAACTCAAAGGGTAAGTATGACGTTGACTAACATGCGTAAACTGCCCGGCGCGTGTCCCAAAGCGCTTTGTGAGTTCTTGCAGAAACGTTTCATCATCCCAGGCCATTATTTCTTTTTGTTCAGTGCTATTAATTGTCCAAACCAGAGAATAACGATTCGGCTGTTCTTCAGTTGCCGCCATCGGTAGCAATGCTAACGGGCCACTATCGGTAAAACGTTCAAAAGCCTGATTTTGATGGGGTTCGTCGCTGGCAATATTTGCAATAACGGCACTTTGCTCATAATTATGTTGCTTGATCCTGACGCCACTTAAGCGCCTTACCACGGAATCATCACCATCCGCCGCAACCAATAATTTGGCCGTCATGGTTTTAGTCTCAAGTAATTGCTCTTCAGCTGTCATTTCAATATCAACACTTGCCTGGGTTGAACTTAAATTAAAGTTTTTAAGTTTTGCCGGGGCAATAAATGTCACATTTTTCTGTTTGTTTAACTGTTCGAATAAAGCGCGGCCAATCACTCGCGTCTCAACCACGTAACCTAATGCATCCACATTTTCATCTTTAGCATTTAAACGCGTAATGCCTGCATGGCCGCGATCTGAGATGTGAATTTTTTTAATTGCAGCAACACCCCGTTTGTTAATTGATGGCCATAACCCCATTCCAGCAAACACTTGTTTTGACGTGTAAGACAAAGCAACGCTGCGCGCATCAAACGCGGGCTGGTATTCAGTATTACCTGTTTTAAAAGGATAGGCTTCAATAATCGCAATGCGTAACGGTGAATTAGCTAACGCACAGGCAAGACTTGCACCGACTAAACCGCCGCCCACAATCATTAAATCAAAATCTGTCTTTATCATTTTCATAGACATAAACTTTTTAACGCAAAGTCGCAAAGAACACAAAGGCACGCAGAGGAAAAATTGAAATTTTAGTTTTGATACAGGTTACCTTTTATATTGAATTGTAGGTGAGGCACAATACTTCGCCCCTCCCTTACAAAAACCTTTATTCACTTAGCGCCCTTTGCGCCTCTGCACTTAATGAACCGCTGTGCGGTTCGTCAGTATTACCTTAACCTGCTCCGCACGTTCTGGCATCGTTGAAGTTTTTTGACTTTAATACATTTAAGAAGCCATCAACGCTTCAATCTCATCGGGTTCTTTCGGCACATCTTTACTCAATACTTCGTAACCATTTTTAGTAACCAGTACATCGTCTTCTATACGAATACCGATGTTGTGCCATTTTTTTGCGACATTTTCATGATCGGCTGAAATATATAAACCCGGCTCAACGGTTAACACCATACCCGGTTCGAGTACACGCCATTCTTCATCCACTTTATAGTCACCAACATCATGTACATCCATGCCTAACCAGTGGCCAGTGCGGTGCATGTAAAAGTCTTTATAACTTTCATTTTCTATGTTGGTTTCTAGCTCACCCTCTAAAATACCTACATCAATTAACCCCTGTGTGATGACCTTAATCGCGGCCTCATGGGGATCGTTCCAGTGATTACCCGCTTTTACCTGTTCAATCGCTGCATATTGTGCCGCTAAAACAATCTCATATAAGGCACGCTGTTCTTTGGAAAATTGGCCGTTGACAGGAAAGGTGCGTGAAATATCTGCGGCATAACACTCTACCTCAGCACCGGCATCAATCAACACTAAATCCCCATTTTTTAGGACATCACTGTTTTCAACATAATGCAAAATACAGCCATTTTTTCCACCGCCAACAATAGAAGAGTAGGCAGGAAAACGTGCGCCTTCATGCATGAAAGTGTGTAACAACTCCGCTTCAAGCTGATACTCATAAACACCCGGCTGACAAAACTGCATGGCTTTAATATGTGCTTTCGCTGAAATCTCAGCCGCTTTACGCATCACCTTAACTTCTGCTGCGCTCTTATATAAACGCATATCATGTAACTGGTGATCCAGAGCAACAAACTCACTCGGCGTATGTATGCCCATGCGTGACTGCTTGCGCAGGCGGTTAACCCATTTAATCACCTGTTCATCAAAACTCGACTGTACACCCATGGTGTAATACACTTTTTCCTTATTCTCGAGTAAGCCGGGCAAAATATCATCAATGTCATCGATGGGAAAAGAATCATCTGCGCCATAATTTTTAATCGCACCGTCCTGACCTGCACGTAAGCCGTTCCACGTTTCCATTTTTTTATCATTTTCACGACAAAATAAAATGTATTCACCATGTTCACGGCCGGGTACCAAAACCACCACTGCTTCCGGTTCATCAAAACCTGTAATATAGTGAAAATCACTGTCCTGACGATATTGGAACTCTGCATCGCGATTGCGAATATGCACAGGTGCCGCAGGTAAAATGGCAACCGCATCCTCCCCCATAATTTGCATTAAATGTTTGCGGCGGCGTTTGTATTCCGTGTTATTCATCTTTTAATGGTATCCCGCATCATCCCCAGGCTGTTCAACCTGGAATTGTTTCATTTCATCAACAAAAAGTTGTACCGCGACTCTAACAAACTCAACCAACTCCATAAAATCCTTCTCGTCTTGCTTATCATCATCTAATTCATACGACTCTGCGCGAGATATTTCAACAATGTCTTTTACAATATCCGACAACTCACCCGGCAAACCATCAGGGTCGGTTAATCCGCCCTTGCTTAAACCAAATAAAAAGCCCTGACACCAGTTACTCAGCGCCTCCACTCTTGCATATAGTCCCGAATTATCGTCCGGCAAAAACAACTCAAAGGTGAAGTCTTCAGCCAGAAGTTGTTTTTCTGTAGCAGTAAATAGCTGCGTTAGTATAGAACGGCTTTCACTGGCTAATGCATCCACCGTATAGGCATCCTCCTCCGGTGTTTCCGTTAAGGTACTGTCCAGCCAAAACGGGGCTGTTAAACCATTTACGGTGCAAAATAAGCCGCATAACGTGCCATGAACTTCGGCAGCATCTTGTTCAACGCTCATACGCTTTAAAGCATCGTTAATTTCATCATATTGGATGTCTATTTCGCTCATATCGACCTGTTTTGCCTCAAAATATTTCTAAATCTAAAGAAGCCTAATTTTACACCATTTTCTGCTCTGTTTACCCGTTGACCCCGCTCAATACGCTCTATATTCTTAGTCTATTAAATAATAACAAGGTTTCTGTAGAGACTGAGGCATAAATGGACGAACTTGATCTAAAAAAACTGGAAGGCCGGGTTGATGATCTCATCAAAACAATTGATCGGCTACAAAGTGAAAATAAAACCCTGCGTGATAGCCACTCTAACCTGCAGAGTGAACGTACACGTCTCATCGAAAAAACAGAGCTTGCACGTACGCGTGTAGAAGCCATGATTGAGCGTTTGAAGGCAATAGAAAATGACGGATAAAACAGCAGAAGGCATCACAATTAATATTCTTGGCAAAGAATATATGATTGCCTGTGGTGAGGACGAACGCCATGATTTACAGCGCTCGGCAGACTTTTTAGACACTAAAATGCGGGAAATTCGTGATAACGGAAAAATTGTTGGTTCAGATCGTATCGCAATTATTGCCGCATTGAATATTTCGCATGAGTTACTCACTCAGGGTGAAGGCTCTGCAAAAATGGACACAGATTTTGATACCCGTATTCGCAGCATACAAGAAAAAATCGATGACGCTCTGGATCGTAGTCGGGAAGCAAACTCTTAACCTGTCAAGACATTTACTTTTCAAAAATACACAAATATCTAAAGAAGATTCATTCAGAATCATCTAAAATTAGCCCTAATGTATGACCCCAGTTAATGGGTATACCCTGCAGTATTCGTCAGTGATTAGAGACCCTTGAGCCGTAATATATAACTCCGGGCGCTGAGTAGTAGCACTGTGTGCATGTCCGTCCTGAGCGGAAAGCCTAACGTGCTCACGACGTTCCCACTTGAACCTCTGGTTCAAGGCACATGTCACAACGGTACAAGCGGGGTAGCCCACCCTTTTATATAACAATACTTCAATCATAAATAAAAAATCACCCTTCTATCCCACAGCAATAATCCATCAATGAAGAAGAGTCGTTTAACACTTAGACAATCTTTTTTTATCAACTTCGTTGTGGTTCAATGAAGTTATGGATACAAAAACACTACGCACTCATATACGACAACAAAGACGCACACTCAGCGACGCAGAGCGCGAACACGCGGCTTTTTTATTATGTGAACGCGTAGCCTCTAGTCGAATTTATCAACACAGCAAACACATCGCCTTCTATCTCAGCAATGATGGCGAAATGGATTTAAGTTTATTAATTAAACATGCCTGGCAACAAGGCAAACAGGTTTACTTGCCTGTGTTAGCAGAACCTAATACACAAAAACTGTGGTTCATTCCCTATACGCCAACAACAAAACTTAAAAACAACCGTTTTGGCATTGCCGAACCGGTTCACTCATCTAGAACACGTTTGCGTAAAACACTTTCACTTGATTTAATTCTTATGCCTCTTGTTGCATTTGATCAGCAAGGCAATCGCGTTGGTATGGGAGGCGGTTTTTATGATCGTAGTTTAGCATTCTTAAAAAATCGACAGCATTGGCACAAGCCAAACTTACTTGGTGTCGCTTATGAACTGCAAAAACAAGAACAGTTAGAAATAAATCCCTGGGATATCCCCTTGCAGGCAATCGCAACCGAAAAAAAGTTATACCTTGCAAATAAAAGTAAGAATTTATAAAAATTCATGCAATTTTATTAAATATTTAAAATTTTCTTTTATAAGCAGTGCAATATGTATAAATAAAACGACATTTTTAAGATTTTTTAATAATTTAAGCGCTTTAGTGTTACTTCTCGCAATAATTTACATTTTTTTCTTACAAATAACGTTAACTTGTTATCAAAAATGAATATTTTAGTTAATTATTCATCATAATTTTATAAAGAAAGCATAACTTACGCCGATAACGCGATCCTTTAATAATAAACAGCCATTTTAAAACTAAAATATACAAATCAGAACCAAAAACACTATAGTAAATGTTTAAAATGCTATATTTTGCTAAAACATCTATAAAAAAAACAAAAAATCACTTCATAAAAAGATAACTCATTTATTTTTTATAGTTCAAAGAACAAAAATGGCTAACTGAAAACAGTTTTATCTATAAAACATGTTTAAATATGGAAAAATCTTCACGATCCCACATAAAAATTCTTTTTAAGTGTTAAAAAATAATAAAAAACGATAACTTTCTTCACAAAAAACGATTTTTTTCTTTAATTTATAAAATACGTCATAGAAATTAAAAGTTTTTCTTAAATTTCGAGTAAATCATAAAAAATTAAAACCATTTTTAGTAAAAATGATTTATTTAAGTGATAAAAAAGATAAAACCTATAACTTTTTATAAAAATTTAACTTAAAACGATAAAATTTTTTATAAAAAACAAAATTTATAACAAAAATTACTTAAAAGTTATAAATTTTAAGCTTAACAACAACTAATGATGCATTTTTATACAAGATACTAGCAATTTAATTTAACTTAGCTATACTTCAGCTTAAACATCAGTGCTCAACGGAGGGTTTAAAACCATGGCAGCTAAAAAGAAAGCCAAGAAAAAGGCAGTAACCAAGAAGAAAGCTAAAAAGAAAGTAGCGAAGAAAAAAGTCGCTAAGAAAAAAGC
>Ga0316206_1002148_pt1 | contig 14262 bp, 13 predicted proteins | sample 6monthpyrite_MG_FD_204942 | JGI IMG/M metagenome (GOLD analysis project Ga0316206, IMG submission 204942) | Microbial mat bacterial communities from mineral coupon in-situ incubated in ocean water Damariscotta River, Maine, United States -... | ecosystem: Environmental > Aquatic > Marine >...
CGGATTGACAGAGCCCAATTCGCCAAAGAAAGGGATCGGCTCTGGCCGCGCTGCACACAAATCAAAAAGCGCCCGCCCGCCCGCCAATGAGCCAGTGAAACCAACCGCCTTGATCAATGGATGCTGAACAACAGCCTGCCCCACGGCGCGGTTTCCGCCCTGGATTTGGCTAAAGACGCCCGGATTGATCCCGCATTCGGTGATCGCGGCCAGTATGGCCTGCGCGACGATATCAGCCACGCCGGGATGGGCAGAATGGCCCTTCACAACCACAGGGCAGCCCGCCGCCAATGCCGCAGCCGTGTCGCCGCCTGCGGTTGAAAAAGCCAGCGGGAAATTCGATGCACCAAACACGGCGACAGGCCCAATCGGGCGCTGGACCATTTTGAGGTCAGGCCGTGGCAAAGGCGCCCGGTCAGGCAGTGCACCATCATGGCGACGGTCCAGATAATCCACAGATTCAATATGATCGGCAAACAGCCTTAGCTGACCGACCGTCCGCCCACGTTCACCTGCAAGCCGGGCCTCGGGTAGCCCGGTTTCTTTTACGCCCATAGCGGTAATATCATCGCCGCGCGCATCAATATTGCTTGCTATGCTGCGCAGGAATTTCGCGCGCGATGCGCGGCTGCTGTAGCCAAAGCTCCAAAACGCCTCTTCTGCGGCTTTCGCGGCAGCATTCACAAGCTCTGGCGTGCCCACGGCGAAATTGTCGGCTGGCCCGCTGACGGGCATATTGGCAAAGGTCTGATCACTGCCCACCCATTCGCCGGCTATCAGATGTTGTCCTTTAAGCATTCAGGTATCCTTTGAATTTCTGGTTGCAATGCACCGGGCATCGGCGGGCGTTGGTGATATTATCCGGCGGGAATTTCGCCCATGTTTTTGGGCACCTGATAGCCTTTTTGAACCGCGTCCCGGGCCAGAAGGCGCCGATACCACGCTTGCACATGTGGAAAATCGGCCAAATCTACGCCTTGCCATTCATAGCGTGAAATCCACGGCCAGCACGCCATGTCAGCGATGGAATATTCATTGCAGATATAGTCGCGACCTGCGAGCCGAGCATTGAGCACACCGTAAAGCCGCTGTACTTCTGCCTGAAAGCGTTCTTCGGCATAGGGCGCCTTGCCGGGGTTGAAATGCAGGTATTGATGCGCCTGGCCAAGCATTGGCCCCAATCCGCCCATTTGCCACATCAGCCATTCCATAACCTCGGTTTTCTTCAACGGATCGGTGGGCAAAAACTTTCCATATTTCTCGGCCAAATAGATCATGATCGCGCCGGATTCCATCACGGATGCACCGGTTTCGCTATCGACGATCACTGGAATCTTGTTATTTGGGCCAATCTTCAGAAACTCTGGCGTTTTCTGGTCGCCCTGGCCAATGTTGATCGGGTGCACGGTGTAATCGACACCCAATTCCTCAAGTAAAATGGAAACTTTGCGGCCATTCGGTGTGGTCCAGGTATAGAGATCAATCATCATTCTTTCCTTTGAATTAGCCGTTGTGCGCGGCCATATCGAGCGCTGGGTCGTCTTGGGCCCATGGGCTGAAAGGTGCCGGTATCAGGATTTTGTTTTCTTGCGCGATTTGTAGGTCACGGATCTTGGGAACATAGGCAATCCATGCGGGATCAGCGACCAGTTTTGCGCGGCGTTCTTCTCTTTCAGCGTAATCCTTATATGCCCACATATGCACGAGCTGGTGCAGCGCGCCGATATCGCTTGAAAAATAGCCGACCATCCGGCCTAGAATTCCACGTTGAATGGCCAGGCCTTCTGCCTCGTATAGTTGCAGGTATTTGGCGGCTGCGCCGATCTTCAGGGTGTAGGTGCGTTGTTCGACTATCATCAGAGTATCTCGTTTCTTACGTCTGGTTTCAAAGGCTTACGCCTCTCTCTAGGTCGCGGTTGCCGTATGGCCCTGTTGTGTTGCCTGCGCCAATGTCTGGGACGGTGTCAGTGCTTCACGGTCAACGACCAATTCGATCAAATAACCGCCAGACTGGCGGCGCGCCCGTTCAAGCGCTGCGGGGAAGTCCTCGGTTCGCTTCACCTTTTCACCGGCGATTCCAAAGGAGGCAGCATAGGCCACAAAATCCGGGTTGTGCAGGTCCGTCGCCATTTTTCGGTCGGGGTGGTTGCGTTCCTGATGCATGCGGATTGTGCCAAGCATCCCGTTGTTGACCACCAGATAGATGACGTCCGCGCCATATTGCCTGGCCGTCGCAAGCTCTTGACCTGACATAAGAAAACAACCGTCGCCCGCCAGTGCAATCACCGGTCGTTCCGGCGCAATGATCTTGGCCGCAACGGCTGCGGGCACACCATACCCCATGGATCCGCTGGTCGGGGCCAGTTGCGTGCGATAGGTGCGATGCTGGTGGAAGCGATGCGCCCAAACGGTGTAATTTCCGGCGCCGTTTGTCACGATGGTGTCCGCTGGCATCGTCTTGGTCACATGGCGGATCACATGTGCCATATTCAGGGTGCCGGGCACATCTGTGGGCTGCAGGAACGCCCTGTAATCCGCGCGCTGCTCTGTGACCCAATCGACCCAACGGGCGTTTCCATTTCCATCCGGTAACTGATCGAGACTGTCAAAAAACGCATCTGGGCCGGATACAATTCCCAGCGTCGGGTTGTAGACCTGCCCCAATTCCTCGGCACCCGGATGGATATGCACAAAGTCCATTTGCGGATTTGGGATATTGACCAGCGAATACCCTTGGGTTGTCATTTCACCCAGGCGAGAGCCGACGACGATCAACAGATCAACGTCTTCGGATATCCGTTTGCGCAGGCCCGGCAGCGGGGCGATACCAAGCACACCGACGTAATTTGGATGGTCGTTGTCGACATAGTCCTGACACCGGAAACTGGTCGCCACCGGCAGCCCTGTACGTTGGGCAAAGGCCATCGCCTTTTGGCCGCATTGTGCACTCCAGCCTGGCCCGCCGACCAGCATCAGGGGGGCCTTGGCGCCCTGTAACAGCTTGCCGAATTCGGCGATGGAATCAGGCGTGGGTGCAGGTTCTGGCAGGGTGGTGGGCACAAGGTCAGCAACCGACACAACGTCGCTCAGCATATCTTCGGGAAGCGCCAGCACCACCGGTCCGGGACGCCCGGAAAGGGCGGTTTTCCACGCCCGCGACAGGTACTCGGGGATGCGACGGGCGTCGTCGATCTGCGCGACCCATTTGGCCATCTGGCCAAAAACCTGACGATAGTCCATTTCCTGAAAGGCCTCGCGGTCCATCATTGAACGACCAACCTGACCAATCAGGACAATCATCGGCGAAGAATCCTGAAAAGCGGTATGCACGCCGTTGGATGCATTGGTCGCCCCGGGGCCGCGGGTCACCGCGCAAATCCCCGGTTTTCCCGTCATCTTGGCATAGGCGTCAGCCATATTGGCCGCACCACCTTCGTGCCGACACACGATTGTCCGGATGGTTTCTGCGTGATCATATAGCCCATCGAGCAGGTCCAAAAAGCTTTCGCCCGGCACGCAGAACACAGTGTCAGCCCCGAGGACCTTCAACTGGTCCGCAAGGACGTGCCCACCAAGGCGGGGAGTCAGCGATTTGGTCATGTCTTGGTTCTTTCCCGGTTGCCTTAGATGCTGACGATCATTCCGCCATCGACCCGGGTCATCTGCCCGGTGACATAGCTTGCGGGCTCACTCATCAGGAACGCGGCAACATTCGCGAATTCCTCGGGCTGGCCATATCGTTTTGCAGGCAGCGACGCGGCGATCTGTGCGCGCACCTCTTCCAGCGTCTTGCCTTCGCGCCCGGCCCGCGCCGTATCAAGCTGGCCCACACGCATGGTGTCTATTTTGCCCGGCAAGATCATATTGACGGTGATGCCATCGCCCGCGACCTCGGCCGACAACGTCTTGCAAAACCCGGCCATCGCGCCCCGGATCGTGTTTGACACGGCAAGGTTCGGGATTGGCTGGATAACACCCGAAGAGCCTATCGCCAGAATACGGCCCCATTTCCTGGCACGCATGCCTTCAACAGCGGCCTCGGTCACCTGGATCAGACTGAACAGCAGACCCTGCGCAGACGATTGCCACACCTCGGACGCGACGCCAATGGCCGGAGAAGGCGGTGGGCCGCCTGCATTGTTGAGCAACATATCCGGCTTATGGGTGCTGCGAATCCGGTCGCAAAATCCGGCGAGCGACGCGGTGTTCGTCAGATCGACGGCGTCACATTCAACCGTGACACCGTATTTTTCGGTCAACTCACTGGCCACCGCTTCGAGAACGTCCAACCGGCGCGACGCAAGCACAAGGTTTGCGCCTTCTGCGGCCAGCCGTTCGGCGATCGCGCGCCCCAATCCCTGCGATGCGCCCAAGATCAGCGCTGTTTTGCCTTTGAGGCCCAAGTCCATGTTCAGCTCTCCAATGTGTAGGTGTGGTTGTCATCTTGCGCCGGGGTATCCAGCGGTTTGGGCGATCTGATCTGCATGATCAGCCGTATGGCCCCGGTTGCCAGCATGAGCCCTGCAATGATGGGGCGAATGGTTCCCGGCATCATGAAAACCGGAAACGCCAGTACGATCAGCAGGATCGGCACGAAATAATGTGCCCATGCTTTTTGGCCTCGATATTTTTGATAAGACGGGAACATGATGGAAAAGCCGCTGAGCAGGATAAAGAACAACGCCCATGGCCTTGTCAGGAAAGCATCAAGGCCGTCACCGCGTGCGAAGACCTGGCTAAGGCGGACTTCGGCGATCTGGCCCAAAACCACGCCCATCACGATTGGAACAATGGGAAAGCCGAGTGCCCGCATCACAAACCCCAACACACCAAAAATCAGCAGCGTCCACATGTCGTAGGCGATGTTGTTGAGGGCGAAAATACCCACGGCGCAGTAGAACAGGATCACCGCCGTCAGCATGTACATCTTCACATTCGTCACCAGCACGAAGCCCCGTAGCGTGATGGATTGAAGGAATAACATCATGAAGTTGGCAACGAAAAACGCCAGGAAGATCGAATAGGCAATCGTCGGCTCGTCCGCGATAAACGACGGGCTTGGGATCACGTCATGCACCAGTAGGGCGCCCAGCATGATCGCAGTCATGATGTCGCCGGGCAGACCCAGCGCCATCATCACAATCAAGGCGCCACCTGCGGTTGCGTTATTTGCCGCCTCGGGGGCGATGATTCCGTCGACGGCCCCCTTGCCGAAGGTTTCAGGTTCTTTTGACGCCTTCTTTGCCTGATCATAGGCAAGGATATTTGAAATGGTGCTGCCAGCCGCCGGCAGGACGCCGACAAAAACACCCAGCAAAGATGACCTTACGACGTTGACCCAGTGCGACAAAACAAGCTTGCAGGACGCGATGTAGTCAATTTTGACGACATTGGCCGACGCATCTCCGCCAAGCCTTTTTCCCGAGGCGGACCTGTCGCGGACATCATTCAGCAGGCGGCTGAAGGCAAACAAACCAACCAGAACCGGCAAGAATGCGAAACCCTTTGATGCCTCGTCGATGCCGAACGTGAACCGCGGAAGGCCAAAAACAACATCGCTGCCGACCGTTGCGATCAAAAGGCCGAACAAGGCTGCGATCAACCCCTTCAACAGCTGATCACCTGCCAGGCTTGCCGTCACCGTAAGCGCGAAGATCACCAGTGCAAAAAAGTCGACAGGTTGGAATTCCAGGCCGATCATCGCGAGTTGCGGCGCGATCAGCATCAACACGATCGAGGCAATAATGCCGCCAAAGAACGAAGACCACACGCCAATCCCAAGCGCCAATCCAGGTCTTCCGGATTTTGCCATCGGGTAGCCGTCAAATGTTGTTGCAACCGATGAAGGCGTACCCGGAATGCCCGTCAGAATGCCTGACATCAATCCACCCGACAGACCGCCGACATAAACAGCAATCATCGTAGCCAGCCCTTGAACCGGCGACATGGCAAACGTGAAGGGCAGCACCAACACGACCGCCATCGCAATCGTAAATCCCGGAATGGCACCGGCCAACAGACCGACGAAGGTGCCAAGCATCATCAAGGCCATTGTCGTGACCGTGAAAAGCTCTGGGGCTGCCAGCCCGATATTGGTGAAGATATCCATCGTTCAGTACACTCTCAACAGGATGCCTTCGGGCAAGAAAACCCCAAGCAGTTGGGTGAAGATTGCCCACATGCCAACAACAAAGAAGATCGAAACCAAGGCGTGTTGCAGCATCTGCCTGGGTGCCCAGCCGCCAAGGAAACTCAGCGTGATGAAGACATAGAGCAGCCCGCCGATCAGCATCCCGAGGATCGGCATCGTGACAAGGAACAAGAAGAACAGCGCAAAGCAGACGATTGGGTTCTTGTAGTAGGTGAGCCATTGCAAAAACCCGTGCCCCGGCCCGCTGTCATCGGGCTCTGCCAACTGTGCTTTTACAAGCAGCAGAAGCGACAATAAGGCGAGTGGTACAAGTATCAGCCGGGGCCATAGCGCGGCGGGCATTTGTCCGAACATCGCAGCCGGCATCTGAAATGTATTGATCAGCATCGCACCACAAATCAGCAGCAAAACGATGGCGGTCGATGTGTCTCTGTTTAGTTGCATCTATATTCCTCACCTTCGCAGAACATACGCTCGGCGAACCTGCCTTCTTGGTCGAACATTTCAGATTGAGGTGGCGGGGCCAGACAGCCCCGCCGGAAGAGGCCTATTGGAAGCGGCCCATTTTCATTTCTTTTGCGGTATTGATGAAGTCAGCCGAAGTGGCTTCCCACCACTTGCGGTAGTCCTCTGGCCCCAGGTATTCAACCGTCGTGCCCTTTGCAGCCTGCTGGGCTACAAACTCTGCATCTTCGGTTGGTCCCTTGAAGACCTCGGCCCAATAATCCACGATTTCCTGCGGCGTGCCCTTTGGCAGCATCACACCGCGCGTCAGAGAAAACGTCATATCGACACCAAGTTCCTTCAGCGTCGGTACATCCGGAATCAGGTCGCTGCGCTCATTCGCGGCAATTGCAAAGGCTTTCAGGTTGCCGTCGCTGCGCTGCGTGCGCGCTGCCGCCATGTTGATCCCGCCAAGATCGATCGTCCCGTTCAGCAGGCCGGTCACACGTTCGGCCGTACCGCCCTGGAAGGGAACATACCGAAAGTCTGTGCCAGTTTTTGATCCCAGAATAAGCCAAAGAAAGTGGCTCGTTGCGCCCATCGAAACACCTGTCGGAATTGCCCCGGGATTCGCCTTTGCGGCGGCTAGCATTCCCTCGAGATCATCATATTCAACATGGCCACCGGCACCGATGATTTCAGGTGTGTCCGTCAGCATGGCAACAGGCTCAAATCCGTCCCAGTTAAAGTCTGTGACGCCATTGATATAGTTCACAGGCAGATGCTGGTGGATCGCGAACAATGTGCAGCCGTCTGGCTTGGCGGCATAGGCCTCTTTTGCCCCCAATCCGCCACCCTGGCCCGGCATGGTAACGACTTTGATTTTCACCGGCGCGTCAGAATTCTGAATTGCCTGTTCAAAAATGCCAAAGATGACACTTGTTCCGCCGCCGGGTCCCCATGGGACAATCAGCTTGGCCGTGCTGCAGGGCAATTCCACGGCGCTTGCTGGCGTCGCCGCAATGCCCAAGCCCGCAATGGCCGCTGCCACCGCAACCTTCAGGCCAGATGTACGTAATTTCATTATATTTCCTCCCTTGTTGTGTCTGCTTTGTCGCGCGCCGCACGGTTGACCGCATCACTACACACGCTGTACGTCCGATTTTCCCCAACAGAATCTCTCACCGCCGGTCGTCGAATATGCATCTTTACATGGATAAGAGTATTTCATATATCTGACAATACTTAATCAAAGAACTCATTGATGCATAGGCGGGATAATGATGGATGCTGAGTTGCTGGCAGATATGGCGACTTTTGCCGCCGTTGTTGACCAAAACAGCTTTTCTGGGGCGGCCAACAACCTGAACATGTCGAAATCCAGCGTCAGCCGTCGAGTGGCGTCGCTGGAGGCAAGGCTTGACGTCAAACTGATGCATCGCACCACACGCAAGCTGGGTTTGACCGAAAGCGGCCGTGTATATTACGAGCATTGCGCCCGCATGATGAGCGAGGCACGCGACGCCGATTACGCCATCAAGGTGATGCATTCGACGCCCAGCGGATTACTGAATGTCAGCGTGCCCGAAACCCTGGGGCGGGCCTATATTTTGCCACTGCTGCCAGAATTCCTGAATCTATATCCCGACATTCGACTCAACCTGACGATCACCAGCCGTAAAGTCGACCTGAGCGAGGAGCGCTGTGATGTTGCCGTGCGAAAAGGGGCAATCGACGATGAATCGCTCTGTGCGATCCCACTTGGCTCTTCAACCCAGTTTTTTTATGCCAGCCCGAAATATGTGTCTGCGGCCGCGCCTCTGAATAATCACAATCAATTGCCAGACCATGCCTTCTTGTCGAGCATGATAACCTACGGCCCGCTTGATCTTGCACTCAAATGCGGCAAGGACGACGTGAATATTCGTGTGGCGCCGCGCCTGTCCGTACGTGATCACGAAGCGCTTTTGTCAATGACACTTGATGGCTTGGGGGTGGCGCTGCTGCCCGCGTGGATGACGTATGAACACGTCAGCGCAGGGCGCCTTGTGCCGCTTTTGGTAAACTATTGCGGGCCGTCAGTCGATTTCAACATTGTGTTTCTGCCACACCGAGGCATGGCGCCCAATCTTCGCGCGTTTATCGAGTTTCTCAAGCAGCGTTTCAAACAAAACCGCCCTTGGGAATCTATTGCTGAACCAGAGTTCCGGAATGCGGGATAAAGGCGTCGGACGGGTCTGTTGCGTTAATCGGCTTAAGGTGTCGTGTGCCCAACAGGGGCAGGGTGGTGGCGGACGTTTTAAATATTCTCCATTGCCGCGTAGGTTCGGGTCCGCACGGTTCTTAGATGTGCCCGCATCAGATCCGAGGCCGCCTCGGCATCACGTGCTGCAATCGCCTCATACAGCGCGTCGTGCTCAGCAAAACTGTGATGATTTGGCGGGGGCAATCTGGTAGAGCGTAATTGCCCCCAGACCGTCGATCGGCGCACGATATTCAACGTGTCAAACAGGCTGATCAGCAATTTGTTGCAAGTTGCTTTGGCAATGGCCTGATGAAAGTTGTTGTCCCAAGATTCATAGACACGCCATTCGCCGGCAGATTTGCAGAGCCGTATACACCGGCGCATTTCAGAGAAATGTGAAGCGGTGCCGTGAACGGCGGCAAGTTTGGCAAGCTGCGGTTCAATGGCCAGGCGCGCCTCCATGACTTCGGTCGGGCGTGAGTGTTCGTTCAGATATTCGACGTCAGTCAGATTCATGACCGGGCGCGGCCCGAAAAAAGTACCCCGCCCGACATGGCGCCAGACTTGCCCCTCGGCTTCCAGAACCGCCATGGCTTTGCGCAAACGCCCCCGTGTCAGCCCAAGTTCGGCGCACAGCTGACGCTCTGGGGGTAACCTGCCGTTCAGCGCAATCTCTTGATCGGTTAAGAAGCTCCGCAATGTTTTCAGAGCACTTGAATCTGTATCAATTTGGTTGGCCATTTAAACCAATCTTTATATTGGGTGAATTTTGGTACTGTTCTGAAGACAGGAATTCACACTATTCTTCGTAAAGCAAGGCATTCTTGCAGCAACAATCCATAGCCAACTGAAAACCAATTTGGGATTGGACATTTCAGAACGCTGTACGCCAGGTGGTCCCTTATGCCGCTGCGCGCTTGCATAGAGCACCGAACGAGGAGTCAACGTCTTGAAGATCGTCACGTACATGTCCGGAAACGAAATGAGAGTAGGTCTTCGGTGTGATGGAGACCGCTTTTTGGATGCATTCGATGCCATTCAACACGCTCAGAAATCCGGGCTTGTGGACGCTGATCTGACGCCCCCGACTTCTGCGCTGGATATCATCACTGGTGGCGAGGCAATGAGCCAGGCCTGTGGTGTCGTGCTGCGCGCTGTCGAGGCTGGCGAAATGCCGTTTCTGGGTGTGAACGCCGCGGAAGTTCCGCTTGTGGCGCCAATTCCGCGCCCCGCCAAGAACGTTTTCTGCGTTGGAAGCAACTATCGCGCCCATGTAAGCGAAGCGAGCAGGGCGCAGGCCAAGGAAGACAAGATACCCAAGCTTCCGGTATTTTTCACCAAGCCGCCAACCTCTGTCGTCGGTCCCGGCGCGCCTGTCCGACTTGACCCGAATGTTTCCGAAAAGATGGACTATGAAGTTGAACTGGCCGTCATCTTTGGATCAAAGGGCCGCAACATTCCAGCGGCGGATGCCATTGACTACATTTTCGGATTTTCAATCGCGAACGACGTGACCGCGCGTGATTTGCAGCGGGCCCACGGTGGCCAATTCCTGAAGGGCAAGGGGCTGGATACAACGTGCCCCTTTGGTCCGGAAATCATAACAATCGACGAGCTTCCAAACTTTGACAACCTCCGGATAAGCCTTTCTGTCAACGGCGAGCTTCGTCAGGATGGCAATACCGGCGACATGATATTCAGCATTCCCCGGCTCATTGAATCCTTGTCCGAAGGATTGACGCTGGAGCCAGGTGATATTCTGGCCACGGGTACGCCGTCCGGCGTTGGGTACGCCATGGATCCACCGCACTGGCTAAAAGATGGCGACGTCGTGACCTGCAAAATTGAGGGAATTGGCACGCTGACAAATACAATTCGAAAATCCGGGTCCTAAAAGTTTACCGCGTAAACGATTCTGATCCGGGCGCAAAGAATCCGCAATGGATAAGTAAGAAACCAGGGAGGAAAGAATGTTGGGAATATCCGTAATGAAGGGCGCCGGACTGGCGGCCGTTGTAGCGACGAGTCTCGCACTCGCGGGAATGCCAGCGGCTGCGCAGGACAAAGGTTCTATGCGTGTTGCCTTTGGTGACGTGCCCGGTGGCGAAATGGTCAACTTCATGATCGCCGTTGCGCGTGCCGCCGAACGCGGTGTGAAAGTTGAGACCAGTTACCTGCAATCCGAAGATCTTGCCGCACAGGCGATCGTAAGCGGCCAGGCCGATATTGGCGTGGGTACACCTTACGCATTGATCCAAAAGGTGAACGCGCCAATCCGCATGTTCTACCAACTTTCAATGCTGCGTTTCAATCCGGTCGTGAATGGTGAAAAATACCAGAAATGGACGGATTTGGATGGTGCTGACGTTGCTGTGCACGGTCGTGGATCGGGCACCGAGGCGATCATGCAGCTGATGGCAAAAAAGAATGGCATCACATACAACTCTGTTAGCTATGTGCCTGGCTCGGGTGTCCGCGCCGGTGCGTTGCTCCAGGGTCGTATCGACGTATCTATCGTCGATTACGAACGTCGTCGCCTTCTAGAGCGCGAGGCGCCGGAAAAATTTATCTTCTTGCCGCTGCCAGACATCAAGGCAACCGACGAGGCGCTATATGCAAACCGCGATTGGCTTGAAAGCGAAAGCGAAGCTGTCTCCATTCTGGTCGAAGAACTGATCAAGACATGGCGTGAAATCAACGAAGATCCGACATCCATTGTTGCTCTTCGTGAGAAATACAACGTCTTGCCAGACATTGAGCAACTCGAAGTCGACGAGCTGGTCCCGGCTTTCACTGACGGTGTCTCAATCGACTTGTTCCCCAATAATGGTGGATCTGCCGAGTCTGTCGTCGAGGATTTCGAATTCTTCACAACATCGGGCTCCATGGAAGGCGATCCTGCGACATTCAAGATCGAAGATTACTGGTACCTCGCACCGGTAACGGCCGCTGTCGAAAAACTGGGCGCGATGTAATCACACCAACGCGCTTTTAGTAAATGCCGGGCCCGTCGCCGATCAACCAAGACGGGCCCGGTACAAAAGTGACTAAGCTTCACTGAAAGAGAGACCTATGACTGACGCATCTTCCAGCGCCATAACACCGCAGATGCCCCGAACAGATCAGAAAACCTTTTTGGGCATGTCGATGATACGATTTTACCAAATATTGTCGGTTGTCGTCGTTTTCATCGCGTGGGAAATTGCGGGTCTCGTTCCGATCAGCATCGCGTTTCCTACGTTCACGGGAACCATGCGTGCGCTTTTTGAAATGCTTTTTGATGGTCGGCTATTTTATGCTTACGTCGAGACGTTGAAACCGCTCGGCATCGGCGTCCTGATCTCTGCTTCTTTCGGTATCACGATTGGGGTTGCGATGGGGCTTAACCGTACTGCCCAATGGTTCTGGGAACCAATATTTGTGGTGCTTCAGGCCTCGCCCGTCGCTGCCCTTATACCGCTGATTACCTATGCGTACGGCATTGGCCTGACGGCCAAGACGGTCGCAGTCATCATGTTGGCCTCACCGATTATTGTGCTGAACACCTACAAGGCAGTTCGCCATGCCAACCCAAGCCTCATTGATATGTGCCGCTCTTTTCAGGGGACGCGGTTTCAGGAAATCTGGCTGGTCATAATCCCGAATGCGGCCCCCGTCATGTTTGCCGGTTTGCGGCTTGGCGTTGCGGCCGGGTTCATCGGGGTCATCCTTGCCGAATTGCTGATCACGCCCACTGGTGTTGGTGACCTGATATCATATCACCGATCAGTTGCCGATTATGAATACATGTACGCGGCCGTGTTCACCGTCGTCCTCTTTTCCGCCATCCTGGTCGGATTTTTGGAAACCATCGAAGTCAAATACTTCCGCCCAGAAAAGAAAAAGGGTCAATAAATGTCCGTCACTGCTGTAACAGAAAAACCGGTCCAACCTGCCACGGACGACATCGTTGAGGTGCGGAACATTACCAAGTTCTACAGCCCGGATGTTCATGCTCTTTCCTCGGTGAACCTCTCTTTTCCCAGGGGCAAGATGACCACGCTGTTGGGGCCAAGCGGATGTGGCAAGACCACACTGCTAAAGATCATCGCGGGACTGCTGGAGCCGACTGAAGGCGAAGTTTTTGTCAACGGAAAGCAGGTTCACGGCACCGGCCCGGAACGCGCCTTCGTATTCCAGGATTTCGCTCTTTTGCCTTGGGCAACGGTCCTACGGAATGCCGCGTTTGGCATGGAGTTGACCAAACAGAACAAACGCGAGCGTGAAGAGCGCGCCCGCCATTACATCAATGAGGTCGGCCTGGCCGGTTTTGAAAACAAGTATCCGCATGAGCTGTCGGGTGGCATGCGCCAGCGGGTCGGACTGGCGCGCGCTTTGGCGGTGAATTCAGACGTGTTGTTGATGGATGAACCGTTTTCCGCTGTAGATGAACAGACACGCCGAAAATTCCAGGAGGATTTGCTGCTGCTTCTGGAAAATGAAAACAAGACGGTGATCTTCGTGACGCACTCGATCGAAGAGGCCGTGTATGTCTCTGATCAGATCGTAATCCTATCGCCTCGGCCGGGTAGAATTCACTCGATTATTCACCCGGAATTCAGCCGCGAAGCCGACCCAGAGGATATTCGCCGAGACAAGAATTACCTCGATACGGTCGAGGAAATTTGGGCTGATCTGCGTAAGTACCTGGACTAGGAGACGAATTATGCTTGTTTTTGGAGTTCGAATTCCACCAGTGTTCTCGCTGTTGATTTGGATTGTGCTTTGGGAAATCGCTGGACAGTTTGAACTGGCGTTCATCCTTCCACCCTTTTCCGCAGTTGTGCGTGAATTGTTCGTTTTGATCCAAAGAGCGGATTTTCAAGCGGCGTCCTTCCTGACGTTTCAGGCGTTCCTGATGGGCATGACGATTTCAATCATCTTTGGAATCACGATCGGCTTTCTGATGGGAAGCTCCAGGATCGCAAACGGCGTTCTTGGCATGTGGGTCAACATTTTCGCCAGTGCGCCGTTAAGTTCTCTGGTGCCCATTCTGATGCTGCTCTTTGGTCTTGGGCAAACAACGATTGTGGTCACGGTTGTTTTGTTTTCAACATGGATCATCGCGCTGGATACCTACGCCGGGGTCCGCCATATCTCTCCTTCATTGGTCGAGATGGGGCGCTCGTTCGGGGCCAGTCGGTTCCAGATCCTGACCAAAGTGTTGTTCTGGGCCGCATTGCCGGAAATTCTGGCTGGTGTCCGCATGGGGCTTATTCGCGCGGTCAAAGGCATCGTCATTGGCCAGCTTCTGGTTTCTGTTGTGGCGCTTGGCCGGTTTTTCCGGACCTTCTCGGACAACTTTCAGTTTGAACAGTTCTGGGCGCTTACGATCATTTTGTTTATCTTTGCACTGCTTTTCTCGTCGGCCATCGGCTGGTTA
>Ga0316206_1002150_pt1 | contig 14217 bp, 15 predicted proteins | sample 6monthpyrite_MG_FD_204942 | JGI IMG/M metagenome (GOLD analysis project Ga0316206, IMG submission 204942) | Microbial mat bacterial communities from mineral coupon in-situ incubated in ocean water Damariscotta River, Maine, United States -... | ecosystem: Environmental > Aquatic > Marine >...
ACAAGAAAAAGAAGCGGTAAAAGAAGAAATTTCAGAGTAAATATTACTCTGAATAAGCACCAACACCAACAAGTTTATCATATCTAGCAATCATTCTCTCTTCACTAGACATTGCACGAAGTGATGAAAGCTGTAATAAAAAATAATCAGCTATTGCTTTAGCAGCACCCTCTTTATCTCTATGTGCACCGATGAGTGGTTCATCGACGACATCATCTATAAGATTTAATTCTTTTAAATCTTTGCTCGTTATTTTTAGCGCATTTGTTGCGGTTTCAACCTTACTAGAATCATTCCAAAGAATAGCCGAACATCCCTCTGGTGAAATCACACTAAATACTGAGTATCTCATCATGGCAAGTTTATCGGCTACTCCAATTGCTAAAGCACCGCCACTTCCGCCTTCGCCGATTACTATAGAAATTGTTTGAGTGTTAAGCTGTGATAATTCTAGAAGATTTCTTGCAATTGCTTCACTTTGATTTCTCTCTTCTGCACCAAGACCTGGATATGCACCAGGAGTATCTATCAGCATTAAAAGAGGAAGATTGAATTTTTCAGCTAGTTTTGCAGCACGTAAAGCTTTTCTGTAACCTTCTGGATGCGGCATACCAAAATTTCTTTTTAATTTATTTTTTGTACCACGACCTTTTTGCTCACCTACAACCATAACTTTCTCATCGCCTATGTATCCCATATAGCAAACTATAGCCGCATCATCACCAAAATGTCTATCACCATGAATCTCATATTTATCATGCATAATTAAATTTATATAATCAAGCGCATAAGGTCTATCTTGATGACGGGCAAGTTGAAGTTTTTGAAAATCTGATAAATTTTTATAAGTTTTTAGAACTTCTTTATCTAATGAAATTTTATGTATAACTTCTGCTTGTTCATCGTGACGAACTTGTGCAGATATAATGTCTTCTTCAATTGTTTTTATTTTTTTTTCAAAGTCCAAATAAATCGCCAAACTAAATCCTTAAACTTTAAATTTTCTTAAAAATAACAACGCCATTTGTTCCACCGAAACCAAAAGAATTACTCATAACTACATTTAATTCAGCATATCTAGCTTTATTTGGAACTATATCTAGGTCACAATTTTCATCCGGAGTCATATAATTAATAGTTGGAGGGATAATTCCATCACGCATAGCCATAAGACAGGTAACAGCTTCGATTCCGCCTGCAGCACCGAGGCAATGACCTATTTGACCTTTAATTGAACTCACTGGAGGGCAGTTTTCTTTTCCTCCGAGCAACTCTTTTACAGCTGCTGTTTCATTCTTATCATTAATTGCAGTACTAGTACCATGTGCATTTACATAATCAAGCTTCGGTTCGCCTGCCATTTTATATGCTGCCTGCATGGCACGAAATGGGCCATTTAGACTTGGTGTTGTGATATGGCTTGCATCACCGCTTTCACCAAAACCAATCACTTCACCATATATATTTGCCCCACGGGCTACTGCAACTTCATACTCTTCAAGTACAAGTGCTGCTGCTCCCTCACCCATAACAAAACCGTCTCTATCTGCATCAAAAGGGCGAGAAGATGTTTTTGGGTCATCGTTTCTTGTTGAGAGTGCTTTCATAGCGGCAAAACCACCGATTCCTGCACCAGTGATTGCAGATTCTGCAGAGACAACCAACATTCTCTCAGCACCATTACACATAATAGTTTTAACAGCATCACTTATCGCATGCGTACCGGCTGCACAGGCAGTTACACTAGATACATTTGGCCCTTTTGTTCCATGTGCAATAGACACAAAACCACCAAGCATATTCACAAGCGCTGAGGGGATAAAAAATGGGGAAATTCTTCTTGGACCTTTTGTTTCTATGATTATAGAATTTCGCTCAATTGTTGGAAGACCACCAATACCAGAAGCAGCACTTACTCCAAATCTTTCCATATCAATCTCTCCTGAAAAGTTAGCATCTCCCATCGCCTCTTGAGCAGCTTTAAGACCTAGATGAATAAATCTATCGGCTTTTTTAACTTCTTTAGGTGCCATTACCGTCTCAGGGTCAAAATTTTTCACTTCGCCTGCAATTTTCACACTATAAGCCTCTGGGTCAAAAATAGTAATGGTGTCAATCCCGCATTCACCATCACAGATAGCTTTAAAAGAGCTCTCTTTATCATTTCCAACTGAGTTTATCATGCCTATACCAGTAACTACAACTCTTCTCATTCAACATTCTCCCATTCATAAATTATAAAATACTTTTAAAAATTAACTAATAATTAACTACTAAAAATATTATTTTTCTAATAAAAAATTGTTCTACAAAAGAGGTTTCTTCAGCAGAACAATTTTTTTCTATTTGCTCTCTATATAAGTAACTACATCTCTAACAGTTTGAATTTTCTCTGCTTCATCATCAGGAATTTCGATATCGAATTTCTCCTCCAATGCCATTACTAATTCAACTACATCAAGGCTATCAGCACCTAAATCCTCAACAAACTTTGAATCTTCTTTTACTTCATCTGCGTTAACGCTTAATTGCTCAACTACTACTTCTTTGATATCGTCTAAAAGTGCCATTATAGCTCCTATGTTTAAGTATAAAATCTTGTAATTGTAGCACATTTAGCTTAAATAAAATAAAAAGGCTATGATGAAAACTTTAAATTTCTAGTTTTTATTTAAATATAAGAAAAGCTTTTATGCCATATTCATTCCGCCATTAACCTTAAGTGTTTCTCCTGTAATATAGCTCGCATGGTCTGAGAGTAAAAAAGCTGTAGCTTCAGCAACTTCGGTGGCATTTCCAAATCTATTCATTGGAATTTTAGAGGTAAATGAACCCTTAATTTCGTCGCTTAAGGAATCTGTCATTTCAGTTGCTATAAAACCGGGTGTAATTGCATTATAACGAATTCCACTAGTTGCTGCTTCAAGAGCAAAACTTTTGCTCATAGCAATAACTCCGCCTTTACTAGCAGCATAATTTGTTTGTCCTGCATTCCCAGTCTCACCAACTATAGAAGCTATAGTGACAACTGAACCAAACTTTTTCTTTCTCATAACTTTCATAGCTTCACGACATCCAATAAAACTTGATGTTAGATTTGCATTAATAACACTCATGAAGTCTTCTGTTTTCATTCTTAACGCCAATTTATCATTAGTAATTCCTGCATTATTTACAAGATATGAAAGTTCACCATCACTATCTATTATCGTTTTAATAGCATCTACGAATGCTGCTTCATCACTTACATCAAAACCAATAACCGCAGCGTTTCCACCTGCAGCTTCTATTGCTTCTTTTACAGCATCAGCTTGCGTTGCTCCACTTCTGTAATTAATCCAAACTTTAAGATCATAACCTGCCAAAACTTTCGCAATCTCTGAGCCAATGCCACGACTTGCACCTGTAACTAAAACATTTTTTCCACTAAATCTCATATTACTTGTATCCTTATTTTTTATTAAATCTTAGAGTTTTACAAAAACTCTACTTGCATCAAATGAGGCAATCTTCAGTGCCATAGCGGCCAGCGTAGTTAAATGGGCTTGCTCATTTAACGTTTTAAATCAAAGCCTGATCCATCTCAAATGGAATCTCGATATCCATCAGTTTTAACACTGTAGGAGCTATATTATTCAAGCCACCTACATCAACTTTTTTTACACCATCTGCCATAACAAAACACCAAACTTTACCAACGGTATGATTAGTTAAAACATTTCCGGCGTCATCCTTCATCTCTTCGCAATTACCATGGTCTGAGGTAATAACAAGAGCGTAACCAGTTTCTTTAGCTTTTTTAATTATTTTTCCCAGCTCAGTATCTACCGCTGTCACAGCTTTTTTTGCTGCTTCGAAATCCCCCGTATGACCGACCATATCACCGTTAGCAAAGTTTACAACTATAAAGTCATACGCATCATCCACAGCTTTTAAAACAGCTTCTCCAACTGCTCCTGCGCTCATCTCCGGCTTTTCATCATAAGTCTTGACATTTGGAGAAGGAATCATAACCCGCGTTTCATTTGCATAAGGCTCATCAATCCCGCCATTTAAGAAAAAGGTCACATGCGCATATTTTTCAGTCTCAGCGGTATGAAGTTGTCTTAGTCCTTTTGCCGAAATAATCTCCGCTAATGTATTCTTAGGAGCGTCTTTTCTAAATAGTACCGGGTATTTAAAACTTTTATCATACTCAGTTATTGTAGCAAGATTAATTTTTACATGTTTTCTTGTAAATTCGGTAAAAGTATCATCGCCAATAGCTGTAACTATTTCTCTCATTCTATCACTTCTATAGTTAATTGTCAGTACACTATCCCCGTCCTGCATCCCTTCGTATCCATCAAAAGCAATAGGTTCAACAAATTCATCTGTCTCACCTAATGCATAAGATGAACCTATATACCCAGCAGGATCAAAGTTACTTTTTGGAGTTGCATTAACTATTGCTTCATAAGCTCTCTCAACCCTCTCCCAACGGTTATCCCTGTCCATACTGTAAAAACGACCGGAGATAGTAGCTATTTTTACATTATCATTTAAATGATGTTCCACTTGTTTAAGATATTTTTGTGCAGAAGTCGGTGATACGTCCCTGCCATCCGTGATAAGATGTAAAAAAACTTCTTTGCCATTTTTAGCTGCAATATCTGCTATAGCCATAAAATGATCTATATGTGAGTGCACTCCGCCATCACTCATAAGCCCGATTAGGTGCAGTCTATTTGAAGGTTTAAAAAGGTTTTGCAAGGCTTCGTTATTCTCTAAAGTTTTTTCAGAGATAGCTAAAGATATTTTAACTAAATCTTGATATAAAACTCTACCACTTCCTATGCTCATATGCCCTACTTCAGAATTCCCCATTTGACCCTCAGGAAGTCCAACACTAAGTCCAAAAGTATCTATTAAGGAGTGAGGAACTTCTTTAAATAACTTATTGTAAATTGGTTTTGTAGCATTATAAAAGGCATTATATTCTGTTTTTGCGCTAAAACCAATGCCATCAGTAATGACTAAAATTACTTTTTTGCTCAATTTTACTCCTTTTCAACTAAAGATTTGTGCGATTATACTACAATGCCACTTCTAATATCAAATCTTACTAAACATGTATACGCTAAATAAAAGATAAGCTATTAGATACAAGGCAAATCTTTGCAGGACTAGCTGGCTAATCCAAAAAGATTTAACGAAGATAGATGATAGCTTATCTTTTACCCTACGGGCGAGCATATTGCATCATATTGCTTCGTTAAAACCACTTGAAGCTACTAGTAGCTCCTACGTGGTTTCGCCTTGCACTCTAAAACAATATGCTCGTTTAGAGTATGCTTGTTTAGTAAAATTTGATATAAAACATTTATCAGGATATATATTGCTTTATTGGCTACATGAAATATTACATATTAACTTACTTGGATATATAACCATCAGAGCTGGAATTGCATTTTTCTTAGCCCTCATCTTCACCTTGATTTTAATGCCTCGTTTTATAAGATGGGCGCAACGAACTTCCAGCGTTCAACCCATAAATGAATGGGCTCCGGATAGACATAAGGAAAAAGCAAAAACCCCAACAATGGGTGGAATAGTGTTTATCGGTGCTACTATTGCAGCATCTCTACTGAGTATAAAACTATCCAATGTTTATGCCTTAGGAGCAATACTAACTCTGGTACTTTTTGCACTTATAGGCTTTCAGGATGACTACGCAAAAATCAAAAAAAATGAAAATTTAGCTGGTCTAAAAGCAAAAACAAAGCTAGCTTTACAGCTTTTTTCTGCATTATTAATTGCATCTTATTTATGTATATTTGCAGATTTCAACACTGAGCTCTATCTACCCTTTATAAAAACACCTGTTACGGAAATGGGCATATTTGCCATTATATTATGGGTTTTAGTCATTATTTCAACATCAAATGCAGTAAATTTAACTGACGGTCTTGATGGATTGGCAACTGTTCCTTCCATTGCTGCACTCACCTCTTTTAGTATTATTATATATATTACAGGCAATATAAAAATAAGTTCTTATCTTTTAATGCCCAATTTTCATGTTGGTGAAGTAGCCATTGTTAGTAGTGCACTCATGGGAGCATTGGCCGGATTTTTATGGTACAACTGCCATCCTGCCGAAGTTTTTATGGGAGATAGTGGTTCACTCACCATTGGTGCTTTTTTAGGATATGCGGCTATTATTAGTAAAAGTGAAGTTTTACTGCTTTTAATAGGCTCAATTTTTGTCATAGAAACCTTGTCTGTTATTTTACAAGTAGGAAGTTTTAAATTCCGTAAAAAAAGAATCTTTTTAATGGCACCTATTCATCACCATTTTGAGATGAAACAGTGGGCAGAAAATAAAATTATTGTTAGATTTTGGATAGTTGCGATTCTTTCTAATATGATTGCTCTAATCAGTTTAAAGATTCGTTAATGCAAAGAATATCTCTTTTTGGTTATGGAAAAACTACAAAAGCAATTGCCAAAGAATTTCAACATGCTGTCTTTTACGATGATAAAGTATCTAAACCATTTAAAGATGGAGATGGCTATAGTATTAAACCATCTTCAGAATTTAATCCAAAGTATTCAGATTTAGAAATCACATCGCCTGGTATTCCTCCATCAAATATGCTAATAAAAAAAGCAAATAATCTTATAAGTGAGTATGACTATTTCAGCGATACGACTCCACTAAAAATTTGGATTAGCGGAACAAATGGAAAAACCACTACTACGCAAATGATGCAGCATCTTTTAAAAGACAAGGGCTCCGAGATGGGTGGAAATATAGGTTTCCCTCTGGCTGAGCTCAACCCACAAGCAAACATGTGGATCCTTGAGACAAGCTCATTTACCATGCACTATACAAATCAGGCAAAACCAAATATATATGTGTTACTTCCACTAAGCCCCGACCACCTAAGCTGGCATGGAAATATGGATGAATATATCAACGCTAAGTTAAAACCTATCTCTATGATGAAAGAGGGGGAGATTGCAATCATTCCACACCTCTATAAAGACATCAAAACAAATGCTCATCTCATAACCTATAAAGATGAAAATGATCTTGCATCTTATTTTGATATTGATATAAATCAGATAAAATTTGAAGGTGCTTTTTTGGCAGATGCTCTTTTGGCTATGGCAGTTGAAAAAATATTGTTTGACATTGTTGACTATGAAAAAATAAACTCATTTACACTTGATCCGCATAGACAAGAAGAGCTAAGAGATATCCATAATCGCCTATGGGTAAATGACACCAAAGCAACAAATCTTGATGCGACAATAGCTGCGCTAAAACGGTATAAAAATTCATATATGCATCTTATACTTGGGGGAGATGATAAAGGTGTTGATTTAGCGCAACTCTTTGAATTTATGAAAAACCTTAATCTAAAGACATATCATATAGGTTCAAATAAAAATAAACTCTCTACTCTTGCAAAGAAGTATACTATTAATTTTGAACTCTGTAAAAACCTCCAAGATGCTGTTGAAAAAATAGACAAAACTTTGAAAAAAAATGAAGTAGCCCTTCTCTCTCCAGCTGCTTCGAGTCTTGATGAATTCACCTCCTACGCTCAAAGGGGTGACCAGTTTAAAGATGGCATTAAAAATCTCGCATGACAAAAATAGCTATCCTTTCATCTCATAACGGCAGTGGATTTGAAGCACTATATAACTCGTCGCAAATTTTAAATATTCAAATACCGCTCGTAATATCAAATAATTCAAATGCAAATGTTTTACAAAAAGCAAAAAATTATAATATAGACAACTTTGTAATTAATTCTACCAATAGTGATCATCCGGACGAACAAATAGAAAAACTACTTTTAAAATATGAATGTCATTATATTTTTCTTTCCGGATATATGAAAAAACTATCTCCATACCTTACAAAAAAATTCAATATAATAAACTCTCATCCTGCCTTACTGCCAAAATATGGTGGAAAAGGGATGTATGGACGATTTATTCATGAAGCAGTGATAAAAAATAATGAAAAATACAGCGGCGTGACAATTCATGAAGTAAATGAAAACTTTGATGAAGGAAAAATTATTTTTCAAGTAAGCTATGAACTAGATAAAAATGAAAATGTTGATAGTTTAGAAGAAAAAATCAAAGAGTTGGAAGCTTTAGCAATCGTAGAAGCCTTTAGTATATGTTTGAAGTAGCAGATTATATAGGAATTATCGCCTTTTCTATGAGTGGTTTTTTTGTAGCGACTAGAAATCATTTAGACTTACTAGGTGTTTTAATAGCTACTTTTTTAACTGCTTTGGGTGGTGGAATTATTAGAGATATAACCATAAACGAAACACCATACACATTTTCCCATAGCTACCCGGCAATTATTGTTATGAGTGTTATTATTTTAATGATTATTTTTAAATTTCATAAAAAAGATTCTATAGAAAACAAATTTCTATTTATACTAAGTGACTCTATCGGTTTAATATCTTTTAGTATTTCTGGAGCACTCATAGCATTATCACATCATCTAAATTTAACAGGGGTGTTAACCCTCTCATTTATAACTGCCGTTGGTGGCGGAATAGCTAGAGACATCATAATAAATGAAGTTCCCTTTGTTTTTAAAACTGGCTTTTATGGGACAATTTCCCTACTAATAGCCATCGTATTATATATCTTAAATTACGTAGAAATGATTTCAACTTACACAATTTTAATACTTTTCGTTGTCGGCGTAGCATTGAGAATTATAGCATTTTATCTAAAATGGTCGATACCTCTTACCCAAAAATCTTCTAAAAATTAAACTTAAACATAAAGTATTCTTGTATCAATATAATTTTACTCAACTTCTATGATTACATCAGCTATTTCTATGGTATCTCCAGTAATGATTTTGGCTCTTTTTCTAAGCTCAGGCTCCGCATTTCTTTTAACATAACCATCCGCTATCAGCATCTTTGCCTGAGCTCCGCTATCTACTAAGTCTAAAACTTTTAAGAGTTTAAAAAGTTCTATATAATCATCTTTAAGTTCAAATTTCATCTTTTATACCTTTGTATTGGTCTGTAATTTAATACTTTGACATCATATCAAATTTTAAAGCCATTCTTAAATTTTACGGTTGTATAATCGTTATTATGCAAATTTCATCAAGTGCTTTATTAGATATTGGTTCCAATTATTATACAAAGCTAAATGATAAAGAGATTATTATATATGAGGACAATTCTAAAGAAAATAAAAAAGATATCGCTAACAAAAAGTTAGAAGAAGAAAAAAACACTCAAAAAGATGAAAAAGGTTCTGCCTTACCAAATAAGCTCAGTGCAAATGAAGAGAGGTTAATCAAAGATCTTCAATCTAGAGATGGTGAAGTAAAATCGCATGAGTCTGCACACCAAGCTGCAGGCGGAGGGATGACGGGAGCTGCGACTTTTACATATCAGCAAGGTCCCGATGGTAAAATGTACGCTATCGGTGGTGAGGTTTCTATCTCCTACAAATCAGGTTCAACTCCACAAGAAACAATAGCAAATGCTAGACAAGTTATTGCAGCTGCTATGGCACCCGGCAGTCCTAGTTCACAAGATTTTGCAGTAGCTTCAAGTGCAAAAGTTATGGAGATGAAAGCTATGCAGCAACTTGCCAAAGAAGCCAAAGAAGAACTCACAGGCAAGCAGACCTATAAAAATGAATCAGATAACAATAACTTAAATGAAAAACAAGACTACAATATTAAAGGCTCAAGCGGAATTGATATTCCGGCTTAAGCCTCTTTATTTAAAATAGAAAAACCTAAATCATTCATAGCCATATCTACCATCTCAGTAGCCTTAGACATGGTTTGTTGAGATATCTCAGGAAGTTTTCCACCCCACATCTTTTCGGCGTTTTTAAAACCTTGAAGCATGCCTTCTCGTCCTGCACGAAGCAAATCTTCATTCCCTCCTGCACCATTAATTACGAAATTTGCTATACGCTCAGAAGTTTGTTTGACACCAAACGTTCCATTTTCACTTACAAGTTTACTTGCTTCATCTTTGGACAGGTCTGCTATTGGCTTGCCCTGATAACCAATACCGTTCAAAAAGCTTTGAAAATTTTCATAATCTTTTTTAAACTGATTCCCAGGGTTCGAAGCAGTTGTTTGAATATTAGTGGACTGTAATGCAAAAGAGTTGGCATTCTCCATTATTTGCTTTTTTAATCCTACAGTTTCATCTTTTGTAAGTTTCTCTGTATATAAATCTTTTATGCCAGATGATTCCTCTTTACTTATACTTTTTTCAGATTTAAGAGTTGAATTTATCGACCCAACATTTGATGATATTTGCATGACTTATCCTTTTTTATTAGAGTTTATACAACAACAATTAATATCGGCATTATGATAAATTGTTTAAATTTTAAAAATATTTTGGTAATTCAGAATAATTTAGGTATACTTTTTGCGATGAAAAGATGAGGCTCGAGTTCATCTTTAGTGTGTAATTTTGTACGTTTGTCATAATGAAAACCCTAAAGACTCTCCAATTTTTGACTCCACTTCTTAAATCAAGCGTATTTTACACAAAAAGGTATTTGTAATGGCAGAATTACTAAATGGAACTGTTAAATGGTTCAATGAAGAAAAAGGTTTTGGATTTATCCAACAAGATAATGGCGGAAAGGATGTATTTGTACACTTTCGTCAAGTAAACAACTCAGGTCACGGTCGTGTTTCTTTAGCTGAAGGGCAAAAAGTAACTTTCGAAATCGGTGAAGGTCAAAAAGGCCCTCAAGCTGAGAACGTAACTCCTCTCTAGTAGCCTATAATCCCCTATTTATAGGGGTTTAGTCACCTTAAAAAATGCCGAAATACTACAATTTTTGAAAACACTGCACTCAAGCGGAGTTGCTTTTTCTATAATGTAACCATAAGTGACTTAAAATCATTTTCAAAACTCTAGGTTTTCTTCTTTTCGCCAATTCTAAAATCAAATTCAACTACTGTATATTTTATTACATTCATTAATACTATGTAGTTCTTAAAATTGTATCATAAGTTTGAAGTCTTATACAGTTCTTTAACTAACTCATTTTAATTTAAAAGGGGAGTTTCATCTTTTAATAAAATAGTGATATAATCAAAAAAAATTATAATATATACTATTTCTATAAGCTTATGGGCAGTAAATATCACACTGTACTTGAGTGTAGTAATTAGATTTATATTGAGTTTACATCTTTATTTAATGATTTGAGGAAAATGTAATGGATTTTATTAAAGCTTATGATATTGGAGTTAATAAACCTAATATACAACAAAATATATATAATAATTGGCAAGAAATTGTTGATTCACTTGCGTCTATTGCTGATGTTCCTTCTGCTCTGATTATGCATGTATTACCTGATAAAATAGAAGTAGCACGTACTTCACACACACAACCTCAAGAGAATCCATACGATGTTAAAGCGTCAGAACATTTAGGATGTGGTTTATATTGTGAAACTGTGATAAAAGAAAAAGCTGAGCTACATGTTCAAAATGCACTTAAAGATGAGGATTGGAAAAATAATCCTGACGTTTCTATTGATATGGTTAGTTATTATGGGCAACCTCTGCTCTGGTCAGATGGTACAGTGTATGGTACTATTTGTATTCTTGATAAAAAGGATTTAATCCCGTCTGTTACGCTAAAAGAATTAGTAGGATTATTTCGAAAGTCGATTGAAAATGATCTTCAAATCATAGAACTATCTCATACACAAGAAAAGTTGCTTAAAGCTGAAATACAAAAGAAAACCAAGTATATACAGGAGCAAAATGTTACACTTAATAATTTAAATAGAAACCTTGAACAACGAGTTAAAGAAGAAGTTGAAAAAAGTAGAAAAAAAGACCAAAAAATGATCGCACAAGCAAGACTAGCCCAAATGGGTGAGATGATAGGGATGATAGCACATCAATGGAGACAACCACTTAGCACGATTTCAGCAACCTCTATGAATTTGCAGTTAAAATCACAACTTAATTATTTTAATATAGAAGAAAAAGAAGAAGCAATAAAATATGAAGAATATATAAATAAAGGTCTTAATGTCATTGACAATCTTGTACAAAATCTATCAATCACTATCGATAATTTTAGATACTTTTATACACCAAATAAAAAAACAGCAATAGTTAAACTAGAAGATGTAATTGAAAAATCATTAAATATTATCAACTCATCATTAGAACATGACAACATAAAGACAATAGAGCAATTTAACTCTAAAGAAGAGATAAAACTTTACGATAATGAAATGATGCAAGTCATCTTAAATATCTTAAAAAATGCTCAGGACAATTTTCAAGAGAATCAGACAAAAAATCCATATATTAAAATCACTACTGAAGATAACACAATCTCTATATGTGACAATGGTGGAGGAATACCAGAAGATATAATTAAAAAAATATTTGACCCATACTTTTCAACTAAAGATAAAAAAAATGGAACAGGTTTAGGTCTTTATATGTCTAAAACTATTGTTGAAGAACATCATAGTGGTATGCTAAGTGTAGAAAATATAAAAGATGGAGCATGTTTTACAATAGAGTTGGGGATAATATAGGAGATACAGAAACTCTAATAAACCCCCATAACACCTATAACACCTATACCTTATTAGCTAAAAGAATATTTAAAACTGTATCATAAATCGCAAGCTTTATCAAGTCGTCCCTCGAAATAGATTGCGAGCTGAGAGACTGTTAAACTCCAGTGTCTTAATCGACATTGTCCATTTTTTCTGAGCATTTTGGATACCCATATAGAGTAGTTTTGATAAGGCTCTATTGTCAGTCCTTGATAGTATTTTATCAGACTGACACGGAATTTCTAATACTCCCAGCTATTCCTTTAAACCCTTTAACTTTTTATAAAACATTATTTTTTCAAAACACCCAAACATTCCATAGCTATTTCTAATTCCTCATCTGTTTTTATCACTAAAATTTTACTCTCATGCCTCACATTTTCTAAAACTCTATCTCTTATATATGAAGAGTTCTCCCCGATTCCACCGGTAAAAACGATAGCATCAACTCTTCCAAGAAGTGCCATGTATGAACCGATATACTTTTTGATTCTTCTTATCATCATATCAAGCGCCAATTTTGATTTTTCATCATTTGTTTCTATGATAGCTCTTACATCATTATTTCCGCAAATGCCCAACAGTCCTGATTTTTTATTTAACATGGAATCGACCTCATCCACGCTTAGCCCCAGCTCTCTTTGCATATAAAAAATTATAGCAGGGTCAATATCTCCACTTCTACTGCCCATGATAAGACCCTCAAGCGGAGTGAATCCCATAGAAGTGTCTATACTAATTCCATTTTCTATGGCACAAATACTTGCGCCATTGCCCAGATGAAGAGTGATAATATTTAACTCCCTTGCATCTTTTTGTAACTTAATAGCCGTCTGTTTTAATACGTAAGAGTGAGACGTTCCATGAAAACCGTATCTTCTTATTTTATGTTTTTCATACATCTCATATGGGATGGCATAAAGATATGCCTCAGGCGGCATTATGGAGTGAAAGGCTGTATCAAAAACTGCTATTTGAGGAACCGATGGAGCTTTATTTATTGCTACCAAAATTCCTTCTAAATTTGCCGGATTGTGTAAAGGTGCGAGAGGAATAAGCTCTTGTATCGTTTTTATAACCCGTTCTTCTATAAGTATTGATTTTTTAAATTCCTCTCCCCCATGCACAACCCTGTGACCGATAGCATCAACTAAATTCAAATCAACATCTATACTTTCCAAAGCATCATGATGATTTTTAATTTTGGAATTTTTTTCTCCAATATGTTCTACTAAAATAGTCTTTAAGACATCTCCTGTTTCCATGTCAAAGAGTTTAAATTTAAGTGATGAACTGCCTGAATTGATTACAGCTATTTTCATATTTTTTGTCCTGCTTGAATAGCAGTGATGGCTACGGTATTTACAATATCTGCAACTAAACAACCACGGCTTAAATCATTTATCGGTTTATTTAAACCTTGGAGTATTGGACCAATGGCGATGGCATCACTTGAACGCTGAACTGCCTTATAAGTATTGTTACCAGTATTTAAGTCCGGAAAAATAAATACTGTCGCTTCCCCCGCGACCTTTGAGTTTGGCAACTTAGTTTTTGCAACTTTTTTATTTACAGCAGCATCATATTGTATGG
>Ga0316206_1002151_pt1 | contig 14206 bp, 14 predicted proteins | sample 6monthpyrite_MG_FD_204942 | JGI IMG/M metagenome (GOLD analysis project Ga0316206, IMG submission 204942) | Microbial mat bacterial communities from mineral coupon in-situ incubated in ocean water Damariscotta River, Maine, United States -... | ecosystem: Environmental > Aquatic > Marine >...
CCTTCAATAAATGCCGCCTCGGTCGTCCACCCCTTGCGACTGGACTCGCCACGATACGCAGACTCAACCAGCGATACAATTTCTGCTATATCCTCATGCTGCGCTATTCTGAACTGCAATTTAGCTTCATTTTTTTGTAACAATTTTGTCATTATCAGATAACTGCTATGTAAATTTATCAGGTTTATACTATATTTTGATTATGAAGAAGAAAAGGGCTATTTAGAAATGCAGCGGTCTGACTTACGCCACCAACTGAAAAACGCATATTTAACGATTCATCGGAAATCAGAAACCAAATCTGTCAATGAAGATGAACACTGGTCAATTCAAAATTTGAGCCGCGGTGGTATCCGCTTTTGTAGCACTGAGCATTTTGATATTGATGAAAGGGTTGAGCTTGAACTTTATATTGATGACCAGTTATCACATCAGGCTCATGGCCGGATTTGTTATCACGACGAAGACAATCAGCACAATAATTACTATGGCGTCAGCTTTCTCGATAAGTACCTGCACCTATAAAAGATTCACTCAATCCCTAAATGCCCGGTCCAGGTTTCATATGGACGCCCGCCTCTTTCGTTTTCTTTATAAAAAGCCAGATAAGTCATTACGTGGTAACGAGCATACTCATACTGGTTTTTATTTTTCTGTGTGCGTCTGTGCACCAGCCGCCAGGTACCTGAGTTAAAATAAATTTTGTCGATCTGCTGATTATCTTCTGTCACTTCATCAATCGGGTAGATCAGTTCTCTGTGAGTGTGGCCATAAGTTACATAATTAGCCTTAGCAGGTTTGTTTTTATCTGCATACAACCAGGGCTCATTGCTGGCACCTTTAAGGTAAACAGCTTCATGCTCTGGCAATAATTTTGATGCAATCCCTGCCAGCCATACAAAAGCTTTCAGCGGGATATACATTGATAAGCCAAACTGGAACCAGAATTTTATTTTTTCCCCAACCCCCAGATAACTCTTTGCGCGTTTCACAAATGGTGTTTTAAGCATATCCTTGAGGCAACTTCGCCAGATTTTGACAACTTGCTTATACTGAGTTGCCGAAGCATGTTGTTTTAATACACTGTAAATCCATGCAGGTGTTTCATACAAAGGCCTGACATTATCCAGCTCTTTGAGTTTTAGCGACAGCGCATCATCGGCAGATAGTTTTAACTGCTCCTGCACAACTTCAGGGAATGAATTCAACATTAAAACAACAATAGCATCACCCAATGACGAGTAATTTCGACCTTTTGCTTTAACATAATTAATATTGTCATGAAGATCACCGTGCTGAATATAGACTTTATGTTGCAAACAAAGAGACTCCAGCTCACAGTCATTCAGCTCGCCCACTTTATGAGGCACTATGACGTCAGGTTTATTAGATAAACCCATCGCATCAATCACTTTATTTCGAATATTGTTTAAGCGGGGATCAGGTAAATGGTAGAACCAGTCATGATTACCGACCATATAATGTAAATTCACAGGAATGCAAACGTCGTTACCATGAAGGTCTTTAATATCGACACCTTCAGACAAGATTTTGAGGTAGTTTAATGACTTAGCATTAAACGCCAGTATATTTTCCGTGATTTCATTCAGCGCTGAAATAAAGTCGTCAGAATCAGTATCGCTCCATGGTTTTAAAGCCGGATTATTTCGCCACAGGTTACTGCGAATAACATCTAATACATCACCATTAAAAACAATGTCACAACGATCAACAGGTATAAAAGATTTACTGTCACCTGATTTTTGAAAGCAGGCATTTTTAATAGCCACTTTAATGTCATCACAAAATATTCGAAATGCATCCGGGCTAATAGTTTCGCCTGATGTGCCATCAGTCAGATGTAAATCACTGATTACGACTAGCATATTAAATCCCTTTTATTATATTTATTGGTCGTGCGTCAGAATTACAGGAACAAATAGTTGTTCACTTACGTTACCAGTAAAAAATAACTTACCAGTAAGTGCTGGCAAAGTCACCTGCCTGACTATAGGCAGACACAAAAAAAGCATATAACCGGAAAGTTATATGCTTTTAATATTCAAAAAAAATGAAGTCTTAGAACTTGCCTGATGCGCCTGCCCTGAGAATTTTCTTAAGGGTATTATTAACTCTTTCTGCCGTTTTCTTAACAACCAATGGCAACGGACTTTTATTAATTAAAACATCCAGACTGATCATCATTAACCAGATCTGTTTATTCTCATCTTCAACCATTGCAATTTTGCAGGGCATATAGGCCGCAAAAATTGGATTATGATTGACCATCACTCTGGCATCGTATGGGTTACAGAACTGAAATATTTCAATTCTTCTTGAATCTACACCACGTGCTTTCAGTTCTTCAGATAATGGCTGATGAGACACTAACTTCATATTCAGCTCAATTGCTTTTGATCTGAGTGCATCAATCGCATCTGATGGTTTCAAACCTTTTGCCAAAGGTACTTTATATAATTGCTGTTCAATTGTATGGACTTCTTCTTTGGCTGCTTGTGCCGATAAAGAAAATACCGATAGAAAACAGTAACTTAACAATAAAATTATTTTTATTTTCACTAATAAACGCCTCGTTTGCTCAAATACTAATTAAAAGGATAGTTCTTTTTTTTATATTTTCACTATCTATTTAATTTTATCAGAAATGTGATCCTCGAGCTGATCTGGATGAATATATTCTTCTGATATGGCAAATGCCTGAACAGATATCCCTGCATTATGTACTGTCTTTTTAGTACCGCTAACTAATGGGTGCCAGTCAAACAAAGGCTTTTCTTCATAACGCAATCTATAAGCACAGGTAACCGGCATCCATTCAAACTGCTCTGGTCTTTCAAGCGTTACCACGACGCACTCCGGGACTTTTTGAAGACGGTGGATATAATCCTGACATCGGCATGTCTCAACCTGCAAAAGCTTGCAACTAACATTGGTCCGAAAAACCTCTCCGGTCTCTTCGTCTTCCAGTTTCACCAGACAACATTGCCCGCAACCATCACATAACAACTCCCATTCATCAACGGAGAGTTCTTCAAGTGATTTAGTTTCCCAGAAACGTTCTTTTTTCAATTTAGCCACGCACCCAGTTCAGCCACTGTTTTAATAAGCCCTCACTCTCAGCTGCAATCACCGATCGACCCATTAGTTTGTTAACAAATATAGCTTCACCTTCCAGTGTAGAGGCATGCCCGCCTGCCATTTTGAAAATGAACTGCCCAGCCGAATAATCCCAGATATTCTGTTTACCGTGCAGATAGATGTGCCCCCTGCTGGCAGCCATCCAGCACCAGTCAAGCGCTGATGCACCAAAGTTTCTTTGAGAAGCAAAAGGCTGGTCTTTCACAAGTCTGATTGCTAATTCTTCTGTCAGTCGTTTGAAATCAATAATGGCTATTGATTGCTTTAAAGTACTCACTGTTTGTTTCAATGTTAGCTCTTTGCCATTTAGTCTGGCTAGGCCACTTTCATGGGCTGTAAAACATTCATCCCGAACAGGATCATATACCAGCCCGACGATTACCTTGCCTTGCTCAATCAGCGATAGTGAGACAGCAAAGTAAGGAATACCAGCCGCATAATTACTGGTGCCATCAAGCGGATCAAGACACCAGAATGGCTTTTCAGAATTGAGCACAGCTTGCTGCTGCTCAGGTGTCATTTCTTCAGATAACAAAACAATATCAGGCCATTGCTGATGTAACTCTTCTTGCAGTCTGTTTTGCATTGCAAAGTCAGCTTCGGTCACCAGACTGCCATCTGCTTTTTGCTCACTACTAACGGTTGTGAACCTCGATAGTAATTCTTCTCCGGCCGCTTTCTTTATGATGCCTTCAAGCACGTCTATTTCTTTTAACATTTATTCCAACTATATGCGGTTAAGTATCTGGAAGGTTAATTATCCGGCGGCACATATTATAATCCAGATTGAAGAAACTTTACTGCAGATAATACCTGTAAAGCAGGCCAGCATTGCCTCTGATCTAACAAAGCAATCAACCTGATCTCTTAACACTTTAATAAACTAAGGCTGTATACAAGTGATTAAAAATACTCGATAAATGACCCGGACTGAGTCATGCGCAGCGCATCGAACCATAACAGACAAAAACAAAATAAATCCTCTTCCAGCTCGAAAACCTTCAATTACTGACAACAAAGATTGCTATTCATTGATTTTTGGTCGAGACGGTTTGGTTAATATAAACCACGCGCCATACAACATCAGCAACGCCGTAGGCAGCAAAATCACCAGTTGCGTCTCTCTGAAAAAAGCTAAATAACTAAAACTAAGTGTCATTACTGTTACCGACATCACCTTAGCCGGCAATGGAATGACTCTGTTCTCCTCCCACTGCTGCAATGGAGGTCCGAAAAAGCGGTGATGGTAAAGCCAGTGATGGAAGCGGTCAGAGCTTTTTGAGAAACACCACAATGCCAACAACATAAAGGGTGTGGTTGGTAGAACGGGTAAAACCACACCAATCCCACCTAAAATAAAAAATAACCAGCCAGTAAAAAAGTATGTATATTTCATATGTAATATTATAATTTAAAAACTAAACGTTGTACCTTTTAACCACTGGACTGATAAATGGAAAAGTCTCTGTTAATCGTCTCTCATGGCAGTCGCCGCGACCAGTCAAATATCGAAGTCAGCGAGTTAACGAAAAAGATAATACCTTTGACAGCAGGACAGTTTGAGATCGTTCACGCGCCTATCTTGAACTGGCAGAAACATTAATATAGCGACACATCTGGGCGCAGCTGACTATATGCCCACTTTACTTGCAAATATTGCGTTAAATAACGAAGTGTAGTTTTCAGGTTGTTTAAACTAAAACCGGCAGATTAATTCCTGCCGGCTCGCTGACACAAAATACAATCGATGCCGTGTCAGGACTAGGTTAAGGTTTTACCTTCAACACCGAACATATTCCGATATAAAATACCGTAACAAATAAGCATCATTGGCATTGTCCAGATGAGACCGATACCTAATGGAATCATTGAAATACCCAGAATGATGAACATTAACAGTCCAAGAAAGAAAAATGAGAACCATCTTTTAGTAATCGCCTTACGCGATACTTCCATGGCCTGCCATGGGCTCAAGCCTTTTTCGACAACCAGTGGTAACGCCATAAAATAAGCCAGTGACAAATAAATACCAGGAAGTATAAGTAGAACAAAACCAATGATAACCATGATATAAACCAGAATTACAGTCAGCAATATTGAACCGGTTTTATTAAAATAATCAAATATTGAAGTTGATTCAAGTGGCGCATTTACGGAACGTTTAATACCCAAGATAAAGAGACCGGTCGCTATGGGTAATATTATTAAATTGAGTACAATTTGCTGAACGATAGAGACTGCAATAATGAGATTTGGATCCGAGATCTGACTAATCATAGTTACCATAGCCAGTTGCATCAAAATAACAAGTGCAATAGCTACTAAAAAATACCAGAAAAATGCCAAATGTATAGACCACTTTGCACCCTTTGTTTTCTGCCAGCCTTCTTTAATAACATCACCAATCGAAAATTCATAATCGCCTGAAATTGCTTTCTCGACAGAACCATACTCTGTCGTTGCATCTTTCTGGTCAATCAGATCGGATTTTGGTGCTTCAAAGATATCACTCATTTCATTCCCCTGTATTTATTCTTATATCCACTTGTGTTTTTTTAAACTATTGATCAGCTCAATATAGTCATCAAGCTTAACAATAATATGTTGTTTTTGTTCTTCTTCTAATGTAGCAATAGTATGACTGAGAGTTTCAGACAGTACTTTTCTGTTTACAACATTGGTACTTTCATACAATTTATCGTGTTTTAATGATAGTCGATTAAATAAATTCAGCAACGCTTTTGTCTTATCCGTCTCATCAGAAAAAAGAAGTTTTTTAGTTTGTTGCTGCCACTCAAGCCTGGCCGTTAACCGTTCTTTTGATAGTGACTGAAACATTTGCGCCGATTTCGACAGCTGTTCTCGCTGTGTTTTTGTGAGAAAACCAAGCCATTCTTCAAAATTATTTATCAGTCTTTCATTATATACTTCTACTTGATCGATCTTACTCAGCCCAATATTAGCTTTTATAAATTTTTTATTATTGTCTTCAAGACTGGCAAATAATTCCTGTATCTGTTCCGGATTCAGTAATGGCAATAACTCTGCGAGATTAACCGACAATTGTTTTCGCATTTCATGCCATAAAGAAGATGATTTCTGAATAAATGACAGTATTTTTTCTGGTTGGATCTTTTCATTATCTCCAATAGAGACAACATGTTTAATCTCGGTTAAAAATTTCTCGTATTTCGGCAACTGATTTTTCTGATGCCATATTAATAATAATATCGTTTCTCTATCAGCACGATCTTCTAATGCATCCAGCTCAACCAGATTATCGATATATGCCGGTATTAAATAATCCAGATTACTGTAAACAGTTTTTAGTGAGCAAGATGTGCTTATTAGCAGACCGCTAATAAGAATGATGACTACTCTCACCTGTATTAATAATTTCATACTCATTTCAAATCCATTTTCAATACGGTATTCTAATTTATCTGCTGAACAAAACTCTTATTGGTTGGTTTATAAAACATTACCAATAGAAGCGGCAGTAATGTTAAGTCCGCAACTAAAGCAATAATCATTGCAAAACCTGTTAGCAGTCCAAAATAAATTGTTGGTAAGAAATTAGACAATATCAACACAGAGAAACCAAGTGTAATGGTAACGGTTGTGTAATACATCGCTTTACCAATACTCTTATGACACCTTTCAACAGCCGCCCATGCATTTTGATCCGTTTGATATTCTTCTACATACCGGTGTACATAATGAATAGTATCATCGACTGCAATTCCGATGGTTATCGCTGCGATGGTAATGGTCATGATATCAAGGTTGATGCCTAACCATCCCATTAAACCTAATACGAAACCTGCCGCAACCAGGTTTGGAACAATAGCAATCAGGGACAACCTGAGCGACCGGAACAACAGCAAAAACATCAGCAAAATAGCCACGAAAACAAAACCAAGTGTTAATATTTGTGACTGAAATAGACTTTGCAGCATATTATTATAAAGCACCATCATGCCACTTAGTTTCACCTGAGATGGTTCAAATTCAAACTTTTCACTTAAATCTTTTTTGATTTTCTCAAGTAACTGCTGACGTTTTAAATTTTTATCTGAATCAAACACTCTGATTGAAAATCGTATCTGATTACCATCGGATGACATATAAGGTGAGAATAAAGTGTCCTTTATATCATCAGGTAATCGTTTATACATCACCGACAGATGAATATTTTCCAGTTCTTTTCCTTCGTTCAAACTGGTCAGTAGTTTCATCGTTGTCGACATTGATAAAACCTTTCCTGTTTCAGGCAAAGACTCCAGGTAGCTATGTACTTTATCAACAGTTTCTAATGCAAATATATCAAACCAGTAGCTTGAGCCGCTTATGCCTGCGCTCTCACTATCCACACCCTCTTCAGCCATTTCTTTTATAAACTCATAGTAGTCACTGTCCGGGTCAATAATTACATCCAGCGGGGTTGTTCCACCCAACTCACGATCTATGGTAACCATACCCTGATATATTTCAGTGTCTTTTTTAAAATAATCAATGAATCTATTTTCAACAGACAACCAGCTCATACCAACAACACTGAGCATGGCGAGTATTATATAAAAGCTCAGCACAGAGAACCTTGAGCGTTTTATCATTGCGGCAAAGAACAGCGTTATTTTGCTGGTTATATCATTTTCTTCAGGCGCCTTTCCTGGCTTCATTAATGTTGCCGCCGAAGGAAACAATACAAAGCTTAAAATTAATGACAATGAAATACCCATAATCATCATCCAGCCAAAATCCATTACTGGCCGTATACCACTGATAACCAGTGATGCAAAAGCGACCATGGTCGTGATAGCGGTAAAAAATGCAGGCTCTGCTTTACTTTTTACCGTTTGCCAGACTAACTGATTTTGTAACTCTGATGGATTATTTTTATGTAATTCGCGATAACGAACAATTAAATGAACAGTCAGCGATAAAGTGATAATGAGCATAAGAGAGATGAAATTTGATGAAACAACGCTAACACGCCAGTCCATCATCCCCAGCAAACCGGACATTGAAAAACTGGCCGCGAAACAAATAATAATCGGAATAACAACCCAGTGAATTTTTCTAAAAAACAGGGAAAGCAGAAAAATTATTAGTAAAAGAACAGCTCCACCAAACACCTTAATATCATTACTAATATAATCAATCATATCAGCAGAAATCATCGGCACACCGCCGAGATGTATTTTGGCCATGTTTCGATGCTGATTGAGTATTTCTCTGACAGAAACAATATCTTCACTCATCTGAGTCTGAATCTGATCTGCATACCGCTTAAACTCAGCGCTTACTTGTTGAAGTTTTTTTTCATCTACAAGAGACAGTCCATCCGTAAGTCGTTTCTCTCTTAAACGATTTCTCTCTGACAACAGTCTTTGATATTTTTCATCACGCTTAAATATGACCTGGACAGCCGTAGTTTTGGCCTCCGGGTTCATTATCAGATTTTTGTAGAACACACCCAGACTAAGTTCTGCCTTAGCCATTTCACGATCTGTCTGTGTATCACGTAATAATGGTGCTCTGTCTTTTATTTGTTTATAGGTTAAAGGTGGACTACTGATTAAAGGTACATCAAGCAATGTAATGACTTTTTCTACTCGCTCAATTTTTTTCAACTTCTGTTTTAACTGATCAATATCATCCAGTACCGTCTCTGAAAACATATCCTCAAAAGGGCTATAGGTAATGATCAGAAAATCATCAGAGCCATAACGAGCCTTTACTGATCGATAATATTCAAGCGATTTATCATTTTCTAGCACCAGTGAATCAGCAGAAGCATCAAGTTTAAAATCTTTTACAAAAAAACCAAGGATACTGACCAGAAATATTGAAAACACAATACCAATTAGTGGTTTGTCTATAACGGCATTTTTATAAAATTTTATGACTTGCTCTTTCATGTTCCGGTTAGTTTCCCTCTTGCAACGGCCGTCCGATTAACATATCCAGAAACTTACCCCTTAAGACTTTGCTATTTTCCCGATAAAATCCGTAAGAAGCGTGTTCTTCCTGTTTGGACTGATTAATGGTAATTCCCCAGATCGGGGCCGTCATGTTCGGCAACATGCTGTATCTAATATCACCCAACACGTTATTATGTTTGGCGCTTATAGCAACATAACCAGCGGAAAACTTCTTAAAACGCTCTATGTCTTTATTTAAAACAGAGCTGACTTCAATTGTTGGCATGTCTCTTCTAGCATTAAACAATGCGACCGATCCACCTTCATATATTTTGGCAGACAAACCCAAACGAACGGCATCTACATAAATTCGGTTATCAGCGATATACATTTTTCTCCAGACAAGAATGTTTGCAAATGATGGCTTAACAAGAACTTTCTCACCAACATGTCCTCGTTCAGTTATTAACTGTTCTGCACTTTCAACAGCTCGCTGATGCTGAAATAAACCTAGTGATAAATATAATGCACAATAACCCAGCCCCCATTTTGCATACTTAGGCTGTACTTTAAACCAAACCATTAAAATCGAAACGAGAAGCCCTATTGTAAATATCGGATCAATAATCGAGATTATATTAAAAGAAATTCGTTCATTATAAACAGGCCAGAATAAGTGCGTGCCATAACTGGTACACGCATCAATAAAACCACTGAGGCTGTAACCAAGCAATGAGAATACATAAAGCCGCTTAAAACCAATCCGGTCTTTTAAGATCAGTTTTAGTAACCCTGCCACTATTAACGCACCTATCGGGATAAAAAATATCGAATGCGTAAAGTGACGATGAAAATCCAGTGTTAGCAAAGGGTCTGCGCTTGAATAAATAAAAATATCGGCATCAGCCAAAACACCTGCAACCAGACCGATCATCGTTGCCAGTTTTGTTTCTTCTTTAGTAGCTACAGTTTGAGCAAGTGCGGCACCTAATAAGGCCTGTGTGACTATATCCAAACTAAATACCCGGCCAGTTGTCGAAGAAGTTTCATTATTTTCTTATAGTAGTACTGCATGTTAGTGTTTTCTAATTTAAAGACTGGATTAAGGTTTACCCTAAACATACCATCCCTTCAGCATTAACTTAACCCATCTTCAGCCACAACAACATACAGAGATGGAATTTACTTGTATAATGCCGGTTAAAAATCACTCAACACTCATTCATTAAGACAACAGACAAAAAATGACCACCATTAAAATGACCCAATACAGCCACGGATCGGGCTGTGGATGTAAAATCGCTCCAAAATTACTGGAAGACATCTTACAAACTGACCAGCAAATATTTACCGACCCTCGTCTCTTAGTCGGTAACGACACAAAAGATGATGCAGCGGTTTATGACCTTGGTAATGGCAGCTCGGTCATCAGCACCACTGATTTTTTTATGCCAATTGTCGATGACCCGTTTGAGTTTGGACAAATTGCAGCAACCAATGCCATCAGTGACATCTACGCCATGGGTGGCTCACCACTTATGGCCATTTCAATTTTTGGCTGGCCAATTGATAAGCTTGGTCCTGATGTGGCTGGCATGGTTATCGATGGCGGCCGTCATGCCTGCAAACTCGCCGGTATTCCTCTGGCAGGCGGACACTCGATTGATTCACCAGAACCTATCTTCGGACTGGCAGTGACTGGACAGGTCGAGAATCGTTATTTAAAGCGAAATGATCAGGCCGTTGCCGGCTCAAAGCTGTTTTTAACCAAACCGATTGGCATTGGTATTTTAACTACAGCCCTGAAAAAGAAAATTCTCAAACCCGAACATACACGTCTAGCACCTGACACAATGTGCCAGCTAAATACAGCAGGTGCCGAGTTTTCAAAACTAGAATGTGTCACTGCAATGACCGATGTAACCGGCTTCGGTCTGCTCGGACATCTGACAGAAATTTGTGAAGGCAGCAAGCTGCAGGCAACGATTAACTTTCAGGCCGTACCTAAGCTTAGTGATATTGAATATTACATTGCTGAAGGTTGCTCACCCGGCGGAGCAACAAGAAACTTCGACAGCTATGGACATAAAATCACACCAATGACAGATTTACAAAAACAAATTCTTTGTGACCCACAAACATCCGGTGGATTATTGATTGCTGTAACAGAAGATGGCATCGAAGAATTTCAGGCATCCGCCACTGCTCAGGGTTTTGAATTAACTTGTATTGGTGAACTTAACGACACGAATAATGAACACCTGATAGAAGTTAACTGATTAACAATGTCTGATTTACCTGAAGTTGATAATTATAAAAAACTGTTTCTCGATGAAACAGAGATGATGGATGTCCGTGCACCGGTTGAATTTTCTCAAGGCGCCTTTCCACACACTGTTAACCTGCCGTTAATGACAGATGAAGAACGCGAAGCTGTCGGTCTTCAATATAAACAACAGGGACAGGAAAAAGCCATCGAGCTGGGACATGACCTGATTAGTGGTGAAATAAAAAAACAACGAGTCAATGACTGGGCTGAATTTGTTAAACAAAACCCTCAAGGTGTTTTATATTGTTTCCGTGGCGGTCTTCGGTCAAAAATCACTCAGCGATGGATTTATGAACAAACCAATATTATGTTTCCCAGAGTCAAAGGCGGATACAAAGCGCTCAGACGTTTTTTAATTGATGAACTCGAAAGAAACACCAACTTAATCAGTCCCGTTATTCTGGGTGGCCGCACGGGAATCGGTAAAACTATTCATCTTAATAAAATCACATCAAGCATAGATCTGGAAGGCATCTTCAGGCACCGGGGATCTGTTTTTGGCAAACATGCTGACCCACAGCCATCACAAATCGATATTGAAAACTCACTTTCGATTGAAATTTTAAAATTAGTCGACAAAAACAAACTCAATATACTGTTTGAAGATGAAGCCCCTAATATCGGCTCACGAAATATTCCGAAAGAACTGTACGCAAAAATGAAAACATCGCCACTTATCCTACTGGAAGATAGTGTCGACAATCGGATTGAGATTATCTTTGATGAGTACATCACCTGCTCACTGAAACAGTATCTGGGCTTTCACGGTAAAGAAACAGGCTTTAATAAATGGTCTGAACAATTATTGGGTTCTTTAAAGCGAATTGAACGACGACTTGGTGGCGAACGATACAAGCAACTTGATGTGATTATGCACCAGGCCATACAGGAACAACGAAACAACAATGATTCAAGCTTACACCGTGACTGGATAAAAAGTTTATTAGTCGATTATTACGATCCGATGTACGACTACCAGTTAACGAAGAAAACTGACCGGGTTATTTTTCAAGGTTCCAGTAGTGAAGTTTACGACTACCTTAAAGACAATTGCCAGATCACTTAGTTTCAATATTGCTATATACAGTTCAGACCCTCACCTTCGAGGTTGCTTACGACTTGATCTTGAGCCGCTTTCTAACATAAGCTAACACTACCCTGGTAAGAGTAGCTAGCATGAATAACTCTAATAAAACAGTTTCATTAGTTCTTGGTAGCGGAGGTGCCAGAGGCCTTGCACACATAGGCATCATTCACTGGCTTGAAGAGCACGGCTACAACATCACGACCATCGCAGGCTCATCAATCGGCGCACTTATTGGTGGAGTCTATGGCGCTGGTAAACTTGATGACTATGAGAAATGGGTACGAGCACTGCAAAAGAAAGACGTCATTAAACTGCTCGATTTCGCCTTCAGCCGTTCCGGTCTTTTCAGTGGCGATAAAATCATGCAAACATTAAAAGAACTACTGGGCGACATCAATATAGAAGACCTGCCAATTAAATTTACTGCGGTTGCCAGTGATGTAGATGCAGAAAAAGAAGTCTGGTTTGATGATGGCCCTTTGTTTGATGCCATAAGAGCCTCTATCTCTATTCCTACTATTTTTACACCTGTAAACTACAATGGTCACATGCTGGTCGATGGCGCAATGCTCAACCCAATACCAGTTGCACCAACACTAACAAACATGACCGATATCACAATTGCCGTGAGTTTAAGTGGTAAGCGTGTCTATGATACCGATTTAAAAATCACTGAAGAACCTAAAATTGAAAATGGTTATCTTTCTGCAATATCGAATTACATTGATAAGCTACAGCAAAAATACAAAACTCAGGAGGTTGAGCAGACAGATGTGTTTGATGTCATTATGAAAACTTATGAATCGATGCAAAACACCATTACCCGCTTTAAACTGGCCGGCTATAATTTTGACCACCTGCTCGAAGTACCCAGCAACACATGTAAAATACTTGAATTTCATCGTGCCAATGAAATGATTGATTTTGGCTACGAACTGGCTGAAAAACAGTTATCGGGACATTTGTAAAAAGTAAGTTAGATACTACTATCAACTTTTATCGTGGACCCAGACTTCAACCCGTCGGTTACGAATTCGTCCCTGTAATGTCTTGTTACTCGATACAGGCAGTTCCTGCCCGTAGCCTCTGACTCTGACCGGATTTAGATGAAAACGTTGCAAGACATCACTGACTCGGTCTGCACGCTCGATAGATAGAGAAAGACTCATATATGGAATGACTTCGTCAGCATCTGCAAAACCAAATAGCATTAATCTTTTTTGTTGATTCTCTGGTTGTTTCATATAACCAATAAGTCTTTCCACATCATGCAATGCTTTGTTGTCGAGTATTGTCATCCCTTTACGAAAACGAATATTCAATGAAAGACGTTTGGCATTGATAGTGAATTTTTTAAATTCTTCCGGCGCATTTATAACAGGTGGCTTATCATATGCAATCACCTGCTGTGATACAAAGCCGACTTTAGCTGCAATTTCCTGTCCTTTTCTTGATCCCGAAAATTCAACAAATGATTTAGCTAAAGCATGTCTGTTATTTTCAGGCACATAAAGAAACAAACGCCTCGACAAAATATAATCCTCGGTAGCCACATTAAATTCATCTGGATAGAGTGCCAGTGCACTACCTTCAGATATCGCCAGCGCCTGTGAATTTCTTATATAGGCCAGACCTACAAAACCAATTCCATTTGGGTCTTGTGAAACATCATCAGACAGCCTTGCATTTGACTCATAGCGTCGC
>Ga0316206_1002153_pt1 | contig 14184 bp, 12 predicted proteins | sample 6monthpyrite_MG_FD_204942 | JGI IMG/M metagenome (GOLD analysis project Ga0316206, IMG submission 204942) | Microbial mat bacterial communities from mineral coupon in-situ incubated in ocean water Damariscotta River, Maine, United States -... | ecosystem: Environmental > Aquatic > Marine >...
GCTTTTCCCTTTGTTTCATTGCCGGTTGGTTTGAGCCTAGATTCTAAGAGTAAAAGGTATGAGACTATTATAAGTGCTAATATTGGTGTGTCGGGGAATTTGCCTATAAAGGGCTACGAGAAGTTGATTGGCACGGTGGAAGCGACGATTAAAATTAAAGATAGTTACACAGGTATTTTTGCTGGTGTGACTTACCCGCTATAAAAAATTATGAGTATTATTTTTTCTGATTTTGATGGGACCTTAACCGATGGATCTGATTTAGGTCCCATTTTTTTTGATATTCTGGGCCTTATTAAGGCCAATCATTCTTCATTAGTCATTGTTTCGGGGCGATCATTGTCTTGGGGTCATTTCTATTTGACGCATTTCCCAATAGATGTGGCGATTATGGAGGGTGGTGGAGTGCTGACCTACCGGGATAAGTACGGCAGAATTATTGATGAGTTATTGGTTGCCGATGAGGAGGTTGAGCGATTGCACGAAGTGACCGAAGCTTTGAAAAAGAATTTTTCTACTTTAGGGTTGTCGGCGGATTCGTTTGGTCGTAGGACGGATCGGGCCATTGAGCTGGATGACCTTGTTGGCCGGCAATTGCAGGTGGAAGCCTTTTTGAAAAATATTGGGGTGAATTTTTCTTGCTCTAGTGTGCATCTGAATTATTGGTGTGGCGAAATTTCAAAGGCCCGCGCCGTTAATCATTTTATAGGCTCTTATCATCCCAATATGAATAAGCAGGAATGTTTGTATTTTGGAGATGCACTTAATGATCAAAGTATGTTTAAAGAATTTAAAAATTCTGTAGGCGTGAGTAATATCCAACCTTATTTGCAGGAAATGGAGCATAAACCCTCCGTCATTTTACTGGGAGAGGAAAATCGGGGTCCCTATGGTGTTTATAATTATTTAAAAGATTTTTGGAAGTAGTTCTCTATGTTTGATCTCAAATCATTTTCAAATTGATTTATATCCAGTGACAAATTTTGCTCTATCCAATGGCATAGGTCTTTTGGGATGGGAGAATAGAACGTTGTCTTTTTGTCGTTGTATTTTATATTTATCGCCATTGAGTGAAGTGCATGGCGGGGCAATTGCATCAAATTATGGTCTGCTGGGGTTGCAATATTATCTTTAAATCTTTGAAACATTTTAAAATTTCCAAGATAAAGTTTATCTCCTATAAGTTGCAATCCATGGGCCATGGCGTGGACGCGAATTTGGTGCTGTCTCCCGGTATAGGGGAAGGCCAATCCAAGGGCATATATTGGGTCTTCAAAGAGGACTTTAAAATAAGTCTTAGCGTGTTTTCCATTTTCAGAGTCTTGCGGGTAATGGTCGATATAGACTCTTTTTAATCCTTCTTCAGAGGGGCCCAATCTTTCTTCCGCTATAAATTCATCTGTTCGATAGAGTGAACTTTTTTTAGCGATAAAAAAATAACATTTTTTAACTTGGTTATTTTCAAATTCAGAAGTTAGTTGCATGGCAATCTTTGGGTCTGTTCCAATCAGCAGAATGCCAGATGTTTCTCGATCGAGCCGATGGATAGAATGGGTTTTTTTTTCTAATTTTTCCTCAAGGTAGACGGTCGCACAATTGAATAAATGTTTACCTGTGGGGTGAGTGGCCATATAGGGAGGTTTGGAGAGGACACTGAGAAATGGATCTTGGTAAATAATCTCTGGCTCCGTTATGAGTTCTAATTTTTTTTTATTCCAATACTCATCTTCGTGTATGGTTTTTTTGGTAATTAAGGTGATTTGATCTTTGTAGTAGACTTTTGCGCTGGGGCGGTGGGGAGCTGGGCGATTCTTGATGGTGATATCTCCGTTACTTATTTTTTTTTTGATCGCCTCTCGTGAAAAACTTTCCATATAGATTTGGATAAATTGATCTAAGCGCATAGCATCCTGATCTTCGTCGACTAGATAAACCGCAGTATATTTCTGCGTAGTGAAGGTTTTGTGAATGATTGGCAAAATTACCTCAGATTTAGTACTTTTCTTTAACTAAATACTTAATCAAAGAAATAGCACCTAATTCGGAGTAATGGTACTTTTCGATAAGGTTTTCTAAAATTTTAGCAATTTTTTCTCGATTATCTTTAGTGAGATCGTTGGCATTAACTGGTGTGTCGACTTTCTCTTTAGCAATTAGTTCAGCTTCAAAAAAGACAATAGATTTAGAAAGCTCCTGAATATATCTCTTTTGTTCATTTCGGAAAGATTCTTGCAATCTTTGGATTAAGTCTGGAAAAACTAAACTATAATTAATATCCGTGTCGGGAGTATCGAGGTACCAAGCACCTAGTTTGGAAATAAGTTGTGATCTAAATTCGTTTACCTCCTCTTTGAGATCAATACTTTTTTCAAACTCATTTATAAAATATTCGTCACTAACTTCATACTTCCCTGTGATAATATTTTTAACTTTTTCACCTTTTAAAAGTGAGTTAATATTTTCAATATATCTTTTAACGTGAGTGTGGTAAGAGCGATCGTCTATCATCCCCAAGCACTCTCTAAGAACTTCGTCAAATTGCTCAATTTGATATTCTTTTATTAAAGAAATAAAACGAATCGGATGATGAAAATCTCCCTGAGGAGTCATATTAAGAAAGTCATATTCATTTTTTTTGGTGATTAGCTTTTCTAAGTACTCTAGTATTTCAATAAAAGTTATATGTTTTTGTTTGCTAGCAATATCGTAAATTAAGTTTTTAATATCTCTTGGTGAGAGACCAAATTTACCTTCATAAAGGTTTTCATTTCTAAATTCTTCTCCGACTTCATTAATCTTATGCTTTAAAATTTGTTGGCTTTCAATATTCAGGCGTTTAGGGACTTCATGATTAGTTAGGAGCATGCATTTTTCTAAGGGATTGAGACCGGTGACAATGGTGGACAATTTCTTGTCTTCATAGTTTTTACCCTGGCAAGATCTAACTCTTGTCATAATCGCAAATAAGCATAAAGTATTGAGTGCTCCTGGCTCAAATGAGGTACTCTCAAGTCCGTGTATTTGTTCTTTATATATTTCTTCTTCGTGTTTATAGTTTAGTAAATAGGGGACTCGAATAAAATTCATTCTGCCTTTAAAAGAATTGAAGTCTGGGTGTTGCTTAAAAGCCGCGAGATGGACTTCATTGGAGGTACCAATAAAAAATATGTCTAACTCTGTAAGAATTCCCCCTAAGTTAATTGTTCCCGACTCCATGGTCATCAAGAGATATTTATAGGTATCTAATGGCCGTTTAAGCAGGTCGGAATATTCTAATAAACCTCTATTTGCCATGATTATTTCACCCTGGCTGGAAAAAAGGTTTAGTGATTGCAGGCTGGGAGGTAGGTTTGCTAACCTTTTGTCCATGGTAATTTGATTTAGTCGAGCGTCAACATGCATTTGTGGCTCAATAGTCGCTGCAGCAGTGCTATAGCGTTTGCTAATAACATATCTTTCTACCCGAATATATTTATAGACTTCGCTATAATCACCCTTATGATTTTTTAAAAGAGCATCGAAAATAAGGCGATTTCTTTTGGAAAGATCCCCTTTAAATAAGTATGACTTACGGATGGACTCGAGTCTTTCAGGTTGGTCTTTAAACATTTTTGTTAGTATCTTATGTCGTTGTTTTTTTGGGATTAAGAGTAGTGGATGGTCTTTTAATTCTGAGTTCAAAATTGCGGAGATATCTTTATCTTCCAAATAAGCAAAAGTGTCGAGCTCATTATCTGAACTCGTGGTGGCAAGACCCAATGTTCCCTTGACAAAATTATCAATAGGGAAAATCCAGCTAAAAGTGAATTGAGTTCCTTCAGCTGTCTCTGAATAATCTTCTGCACCTTTAAGAAGTTTCCTAACAATACTCGATTTGGAGCTACCGTTGGGGCCGACTAGGAGGATAAACTTATTATTGAAGCCCTCTTCTTGAAAGTTATTTAAATTTTGATAAATTTCATTTTGTGTTTTGATTTGTCCATAAACCGGGAATGCCTCCGGGGAATCCTGTAAAAAAATCTTAAAGGCACCCTCTTCATTTTTCCCATAAAAATCAAGCATATCAATAAGGTATTGAAATGTCGGTCGCGCTTGATTGATATAATTATTTTCAAAATAATCCATATAATCTGAAAAGGATAAAATTTGGTTTTCTGTTTCTTTCTCTTGATTAGCTTCTTGAATCCATTCCACTGAAAACTCACTTGTTAAAAGGGGCCAGAGCCCTATAAAATCTTGTTTGTATTGTATTAGTTTATAGATAGATTGTCAGTCTGGTTATCTTTGTTTCTATAGGTATTTAATGTGGATGATAAAATAGATGAGTGGATCGCTCGGTTTATGGCGCATAAAAAGTTGTCTTTCTCTTTATTGGCGATTTTTATTATTGCTGTGACTATCTTCACGGTCTATAGAGAAGAAATTAACGGTAAGGTCAATATAAATAAACATTATTACGAAAGATTGGCAAAAGTTTCTCAGGATATTAACGAGGTGTGGAAAAGGGGGGATTATAAGCAGCTAATGCAGCAAGGTATTTCTTGTGAAGAAGAATTTGGAGATCTCTTTGATATCATAAAATCTGATCTTTATTTTCGCTGTAATCCTTCTTTCCTAAATTGTTATTTAAGAAACTTTTCTAAACTACATCAATCTACAAAGGTTTTTTTTCAAGAATTACCAAGGCATAATAATCCTAGAGAAAAGTCATTCTATCAATTAATTTCAAAAACTAATTTTATTTCAAAAGAGCTCCCCGCTTTTACAATAAAAATACAGGCGACTGCTAGTGAAGAAAATACCAAAAGTGTTGAGATTTATTTAGAGGACAGTTGTAATGATACTTATCTTCCTAAAAGAATTTATGCCATAGCGCCATATGATGAAAATAAGGTCCACCTTGAGTGGAAATGGGATAATTTTGATGAGCATATTTTTATCGATAAAAATTATGTAACTTTTAGAGATATTAAGGATTGGGTCGATTTTGATCACTTTTTTTCCGATTTTAAAATTAAAAATAGTATTCCCGCTGAAGCCGCCCTACTAGCTGCACCAGCTACCGGCTTGAGTATCGAACAGGCGAAAAGATATTGTCACTTTAGAGGAAAAAAACTATTACAATCAAGAGTATTAGATGCAGCAAGCTTTCATCCCGTAGCTTTGAGAAAAACAAAACGGTCAGTTATTTTTCGTGGGCCCTTTCCTTGGTCTTACGAAAGAAAGAATAGCCAAATTTATAAATATTGGCATGATCAAATTCCATTTGATCAAAAATTATGTGCAAAAATATTTACTAAAGAATGTTTTATTAAGGATCGCTTCCCTTTTCCTATTGAAGTTTCAGCAAGTTGGATTGGTATTTTTAATGTTCTTGGTGGTTACGCCGAAATCTTGGACAATAAATTATCCTATGCAAAAAATATTCATCCATCGGGCATGAATTTTAGTCTTAAAAAAAGACTACACCAGATTGGTATCCGTGGAGAATGGAATGAAAAAGAATTAGACGATACTAGCTTTAATATACCTGGAATAAAGGAAGGGTTCTCTGAAATGAAGTTGGCCTTTAGATGCATGCGAGTTATTAAATGACATATTTGATGCTAGTACTCATGACATTCTTTTTTTCATCCTGTCATGAGGAAAATTCAAGCCGTTTTCATGAAGAAATATATGCACGATGGTTTACGGCAAAAAAAATTGAATTCGTGGAGAAAAAATATCTTAATAGTGTAGAAAGTCTAACGAGACCTACAAATACGGTGCAAATTATATTTTCTATAATAACGGAAGCCAATCAAAAAGATTGTTTTTATTATAGTATTCCTGGCCAAGGTAAGATGGGAGCTATTCTCATAAAGGAAGTCCTTAGCGATAGTACTTGCCCGAGCTTCCCGCAGCAACCTTACTTATGGCACCTCAAAAATATAATTTTCAAAAAAATCTTTGTATTGGAAAAAGATAATTCAATAAATTTGAGCTATACAGAAAAGAATATTGATAAAAAAATTAAAATTACCCTTTTTAATATTTTATTCGACTTAAAGAGTAAAAGAAAATTAAAAAGATATTCGTCTAGTGCTGAAGCTAGAAAGGAGCTAGGCCTGACAATCTGGAAAACACATAAAAATATTCTTCAATTACGCGATAAAGATCCTTATAAACAGAGTCCTAATGAATTTTATCAGGCGATTAAATGCCACGATTTTAATGAGGATTGTATCGAGGTATTAAAAAATTCCTGCCACCAATGTCCCTTTGGATTTTTTACAGTAGTCGGACGAAACTGTCCTTCTGGAAAAATTAAATATTGTGGCCCTGATAAGTGTGGTGAAAAGGGTTGGCCAGCTTGTCCCCGTGGGCAGTTTTATACAGACAAAATGGATTTAACTCGGTGTCAAGATGGCATAGGAGGATTTTGTCGCAATGGCTTAAATGCAATTTGTAATGGTGAAGGAATACTTATTTGTCTTTAAGTATATTGGAAATATTTTTATCGGGTATGATTTCTGTGCCTAAAAATTTTGCTTTGCTTAAAGTATAAGGGATGTTGGGTCGAGAATGGCCATTCTTCCCTAGTACTGAATTTAAAAAACAGTCTTGGGTATCTGTAAAAAAGGAATGGCATAACTTTACAAAAGGTTTTATTGAACTCAATTCTAGATTAATTTTTTTACTTTTTTTGTCTACAAAAAGTTCTATGCCAGAAATAAACGTATTATTGTTTGGAAGTTGAACAATAGGGGTTTGATTGAAAAATCCGGTTATTATTCTTGTACCTTGATTAACAATTAAGGCGACAATATTTTGCGGTAACCTTTTTAGAAATGAATGGAGGGCATCGTCTGCTGGGCAAATTAACTGATATTGAGAGCTGACGTTAAAAAACTTTTTTTGAAAATTTTCTGGGTGTTCACATTTTGTCTCAAAATTAGTTAAAAGAATGATAATATTGACATTCTTTTTTGCTAATCTTTTTTTTATCTTTAAAAGGGAATAGACTGGATCCTGCACCAATAATCCCTTGTAGAGATGAGGCAGAACTTTTTTGGACTCATTGGTTGTCACATTAATTATTCCAACATTGATATTGTCGATTGTTTTTATTTTCCATGGGTAGATGTCGGATTTTTTATTACCATTGGCCAATTGGAGTAAATTTGAGTTAACCAAGGGGATATTATTATTTCTATATTGTTTAAATTGGTCATCGAAAACTATAAAAAAGTTCTCTAACGTAAGCCCTACAGCATCATAATCTAAGTAATGATAAAATTGTTTCATTTGCTTTGCATGAGGTAGGTATCGTCTGTTTTTAAATGGCTGAGTGAATTGGCCACTATTGATGAGCAGTAAATTGTTTTTATACTGACTTTTTAATATGGTTAAATAGGAAGAGAGTACTGCTGGGCCGCCAGCTTTATAATAGTTTTTCCCAACTTTCTTTGCCTCTTCATTTGCTATGGCATTTGCGGTTGAAAAAATATTAATTCTGGTAAATTTTGGATTAAAATAAGGTTCCTGCCAATCGGGATTAGAGTAAGTTTTTGTGGGGACTTTTGTGTGAGTACAACCAACTAGTAAAAATATTAAACACAATGATTTTAGCATAGAAAAACTTTATCATGAATTGAGTAAAGTTAGTGTTAGTGGAAAAAAAGAAGTTCTATTCGTCTATAGTAGATTCTTTTGGTCGCCTACTTCTTACCAGATAGGTTTGTTTAATAACCTTGAATTTTTTTTAGTCGATTATAAGATCTGTCTAAAGCATCTAAAATCTTATCGTAGTTTTCTAAAGGCGAACAACAGCTTAAAGTAATCCTAACAACTGCACGACCGACTTCATCGCTAACACCTAGAGACTTAAGAACTCGTGAGGTCACCGGTGCATTATCTGAACAAGCCGATGATGTGGTGACAAAAATATTTTGTGACTCAAGTTCTATTTGTACTGCTTGGCCATGAATACCTGGGTAGGCAATATAGGTTGTGCCCGCAAGCCTTGCTGAATTTTGTCCTATAATGACAACCTCGGGGTGCAATTCTTTTATTTTATTTTCAAACTCGACCCTTTTAGAATTTATTGTTTCGAGTTTCTCTTTTTTCTCAGAAAAGGCAGTAAGCGCAACTGCCAAGGTCTCATTTCCAATATAATTTTGGGTTCCCCCGCGCAAATTATTTTCTTGTCCTCCACCAATAATTAAGGGAATGATTGAGTTGGGATCTTTTGCCAACATAATCCCTGTTCCTGGTAGCGCGCCAATTTTATGCCCAGATAGGACAGCGTAGTCGAGAGAAGATTCAGAAAAATTGAATTCTATTTTTCCAAAATACTGAGTGGTATCGCAGAAATATTTTATATTGTTTTTCTTGCATAGGGTTGAGATTTCCTCGAACGGTTGGATAATTCCGGTTTCATTATTGGCCGCCATCACTGCTACCATGGCGATGTTTTGCGCTTCATGGGCGATAAGACTTTCCAACTCTTCGATATCGACGATGCCATTGGGATGGGTTTTTAGAATATGTACTGAAAAACCTCTTTCAATATAGCTGTTTGCGGTATTGTGGATGGCAGAATGCTCGATGCCAGAGATGATGATTTTAGTTCTGCCTTTTACCTGAGCTGGATGCAAAAAAGAGTGAAAAATTGTGGAAATTCCTTCGGTAGCACCGGAGTTAAAGATGACTTGAGTCTTGTCGGCCCCTAGGATTTCCCCACATATCTTTCTGGCCTTTTCCATTCCCATCAGAGTTTTTGCTCCTAGGTAATGAATGGCATTGGGGTTTGCAAACGGGCCCTCTTCCAATCTTTTAATAAGATAATCTTTTACCTCAGGACAAATCGGAGCACTTCCATTGAAATCTGCATAAATCATAAAAACCCTTTATCTTTTATCTTTTATCTTAAGAGATATCTAACATTCTTTGTAAAGCAGCGAGGGAAGGTTCGGCGATCTCTTGTGAAACTTTGACCACATTAATAGGCTGACCTTCTTTAATCGCTCTAAAACTTGCTAGCAGCCATCTGGGCCTAACTCTATACATTGTAGTACAGAGACATTGGTAAGGTGAAAGCGAAGTAATATGCTTATCAGGATATTTCGCATTTAATCGATTTACAAGGTTGATTTCTGTACCTACTGCGAAACGGGAACCTGCCGGCGCACGATCGATCGCATTAATGATATAACTCGTAGAGCCATCGTCATCCGCCGCTTGCACCACATCGAAACTACATTCAGGGTGAACAATAACCGTCATTTTTGCATCGTCTTGTTTGATTTTTTTTACTTGATCAACTGTGAAACCTTGGTGAACAGAACAAAATCCATACCAAAGAATCACTTTTGCCCGATCAACTTGTTCGGGTGTGAGCCCGCCATTTTGCATATTTGGGTTGTAAACAACCATCTCATCGAGCGCTATTCCCAAGTCAAAGCAGGTGTTTCTACCGAGGTGCTGATCGGGAAAGAAAAGCAGCTTTTCGCCCTGTTTGAAGGCCCATTTGATAACTTTCTGGGCGTTGGAAGAGGTACAAATACTGCCGCCATTTTTTCCAACAAAGGCCTTAAGCTCGGCGGTACAGTTAATATAGGTAATGGGGACAATTTTTTCATTGGTAGATTTTGTCAGGTATTCCCAGGCCTTATCAATTTGTTCATTATTCGCCATGTCTGCCATTGAGCAGCCGGCATTTAAATCTGGCAGAATGACTTGCTGATAATCTTTTGACAGCATGTCCGCTGTCTCCGCCATAAAATGCACTCCACAGAAAATGATATAAGGCTTATCCAGCTCGGTTGCCTTTTCCGCTAAACCAAGCGAATCACCCGTGATGTCGGCGAAGGCGATGATATCATCTTGTTGGTAATGATGGCCTAAAACAACAACTTGATCGGCGAGTTCAGTTTTCAATTTTTTCAGTTCAACGATAACTTCTTCATCACTCAACTCATCTTCAGAAATTTTCGGAAGGTGGTTTGGTTTTTCTTCGAATAGATCAAGCATATATTGTTCTCCTATTTTATTATTCTTTCTTTTTTATCGGGTAGCCTTCTTCAATCCAGGCCAAGATACCACCGTCTAAGTTAGAGAGATTGGTAAATCCGTTGGTGTATAAAATATTACATGCCTGCATACTTCTGGCGCCGCTGCGGCATTGCACAACTATCTCAACTTCTTCCTTCCCTTCCAGGAATTCAGGGATTCCATCAAAATCACTCAATGGAATCAACTTAGCTTGCTGAATATACCCGCCTACCAATTCTTCTGGGTTACGGCAGTCAATAAGCAAGAGATTTTCTTCTGCCTCTAATTTCTTTTTCAGTTCTGCAGAACTCATAATTTTAACCGTCATCTTCATCTCCTTTTGAATTATTGATCAATCATGTCCATGATTTAATAGTATATAAAATGCTATATGGCGTCAGTCAAGGGGGGGCTGCAATATTACCTTATTAGCTTAATCGTAGCAGAGGGTTTTGACGAAGCGTAAATGACCAATTAAGCTTTTAAATATAAATTTAACTGAAAGAGAGAGAGAACTAGTAAGCTCTTGATTTCAGAAGGAGTGATTCATGGAAGTTATCACTGTGGCCAACAACAAAGGCGGTGTTGGGAAGACTATGCAATGTTATCAACTAGCATGTCATCTGGCCCACAAAGGACATAAGGTCCTCGTTATTGATCTAGACTCGCAAGCCAATCTCAGTTCAACTTTTTTAGTGCAAGTAGAAAGGACGCTCATTCCAGAGTGGCTGATCGGCGATGTGGCCCTGGAAGATATCATCGTCCCCTCGGAGGGGGAAGGTCAGTTTCACGAGAATATTACGCTTATTCCCGCCAGTAGGCATTTGGCGAATCTTTCTAAGCTTTTGATACTCTCTGAAAATGAAATTAGAAAGGATGCTGGTAGGAAAGAGCGGTTGATGAGAATTCGTCTTAAAGAGGCGGTGGAAGATTTTGATTTTGTCGTCATTGATACACCCCCTGTTTTAGGTGATGAGTTGATCATGGCCTTAGTTGCCTCTAATAAAATTCTTATCCCCACCCAGGCACAAGATTATTCAATCGATGGTCTGGAGGAACTCATGGATACTTTTGAAATTATCAAGGAAACAGAAAATCCAACTTTAGAGTTTTCAATAATTCCTTCGATGGTAAATAGCAGAAGAAAAATTGAAAGGCAGAGGATGGAAGAGCTCGCGCAAACATTTAATTGCACTCCCGCCATTAGGAATTTGGTGCAAATGCAGGAGTCAATTTCTCTTAAAAAACCTATTTTTAAAATGGGTAGAAAGTCCCGTGGCGCCAATGACTATCTCGCCCTATGGGAAGCCTTAGGTTACTAATAAGTAGTATTTATTAAATTTCCAAATGGACTTGGAGAGTATTTATGGCAAAATCATTTGCACCTAGAGTTTCGAAAAAACAACGTAAGATCGTAGATTTAAGTGAAAAGTTAAACAAAGACCTGTTTAAAATGTCTGATGATAAGTTATTGCAGGGAGCGAAGCTCACTGAGATATCTTTAAAAGATATTATTGTTAAGGATCAGGTGCGCACCAAATTTAACGATGATTCCATTCGAGATTTGGCAGACAATATCAAAGTTAATGGTCTCATTCAGCCCCTGGTCCTGCATCGGCATGGTACTGGGTATACACTTATTTGTGGGGAGAGAAGATTTCGTGCAATGAGTTTTATTAACATGGAAAAATGTCCATGTTTTGTTCTGCAAAATAAAACTTCAGAAGAATTAATGGCGATTCAGTTTTCAGAAAATTCATCGCGAGAGAATCTTCATTATATAGATAAGGCCGATGGTATTTTGAGTTATCAGAAAGCGACAAAAGATTCAGAACGAAAAATTCAAGCGGCCTTGGGAATTTCCAAGTCTGAAGTCCATCGCAGCTTATTGATTGCCAAGATGTCTGATGCCATCAAAGAAAAGGCAAAAACTTACGATATAGAAAAATACGTTCTCTTAGAATGGGATGCTATGGACGAGTCCCCCATTAAAAAGTCTATTTATACCGCCATTTTGGCAGGGGAAATAACCAAAAGAGTAGAGCTTAAAAGAATGATAAAAAATCAGGGCGTCATTTCTACTGGCAAGAAAAAAACGAATTTAAAGTCCTTGCCCCCAGGAATGTCCGCCAATGCTTTTATTAAGGCCATGCAATCAAAATCTAATTCTTTGAAGCTAGATAAAGATACCAAAAAATTGTTGAAAAGTTTGGTCGATGAAACTCGCGACATGATGGCGGATTAATGAATTTTCCTAAAATTTAAAATTATTAACGAATTTACAAAATGTGGGATTTAAACGAAAAAGAAAGCCCTTTTTGTCGGCAAAATCATAGTAATTATTTAATGAGGAAACGGATACTCTTTGATGATTAAATAAATAAGGTAAACCTGCCAATAAGGGTAAATCATTTCCCAATGAAATTCTTTTGATATAATTAAATGTTCGATTTAAAAATGAATCTGTTTTGAATTCCACGAAATAATTTTCTTGGTAAAAATTATCTTTCTGGCAAATTTCTATATATGCACTAGACCTGTCCGTTTGCAAAATTTGCTGGATATTTAAAGGAACCTTATGGCACGATAAATTTTCATCTTGCGGCGCAAGTCTTAAAGTCAAATGAAGTTTTTCTCGAGCTTCTAAAAGCTTATTATATATTGTAATTGATTGTTGCTTTTTATTTTCACAATAGGTGATTGCTTTTGCAGACTTAGATATGATTTTCCTCCAGAAATTATCAATTTTCTTTTTTTTCATGATGTTTACAGGAGTTATTTTTTCATTTGTAGGGTTTTTTTGATAACTTTTGCAAATATTATAAATATTCATGGGCAGTGTTTTCAAGACATATTTTGAATTTATGCCTACTTGAGCGTAAATCTCAAGCATTTTATAGAGACTGGTTCTATAGTTTTCAATATGTGGAAATGAAGAGCATGATAATTGAATTTCTTTTAATACTTTATTTTGCAGCCCTTTGTTGTTAAAAATATTAGGGTTGAAAGCTTCATTCCACCATATATCAACGAATTTTCCCAAATCTATGAATTTTTTTAGAAATAGTTTATTATTTTTATCGACTCCGAGATAGCCTTCCTCAGTTTCTGCATACATTTTTTTATAAAACTCAAAGCCTCTGAAATTCGCCACCATATCGGCAGCTGAATAAATCTTTGAAGTCGAGCCTCCAAGATAAGAACTTTCAGGAAAATCACCAAAATCTTTGATAACAGCATTTATATCGAATAAATAATGAGAGTCACCATTAGAGTTTAGGCCATAGTAGTTTACAAAATATTCAAATCCAACGCTAAAAAAATGAGAAAGCTTATCGAGTCCTATGGGGACAGTTCCAAATAAAATAGTGCTGGTTATCCCCGAAGCAAAAATTGTCGGTGAGTTTGAAATATCTATATTCTTAAAAACATTCTTTTGGTCATGCCACATTTTATCGGAGTAATGATTTTTTAACCAATAGGAAAACTGCATAGATCCAAAATTATCTTTTATAAGTTTGATGAGTTGTAATCTCGTCGGTCGTTCATGCAATTTATTTAATTGAGAAATCATCTGCTCAATAAACATATTAGTTTTATTATTAATGAGATAATGAAAATTATATTTTAACTTTCCAATAGATGAAACCTGGTCTGTTTCAAAAGAATACAAATTTATTGAAAAAATAACGAAAATTAAGAGAATTAATTTTTTCATGTAAGACTTGATGTATTGTAAGACGATTGTTTCAAGTATGCGTTGCTGCATAATGGATTTTTTCTTTTATCAACCTTCGAGTCTATGCAGAAATTCATTTTAAGTAGCACCATACCTGCCTGTGATTTTTATTTTTAGTGAATTTTTTTATACAGTGTGAAAATATTATATGTCTTAGAGGCATGTAATATTTATAGGGTTGGAATTATTGTTTTGCCATTTAGATGCGTTGAGTTGAAGAGCATGGCTATTTAAAATGGGTCGGGAGAGAAAGAATATGCATTGGATAATCCTTTTAATAGTCGGTAACTACTCATACCCCCACAAAAATTATTTTGCCAGTTGGAGGTTAATTGCCTCAAAAGATGCGTATCCCTCATAGCGTTTGGTTTTTACAAAGCTCGTAATCCTGGCGTATGCCTGTGCAAATT
>Ga0316206_1002154_pt1 | contig 14179 bp, 11 predicted proteins | sample 6monthpyrite_MG_FD_204942 | JGI IMG/M metagenome (GOLD analysis project Ga0316206, IMG submission 204942) | Microbial mat bacterial communities from mineral coupon in-situ incubated in ocean water Damariscotta River, Maine, United States -... | ecosystem: Environmental > Aquatic > Marine >...
CCGGTGTCTCCCAGCAAACGTTATCGACCGCCTAATTCAATTGTCGATGAGTTTGAAATCAGTTGCCAAGTATTTGATGTTTGATGAAAATGACATAAATAACGAAAAGTTTTGTCAGGCAATCAGCCTTCTCCCCTATTGACATGTCAATAGGGGAGAAGGATACTTTGTTATCTGGAAACTATACAATCATTAGTTATGTGCATATGGAAGATGGGAGCTGTTGAGAAAATCATGAAAAAAGAAAAACCACTAATTACCTATCAAACAGGGCCTAATGAATCCTATTTGATAGGAACAAAAGATCAATTACTTAATTTCGCTAATTCAATAATTGATTCTGTAAATAGCGCCAAAACAGATAAGTTTTTAGGCGTGGACGTTTTAGTCAATAATATTATTTCAACGGAATTGGACAGCAAAGCAGAAATTCAGATTGATGAAGTTATTGTGGTAGAGAATGACAAATTGAAAAACGAACTCTTCTACAAAATTTATAACTCCTAGTGTACTAGTACTAAATGGTAAACTTGTTAGTCAATTTCAAATAAATGATTAAGGTACAATATTAACCGAAAAAAACGAATGGCTTTACATTGCGGAATAAATACACATAACAAAAAAATTAACATGGACGGTCAAAGAAAGTGATTCGCGCCCCTGATGAGCAGGCGGCCATTGATAAGCAGGTTGCGGGTATGGCGCTTTATCAGTTTTATGCCTGCCCTTTTTGTGTGCGTGTGCGACGAGAGATGCACCGCTTGAACTTGTCCATCGAGACTCGCGATGCTCAGAATGACGCCTCTTATCGACGGGAGTTGCTTGAGGGGGGTGGCAAGATCCAGGCGCCTTGTCTGCTCATTGATGAAGATGGCAAGCAAACATGGCTATATGAGTCGAAGTCTATTATCGAATATTTGAGAAAATCCTTCGATCCCACCACAGTGGAGCCTGAGTTAGCGAAGTCTAACTAAAATCTGTGACCTAGCACTATGAGTTCTAGGTTGCGTGTTTAGGCAGCTGAATCAACTACGCAGCATTGCAAATGCCTGGAGGATTTTATCCTCGGGCAGATGTCGACCAATAAACACCATTATGTTTTCGCACGTCTCGCTTTCCCGCCATGGTCGCAATTTGGCCCGCCCACGATCATGCGCACTTATTGAAAGACGAGTTCATCTTGGTTAAGTTTAAAGTGTATAGAGGTCAAGTACCATATTGACTGGTATAAATTTTACCATAATCAAAAACCCATAAAAATAAAACAGTCAATATGACTCTTGACCCCTAATTGTCTTGAGTCTGCATTCCCACGCGAGAGTCTGGGAACGAGAAATATTGCTCCGGCAGCTATTATCCAGACATTGGCCTGGTATTGATGGGTTTCGCTTTGCTCTACTCATCCTTGTATCTCTCTCGATATTCTGATTAGCTATTAGGGTATCAGGAAGTGTGATGAATTTGCACCCATCCTAAGGCTTCGAGCCTGTGACGTAGATAAAATCTCACACTTCAATATTATCAATAAACTGAATGGTATCTATGGAAAAAGCTTAGGGGTTCGTAGTAAAACCGATAAAAAAGACAGTCTGATTATTGCCGGTTATGGGGCAACCCAAACGCCCCCGTTGTGGTCACCGGAACCGGAGGCTATCCGTGAGCTAAGATCCTTAATAAATAGACCTAACGCGATTGAGAAAGATATTCAGCGCGAGAAAAACCGATTAGAAAAATCTAAAATATCACAAGCTTCCGTCTTGGCCATTACCTCCATTGAGCGAATGCTAGATTCCCTCAGTTTAGAAAAAAAATGCCTTGAAGATTTAATTAAACAACACATTGATCAAGATCCTAAACTAAAACGGAATAAAGCCTTGTTAGAAACGATTCCAGGGGTTGGCGAAGTCATCGCACGTCATATGTGCCTTATCATTGGTAGTCGAACCTTTAAGTCGGCTTCACAGTGTGCGGCCTTTCTCGGGCTGATTCCCTTGCAACATGAATCAGGATCGAGTGTCAAAGAACGACCTCGCCTCTCCAAAGCTGGAGACGCGACCGTTCGTGCTAAATTGTATATGGCCGCCGTGGTTTCTATTCGCCATAACCCCGATATCAAGCGGCAATATGAGAGGCTATTAAAAAACGGAAAATCCAAGCTCAGCGCCATTGGGGCGGCGATGCGTAAACTGGTTCATATTTGTTTCGGTGTATTAAAACACCAAACCCCGTATCAGGTGCAAACACTAAAAAATTAAGGCTTGCACAGGGTGGAGGGAGATGGTATCTACACTTGACTGGATATCAATTACCAGATCTATCGTTAATCTACTTTTCCTTCACCGAAACCTTAACCCCTTGTGCAGGAAACATCCAACTGGCCAGTGCGGGTAATAAGATAATGGCACCGAGCATGTTGACTAGGAACATGAAGGTGAGCAGGATGCCCATGTCGGCTTGGAATTTTAGGGGGGAGAATATCCAGGTGGCGACGCCGATGGCGAGGGTTAGGCCGGTGAATAGTACGCCGTTGCCGGTGATGCTTAGGGTTTCGCGGTAGGCTTCGGCGACGGATTTGCCTTGTTTGAGTAAGTGTTGAAAACAGCTGTAGATGTAGATGCCGTAATCTACGCCGATACCTACACCTAGAGCGACCACGGGCAAGGTGTTGACCTTTAGGCCGATTTGGAACAGGCTCATGAGGGCGTAGGCAAGTAGCGAGACTAATCCGAGTGGTAGAACGATGCATAGGGTGGCGCGGATGGAGCGGAAGGTGATCAAGCACAGTACGATGATAGCGCTGAATACATATAACAGCATGGGAAATTGGGCCGCTTGTACGGCTTCATTGCTGGCGGCCATGACGCCGACGTTGCCGGTGGCTAATTTAAATGTGACTTTATCTGAGTTGTATTGTTGTCGGTATTGTTTGACGGCGTCGACAATTCGGGCAATGGTTTCTGCTTTGTGGTCGGTGGTAAATATCAGCACGGGCATGACGCTGCAGTCACGATTCAATAGGCCGCTGCTGGTGGGAACGTAAGAGACGGCTTGTACTAAGGTGGATTGGTTGCGGGGTAAGACTCGCCATTTGAGATTGCCTTCATTCCACCCAGCGTTAATGATTTTGGCGATACCCGGTAAACCAATCACCGATTGCACGCCTGGAATGTTGCGCATGTGCCAGGCGAATTGGTCAATTTGCGTCATGATATGGTAGTCAATACAAGCTTCGGGCACGCTTTCGACGATGACGGAAATGAGATCCACACCAATGGAAAAGCGTTCGCTGATCACTTCACTATCCATGTTGTAACGGGCATCGCTATGCAGTTCGGGCACACCGCGATGTAAATCTCCGATTTTAATATCGGTGCCTTGCCAAATGCCTACCGCTAATAATAGGCTCGCGATGAGTAGTATCACGGCGGCGGTTTTGCGGTGAGCGGCTTGTGCGAGTATTTGCCATAAGGGTGTGAGCAATTGAGAGCGTTGTGCCAATTTTTTGCGATAATTGTCATTGATATGAAGATAGGATAATAATACGGGCAGTAAAATGAGATTGGTTAAAATAATGGCGGCAACACCGAGGCTGGCGGTAATGGCCATTTCTTGAATGACTTCTATCTCGATTAACAAGATGGTGATAAAACCGATGGTATCACTGAGCAGGGCAATGCCGCCTGGTATCAATAGGCGGCGGAAACTGGCGCGAGCGGCCTCCAGGCTAGTGGCGCCTTGAGCGATTTCAACACGCATGGCATTGACCATTTGTACCCCGTGACTGACGCCGATGGCAAAGATTAAAAAAGGCACCAGGATGGACATGGGGTCAATGCCAAAGCCCAATAGATTTAACAAACCCAGTTGCCAAATCACAGCAATTAAGGAGCACACTAAAGGAATGATGGTGAGCTTAAATGATTGGGCGTACAAAAATACCAACAGGGCAGTGATCAGCAGTGCGATAGCAAAGAATAATATGACGCGAGTGGCACCGGCAGAAATATCGCCAATGACTTTGGCAAAACCGATGATGTGAATATCGACTTGGTGTTGGTATTTATCGCGAATATTTTGTTCAAGTAATTGGGAAACTTGAATGTAGTCTAAGCGTTCACCCGTATTGGGGTCGAATTCGAGCAGCTGGGCGCTGATGATGGCGCCACTGAAGTCATTGGCGACTAATCTGCCAACAATGTTTGCTTTTAGAATATTTTTGCGTACTTGGGCCAAGCCTTGCGGGGTGGTTTGAAAATCGTCGGGAATGACATTTCCCCCAGCGATGCCGTCTTCGACCACTTCGGTAAAGCGGACGTTGGGGGTGAATAAGGAACGTACTTGGGTACGATCAACACCCGGTAAAAAAAATACATCATCGGTGGCTAGTTTGAGGGTGTCGAAAAATGTCGGCGTAAAGATATCGCCTTGTTTGGCCATCAAGGTGATTAAAATACGATTGGCGCCACCAAATTCTTGCCGGTATTGGCTAAAGGTTTCCATGTATTCGTGCTTGAGTGGCAACTGTTTACTGAAACCGGCATCGATATGGGTATTGGCGACAGGAAATACTGCCATGTAACCGGTGATTATCACAAACAGGCCAATGACCCAAGGACGATGATTAAAGATCAAGTGCTCTAGACGAGTGATGAGCGCACGAACATTCATTGGGGTTTTTCCGGGGATGGCTGCGTTTTACCTGCATTGCTGTCAAGCGCTAGTGATTTGATACCGGCTTCACCGATTAACATCACCTTGTCATCGCTGGTTTGTAATACTTGAGATAAAGCTTTGCGGTCGGTTTGCGGGTGCAAGGTAAAACTATGGCCTTGATCATGACTGAGCAATACGGTGCCAGCGAGACCAACAATGATAATGGTTTGGTCGGTCAGGATATGGGCTTCGGTTAAGCTGGCTTCGGTGCCCGTGGTGATTTTTTGCCAATGGTCGCCGTTGTCTGCAGAGCGATATAATTGGCCGCGTAAACCAAACAGCAGTACGCTATCACTGGCGAGTGGCAAGCTACCAAAAAAAGAGCCGTGGTAAGGGGAGGGCAACGCTATCCAGCTTTGTCCTTGATCGTCGGATCGATAGATATTACCGGCCTCGGCGGCAATATATAGTTTGCCGTTGGCGGCTTGGCTGATGTGATTAAAATGAAAGTCTTCTTCGATGATTTGCCGGGGTGACCATTGCTTACCACCATCTTGGGTTTCTAAAAACAAGCCATAAGCACCAATAGCAAAGCCGTGTCGTTCATCTTTAAACCAGATATCCAACAAAGGTCGTTCATCGTCGGGGTCATAATAAACCTGCTGCCAGTTTTGTCCACTATCCTGAGTGCGCAAGATAATCGCGTCATGACCCACGGCCCAACCCAATTGTCGATTCATAAAATAAATCCCGGTTAAGGTAGCTTGAGTGAGGGGTTGTTGTTGTGTCCATTGGGAGTAGGGCGAGTCACTCACCAATATATGACCGCGTTCTCCAACTACTATGGCACGATTTTCCATGGTGACACCGTCTAATAACAGTGAATGGATGGCCAGTGGCGATAGGATGGAGCGTTCTATGGGGGTGGCTGTGTCTTGGGCAGATATCATGCTGGGTGACATCAGTATCAGCAAGCCACCTGTCAGTAGTAGGCGGGTTTGCCGATATATAACGTTTGCCCATTTATTAATAAGAAAGTTGGGTTTCATTGCCAAATTTGACTATCGTCTCCCTTCCCGACGCAGTGCTGCAGGGGTGTAGTTTTTAGGACTTCGTTTCGCATTGAAATCATACATTTTATTGTTTTCATTATCCAAACCAATGGCTAGATAACGACCGACTTGCAGATCGGTGTGGACTTCCAGGGTGGTCCAGAACGTGGGTACTTCGTAATAGTTGATGTTATGTCCTTCCGAGATTCGCCACAGTTGATCCCGATTGTCGTATTGATCCACCATCAAGATTTGCCAAGAATCTTCATCCACATAAAAGGTCCGTCGCTTGTAGATATGACGTGCGCCAGGTTTTAATGTGGCTTCCACCACCCAAACGCGATGTAACTCATAACGTAAATGGGCGGGGTTGATGTGCAGTGGAGTGAGGATGTCGGCGTATTTAAGTTTATCGCTGTGTAATTTGTATGAATTGTAAGGCACGTACATTTCTTTTTTGCCCACTAACTGCCAGTCATAACGTTCCGGGCTGCCATTATACATATCGAATTGATCGCTAGTGCGCATGCCATCGGAGGCGGTACCGGGGTTGTCAAAGGCTACGTTAGGTGCTCGGCGTACTCGGCGTTGTCCTGGGTTATATAACCAGGCTTTGCGATGTTCTTTGGCTTGATCCAAGGTTTCGTGTACGAGTAAAATACCCCCAGCGAGCCGAGCGGGTGAAATCACTTTTTGTTTAAAGAACAAAATAATATTGTCCAGGTCTTGTTCGCGCATGCCTTCATGACTGTATTGAACGTAAAATTCGTCTTCGAACTTTACCAGCGTGTACTGTCCATTGCGGGTGGGCGCGGCTTGTGAAATATAACGGGCGGCGACATTGCCGCGCCAACGCAAGATATGATTCCATATCACTTCTACACCGAGTTTGGGGATCGGGAATGGAATGCCGTTAATGGCTCCGCGTACCCCGTTGCCATTGCCGGTGAGTTCCGCAGTGGCGGCGATTTTTTTAGTGGCATCGTAAATCCGTTGAGGTGCCGAGGCACTGCGGCGGGTGGGGTACACGTTCATATGGAAACTAGGGTAGGTTTTTAATAAGGACTGATATCCAGCGGGTAGCCGATCGGTGTATTGATCCATATTTTTCGCGTTAATGGTGAACTGGATTTTATCGTCGGCATAAGGGTCGATGTGATGGCTACCCGGTTGATAACCCGCCGGTGGTTGCATAATGCCTCCCTGCCAAGCGGGAATGCTGCCGTCGGCATTGGCATTTTTTTCAGCACCGAATGGTGTTAGCTCGGTACCCAAGAGTGATATTTCATCAGGGCTGAGACCTGCCCAGCTTGTTATTGGTGCTAGCGTGAGCAATACCATCGGATAAATGCAGATACATAAATATCTAAATACAGCCATGTTTTCCCCTCTCCCTAAAACGAATATTTGATATTAGTCGCCACGAAATTTCGATCATTGAGCAGGTTGTAACGGCCCGCGCCAAAATAACGAGTATAACTCAGATCTGCCGTCCATTGGTGTTGAAAACTTGCTGCGACCCCAAAGGTAACAATTTTTCGACCTTTGATAAAGTTTCCTCCAGGGCCGGGTGAAATACCTCGCACATCGTGTTGCCAGGCAAAACGCGGTGATAAGTTGATCGATCTGAAAACGTTACTGTAGTCTAGGCGGCCAACGACGCGATAGCCCCATGAGCTGGTATCGGCGAAATGACCGGAAGATTCGACGAGATCGGGAACACTGGGGTGGGCGGCGAGGGCGCTATTGCCGCTCGCGTAAGTGCCTGGGCCTTCTAAACGAAGCTCATCTTTGTCAGGCATATCGTGGACATATGTCAGTGCCACTTCAGCTAACAGGACACTTTCACTGGCTTGCAGTAGAGGACCGAATAATTTGGTGGCAGTGAATTGGCTTTGAGTGATGTCTCGTTCAATAAATCCGGGAATATCGGTTTCAAAGGGGATTAATCCTAGTTGACCGGAATTGGCGAAATCTTTTGCTGCTGTATTACCAGGGCTGAGGTTGTCTTGAGCACCCAAGGCAGCGAATAATATTTCCACATCATCAATTTGTAAAGGGGCATCCTTGCGGTGAGATATCTCGCCTTGCAAGGCCACTCCCCACTGCCCTAAGGTGGTATTAAAGCTAAATCCGAGTAGTTTGATATCTTCTGGGTAGCTGGTGAAATAGCGGGCGGTTTCTACATAAGTGCGACCCTGAGAATCGAGACCGGCGGCAGCGGCTTGGGTGCCGGTGGTGGCATTGATAATAGGAACCCGACTGTGATAATTGATGTAATAAAAGCCAAATTCTGTATCATTAAGTTCCGGGGCATAGAGGCGATAGGCAATACCGAATTGACCACTGTCACTGGCTTCCTGGGTGGGGCCTCGGGGTACTACGGCGGAGGTAGCGGGAGGTGAGACAACAGCCCCTACCGGAATGGCGTCGGGTACCGCACCAAAGCCTAACATGACACGTTCACCGCCTTCACCGGCAAAATCGTTGGTGCTGAAATACGAACCGGGTGGATCGATGATGGTTTTTTCCCAACGCAACTGATAAAACACTTCCACACTGGTATTTTCTGAGGTACCTAAAGAGGCAGCGATCATAGGAATAGGTACGAGGGCTTCGCGCAATTCGGCGCCGGGTACCCGAATGGCGCTGACATCCACCGGGTTGATGACATTGATACTGTTTTGGATAAAAGTGCTTTCTCCCCAGCTTAGCAGTTGTTGCCCAAGGCGGATTCCGGCGGGTTTGTCACCGATATCGAACTGGCTCCACACATAAGCATCGAGTAGCTTGACGTGGCTGGCTACTAAGTCTTCTGTGTCATCGGGTAAGGGGGTTCTTTCCCGGTCGTTTTTTTTGTTTTCATAATCATAAAATCCACTACCACGAATAAAACCCCCATAGTTTCGGTAGTTGATTTCTGCTTCACTGGTTATTTTGATGGCATTACTGAAAATCCCTTTATCATAGTTCAGATTGCCATCATCGCCGTTTACAGAAAATGCGCTACCACCATTGGCAATACCAATAATTCGTTTGTCTGGTTTGTCGGCTCGATAACTAAGGCCATAGGATAAAGTGGTATCCCAACTGCCATGAATTTCATCATATTCAAACTCAACAGCGAGTGTCGGTGTGACCCACAGCACCGCTGATAGGGTGAGGCTAATCGCCGAGAGTTTGGCAATTTTGCACGTGGACGATTTACTTGTTATAGATCTAGTCATTAATCCCTCCATTGAAGCTGTCGCCCATCCTTTATTCAACATTCGATGTATCATTAATAGTGACATTGGCACCATTGCTAGCAAAAAAACTGGCGATGGCGGTTTGCATCGTTGAAAAGACCGTTGCTGCCGTTTCATCAGGTTCGTCTTGGGCATTATTGGGGGTTAATGCCGAGCCATGGTGGCCTGCGGTAAAGCGTATCCAGGCGTTTAGGTTTTCACTGGTTTCGCTAATCTTATTTAATCCCATGGCGATGGCGAGCGGATCGGTGCCTGATAATGGAGCGGGTATGGTGCCTGCCGGGGCATCAGTCAGTACGTTGTTGGGAATGACTTGATCACCGATGACTTCTAACAGTAGTACACTGCGGTTGGTGGTTGTAGTGGCTGCATAATTGAGCGGATCGCCCGCATCAAGTACGGCTTGTGCCGCACCGAGAAAATTTTCATAATCGGCGGTGCCTTTGATGACACCTTTGGCTCCGAGACCAGCGCTTATGCGTGGACCAAAACGGGCCGAAGCATCTAATAGCTTAGGAATACCGCTACCCGGTGCGGCAAGCACCACCGATTTAATTTGTGGTTCTAGCGCTACAAATATTGAGCCGACCATGCCGCCTAACGAGTGTCCTAAGAAGTGCAGATTATCGATATCAAAATCCGCTCCGCCACCATCATAATCCATGCTTTGCAAGGCCTGAGTTAAAGCGAACAAGTCGGCTACCCCTTGTCGAACATTGTCACGGGAGGTGCGCAAGCTGGTTAGGTTGATGAAATGACTACCACTGGGATCGGCGCCATCTGGGGTTTCCCCTTCGGCATGGGGTAAGCCGGTGGTGTTATTGATAAAATCCAGTTCAAAGGTACGTTCGAAGTCCCTATGAAAAGGAGAGCCAGAAGAAACACCATGTAATGGCAGGTCGATAGCCACAGTCGCGAATCCCTGGCTAGCCAAGCTGTCTGCCACTGCCAATACGGTACTGCGGTCCAAGGTAATGCCGTGTTGATAAATCACCACCGGCCATGGAGCGCTTCCGGTAGTGGGTATGCAAAGCATTAAGGGAAGGGTTTGGGTACTGGTGGCTACCGGAGTGGTGTTGAATTGGGTTAAATTCGATCCACCGGCGCCTTGCCAAAAGGTGGTCACTGGATCAGTCGATTTGGCATCTTTGTTTGTCAGATAGTAGGGTACTTCTAGTGTGCCCGTGTAAACGTTGGCGAGTCCAGGGCCGGCGGCTAATAGGTCTGCCGTTGTGCCGATACTGGTGGTATTAATCGAGGAGCTGCTGGTAGTGGCGGTACGCACGGCTTGTAAAACTTCTCCGATGGACTGAGTGCTAAAAGTCCAGCTAAGCACGACCGTGGAAGTGTCGATGCCTTGGTTGGCTAAGGCGGCTTCTTGGGCGTTGACTAGTTGGCGAACGGGTTCAAGTCTGGCTGCCTGCTCATTTTTTAAGGTGTTGACTTGACTCACTCCTTCTCCATCGACTAGTGGGGAGGTGTGCTTGGCAATGAGGTATTGTGCCGATGGGCTGGCGGATTGGCCGTGGGTATTTTTAATGTCACGGGTCAGCATGACTAAATAGTGCGACTTTGCTGTCAGCGCTGCCAAAGGACTAATTACTAAGGTGGATTGGCTCGGGTCGGTATCCAGGCTGGAAACAGAAACCGCAAATTCTTTATTAAATTCAAGTTGACGCACAATGCTGGTGACGCCACCGGCAGGTATGGAGCTCAGTGTGACTTGAAAAATTTGCACGCTATCGCTGGTTAATGAACTGGTTTCAATGGGGCTGCTAAAGGTGGTGCGCATGGGCGCAATGGTGGAAAAGCCATCGAGCGCGTTGAGCGCCATGGTAGTGGCGGCGGCTGGATCGTCGGGTTTAAACGGAATGTTTAGGGTGCCATCTTTTGTGTCATCGCCAGTGGGACTAAATAACAGATTATTGGGGTAGGGAATTTCGGGTTCATCTAACGCTAAATCAAAACGCGCCGTAAATCCGCTTCGGTCAATATTGAGTTCTTTGGCAATATCATTATCGTCATTACAAGCTGCCAATGAGAGTAAGCTTGCTAAGACGAAAACAATCGAAAATTTGCGCATAGGCAACTGTTCCTCCTGAAGTAGTAACCAAGCCAATGGCATCCTTATTGCTGCAAGTACTTTTGCAGCGAATGATTTCCGTTTCCGGATCATTTTAAGTCTTTTCTTGTGCGCGTATTTTGGACGTTTAACGAAGCATCGACCCATACAGTTGGTTGGTATTCACACAAAAACAACTAAATATATAAGTCTAGCAGTTTAAATTAAAAACTACAGCGAGGTTGGGTTGCTTTAGGTCTCGCTGAGACTTTGATTATACAATATATTTAAGGATGAATACGTAATAACTTTACCTACGTTAGGTCGTTCTTTGCGAATACTGAGGGCCACGGATAAACCACCTAATCCAGAGTCAAAGATTCCTATTGGATTGCTGTTAGTCATTAATTTGTTCTGTATTGATTGGATGCCTATTTTTAAGCGCCCAGCATCCAGATATTTTTCCTCTGATGATAGGTTAATGATAATAAAATACAATGTTTTAATTCTTCAAGAGGGATTTCATCATTAATATGAAATAAGATCGCTCTATTGCCCTCGAATTTAAACTTATTTTTATACAGTTCTTTAAATGTGTCGACTAGTTTAGTTTTGCAATGAAAATACATTGCGTACTGATCCGGCTGAGATTTTTTACCATTGATTCGGATTGTACTACCCATGTTAGATTTTTTTGTTAGATAGCTTGGCTCACCCCATTTCAGTGTCTCTTGCAACTCACCAATATTTTCCGTTTCAGCTGCTGTGTCAAATATCAACTGACGAAGGAATATTAATTTCCCACTTATAGGTTTAGGGAAAGCTTCAAACACTGTGGCTACGTTTGGATCACTAAATTTTTTCAATGGTCGTCACTTCCATTATCTGTCAGCTATCGTTGCTCAAATTTACTTTTTGCTGAGGTTTCTTGGCGATAGAAAAAATCAATGACCTTTTTGTATCATTACGTAATTATTATCAGCTTTGACTGATAATATACTAAAAAAAATCAACATGGACATAAAATTTTATTATGATAGGCATATAGCCCTTATATTTCAATTGTTTTGTCACCTTGGCAGTTTCCAATTTCATCGTATATCATGAAAGATAAGTCGTCAGCAAAAGGACGGCATTGCCATTATAATAGCGGGAGGGTACTTAATGACCAAGCACTATCATTCTCTTTCTTACGCCAACCTCGGCAAGAATGCGACCACCTATAAACCCAATCATATGTTGCTTGGAACCATCAAAGAAGATGATCCAGCGATAACAGTGATGACGGATCTGAAACAAGTGAAATCGTATACGGTTTCTGCGACAGCATCAATTGTCGAAGCCAATGAAAAAATGATTGCGTGTAGTGTGCGATTATTATTTGTCACGAGTGATAATGATGTTATTTTGGGTGTGATCACAGCCAATGATATCCTTGGAGAGAAACCTGTTAATTACATAAGGGAACATGGCGGAACGCGGGACAGTATTTTAGTCCGCGATATAATGACGCTCCATGAGAAAATGGATGCATTAGATTATCGTGATGTACAAGAAGCTTTAGTGGGGGATATTGTACAAACCTTGCGAAGTTTCCAGCGCCATCATGTCTTGGTTATTGAAAAGAATCTGGATAATGGCACCGAACAAGTGAGAGGTATTTTTTCAACCACTCAAGTGAGTACCCAGTTGGGTATCGATATTACGCCCAATGCGAGGGCTCGGACGTTTGCCGAGCTTGAAGTTGCGTTGGTATCTTAAATAGATACTGACCTATTTATTGAAACTGATTAAATAAACCCAAAGCGGCCTTCAGCTTTCCTTTGCAATAAAATAAAATAAGGTGAGGTTGAAGGCCGTTGCGTTTACCTCCCTCTAATTCCCTCCAATTCTTTTTCCCATTCCTTAGTCATTGCACTGATATTGCTCCGGCAGCTATTATCCAGGCTCGGTATTGATGGGTTTCGCTTTGCTCTACTCATCCTACATTTGACTGGATATTAACGTCGAGATCCATACCTTAGAATATCGTGAGAGACATAAGCTTGGATTAGCGTAGCGTAATCCCATAATTACTGTCGTGTTATGCTGATGCTAACACGACCTAGAGCTGAGCGGAGAGTGGTAATACGATCTTCCGCGTGGGTTGTTGCTGACAGATCCTCTGGATTAAGTATGGATGGCTTTTTTATATTCACTAAGTAAAGGAAAAAACTGATCAAAATTATTAATTCGCTTGTGTTTTTTTCGTAGCGAGGAAAAGTAAAAAAGTTCCTTTAATTGATTTCTTATGATTTCCGTTTTATCGAATGCTGATAAAAAAAATCAATGACATATCATTATATGGGTATCCTTGGGTTGAGGTGTCATTGCTTGTCAAGCTTAGGAGTGGACTGCACAATAGCTACTCGTATTATTTCACAAGTCCTTGACAGTCAAAATGCTGATATTTTAAGTCCTATATTAGAAGGTATTTTGACGTAAAAAGTAGAACCGATATTGGGTTTACTTTCCACATGAACTGTGCCTCCTAATAATGTGCATAAACCTCTTGTGATTGCTAAACCCAGCCCCGTGCCACCGTAATCACGTGAAATATTTACATCGGCTTGAATGAATTCGTTAAATATTGTAGAGATGGCTTCAGGTTTGATACCGATTCCAGTATCTGAAACGTCGAATCTAATCCATTTATCGAATGGCTGTATGGTTAAAGTTATTGTGCCATTATGGGTGAATTTAGCAGCGTTGCTCAGCAAGTTTAAGATGATCTGACGGACTTTAAGCACGTCAGTGAATATTTGGTATCCTTGAGCCATGTTCGAAATTTCAAATTGATTGTTGTTTTTAGTGATTAAGTGCTGTGCTGTCTCTGTGACAACGCTTATCAATTTTTCAATTCTGATATTTTCGATCAAGACGTCCATTTTGTTGGCATCAATCTTTGATATATCTAACACATCACTAATCAGCGAAAGTAAATGAACACCGGAGGTATGGATTTTTTGGTAGCGTCCCTTATTGACTGTTCATAATTATAGGGTACGTAACCCATTCTTCTAACGACCAAATGTGGTCAGTCAAGCCAGCGGCCATCGCCGGTGTTCGCTTTATTTTTTGCTGACCATCCTGGATCGTTAGCGTTCGTACAGGCCAGCAAAAAT
>Ga0316206_1002155_pt1 | contig 14179 bp, 12 predicted proteins | sample 6monthpyrite_MG_FD_204942 | JGI IMG/M metagenome (GOLD analysis project Ga0316206, IMG submission 204942) | Microbial mat bacterial communities from mineral coupon in-situ incubated in ocean water Damariscotta River, Maine, United States -... | ecosystem: Environmental > Aquatic > Marine >...
TTGTGATACTGATCACAGTTAATGTCAGGAAATGTGCCGATAATCATTAGTATTATTGCAATAACTATGTCCTGGCCTTCTTCATGACAGACATAAACATCCAGATATGCAGAATCTGAACGGGAACAAGTGGTACAAACTATGACAATGGCTAACAACGAAATTCTTGAATCAATTCAGGAAAATGACTATGAGACAACGATAAAAAAACGTAGCTCTGTCACTACACGTCTGTTTTTCGGGTCATCTTTTCTTTGCATTGCCCTGGGCTGGTTCTTCCGGGATGAACTTTATATATCAGCTGAAGATGGTCTGGGTTATAACCTGGGTATTCTGGGCGGTATATTCATGCTGATCCTGCTACTTTACCCGTTAAGAAAAAAAATACGCTGGCTAAACCGTCTTGGCGCAATCAAGCACTGGTTCAGAATCCATATGGCATTGGGAGTTCTTGGTCCAATTCTGATTTTATATCATGCCAGCTTTGCGCTTGGCTCTGTTAACAGTAATGTAGCGCTGATTTGTATGATCATCGTTGCAACCAGTGGATTAATAGGTCGCTTTATATATACCCGGATTCACTACGATCTTTATGGTGAGAAAATGAGTCTTGCAGATTTGAAAAAAAACCTGCAAACAGTTAAACAGAAAATAGGCTCACAGTTTTCGTCATTACCTGAAATCGAAAAACAATTACATGAGCTTGAACAAGCGGCCTATAAGCGTCGAAACTTCATTATGCAGTTTGTCTGGATACCCGTATTGATGGTCATGACGAATATCAGACGACGTAAAATAAAACACATTCTGAAAAATGATATTCGTAAAACACATGGAAAACTGACACATGAAGACATGCAGATTTTCAGACAATCATTGCGTGCTATTTACAATTATATTGAAACAACAAAACGACTGGGCCAGTTAACAACCTATGAACGACTTTTTTCAATCTGGCACATCGTTCATTTACCATTATTTTTTATGTTAATCATAACCGGCATTATTCATGTTATAGCCGTACATATGTACTAGTTTTAACGTCATTACAATAAATGAGAATAATAATAACCCGGTTACTGTTTTTAATGTTTACGCTATTTGTAAGTCATTACACCTGTGCAAATGTTTTTGAGTCACTGATGATGCCAGGCAAAGTCATTAGTAAACATGAAAAATATGAGAAAGAATGTAATAACTGCCATGAGAGTTTCAGCAAAAAGACCCAGACCCGGTTATGCCGGAAATGTCATAAAAAAGTGGATGTCGATATTGTAAGAAAAAAAGGCTATCACGGCAGAATACGGAATATCAACAAAATTGAGTGCAAAGTATGCCATACCGACCACAAAGGTAGAAATAAAGATATTGTGAAATTAAACAAGCAGACATTCAATCATAACAAAACTGATTTTGCACTCAAAAGCAAACATCGTTCAGTGTCTTGCCTGTCTTGCCATAAAAAAACTGAACTTTACCGTAAAGCTCCTGCTACTTGCTACAGCTGTCATAAAAAAACAGATATTCACAAAGGTAAATTAGGAAAAAAATGTCAGCAATGTCATAACGAGAAAAGCTGGGGAAAATCACGCTTTGACCATGACAAGACTGACTTTAAATTAATAGGTGCACATAAAGATACCGACTGCAACAGCTGTCATATTAACCAGCAATATAAAAAAACACCCGACAAGTGCTATCAATGCCATATTACCAAAGATGTTCATGCCGGAAACTTTGGCAACAAGTGTAACAGCTGCCATCGATCCACCAAGTGGAAAAAAATATTTTTCAATCACCACAAAGAAACCAAATACGCATTGAAAGGCAAGCATATTAAAATTTCATGTTATGCCTGTCATAAGAAAAACCCGTACAAAAATGATACCCCAAAAAAATGTTATAACTGCCATAAAACATCAGATATACATCAGGGCATCTTTGGTAAAAAATGTACTGCCTGTCATACAGAAAAAAACTGGACTACAACACGCTTTAAACATAACCGCGATACAGACTACAAACTATATTTCAAACACAGCAAGACTGACTGCAACCACTGTCATCGCACCAACCCCTACAATAGTAAAACATTGAGAACATGTTATTCCTGCCACAAAAAAGATGATGTTCACAAAGATTCTCAGGGAAAGCAGTGTCAGGACTGTCACTCTGAAAAAAGCTGGAAAGAAAAAGTTGCATTTGACCATGACTTGTCAAAATTTCCGCTTATAGGCCTGCATGCAAGCGTAGCCTGTGAAGAATGTCACATTGACAGTAATTACAGAAAAACGCCTTCGAAATGCATAGATTGCCATGCAGAAAAAGACATACACAAAAAGCAATTTGGTAATAAATGTCAGCAATGTCACAACCCGAATGCATGGCAACGCTGGACCTTTGACCACAACAAACAAACTGAATTTAAATTAATGGATTCACACGCAGACCTTGAATGCCATGCCTGCCATCTATTGGAAAAAAAACCGGACAGCCTGGATTCAAGTTGTAACAGCTGTCACGCCAGAGATGATATTCATAATGGAGGGTTTGGCATCCAGTGTGAACGATGCCATTCCCAGGACTCATTCAGCAATATACACATGATACGTTAAAGGATAACCGAGGTTTGTGATGATGAAAATATGGACACATAGCTTGATACTGATTGTATTGCTAATGCATGGACTTGTTTCAAATGCGGCAAATACAACAAAATTTGATCATTACAAAACCGGCTTTCCATTAACGGGGCAACATAGCAGAACTAAATGTGAAACTTGCCATATTCGTGGGGTTTTTAAAGGAACGCCCTCAAGTTGTTCCGGCTGTCACGCCACTGGCAGTATAATCCCTGCCAGCAAAATGCATGCGCAACATATCAAATCACGAAATACCTGCGAGGATTGTCATAACGATAACAGCTGGGTAAATGCAAAAATGAATCACTTTTCCGTTACCGGCACATGCACCAGTTGCCATAACGGACAAACTGCCAGTGGTAAAAACCAGAATCATGTCCAAAGCAACAACAGTTGTGACGATTGCCATAGCACCAACGCCTGGACGCCCGCACGTTTTGACCACAGTTCGGTGACAGGCTCATGTATCACCTGCCATAACGGCACCACAGCAACCGGTAAAACACAAAGCCATGTTCAGAGTAACAACAGCTGTGATGATTGCCATAGTACCAATGGCTGGACGCCTGCTCGCTTTGATCATAGCTCAGTGACAGGCTCATGTTTCACCTGTCATAACGGTACCACGGCCACCGGTAAAAAACAGAACCACATCCAGAGTAACAACAGCTGTGATGATTGCCACAGTACCAATGGCTGGACGCCCGCACGTTTTGACCACGGTTCGGTGACAGGTTCATGTTTCACCTGCCATAACGGTACCACGGCAACTGGTAAAAAACAGAACCATATCCAGAGTAACAACAGCTGCGATGATTGCCATAGTACTAACGGCTGGACGCCTGCGCGTTTTGATCATGGCGCTGTTACCGGAGCCTGCTTCACCTGCCACAATGGCACTACCGCAGCTGGTAAATCGCAAAACCATATTCAGAGTAACAACGCCTGTGATGATTGCCATACAACCAATGGCTGGACACCCGCGCGCTTTGATCATGGTGCTGTCACCGGAGCCTGCTTCACCTGCCACAATGGAACAACGGCAACCGGCAAGAACCAGACGCATATTCAAAGCAACAACGCCTGTGATGATTGCCATACAACCAACGGCTGGATACCCGCGCGTTTCGATCATGGTGCTGTCACCGGAGCCTGCTTCACCTGCCACAATGGAACAACGGCAACCGGCAAGAACCAGACGCATATTCAAAGCAATAATGTATGTGATGATTGCCACACCAGCACCGCATGGATACCTGCGCGTTTTGACCATACAGGTGTTACCGGCTCATGCTTCACCTGCCACAATGGAACAACAGCATCCGGAAAAAACCAGACACATATACAAAGCGGCAATACCTGTGATGACTGTCATAGTACGAGCGGATGGATTCCTGCCCGCTTTGATCATGCATCAGTGACGGGATCATGTAGCAGCTGCCATAACGGAAAAACAGCAACAGGAAAAGCTAATAACCATTTCATCACTTCCAGACAATGTGATGAATGTCACCGTAGCACGGGGTGGATACCATTAAGTTTCAAACATAATTCCATGAGCTATCCGGGAGATCACGCTAAATTCCTGACTTGCACCAGCTGCCATACAAGTAACAGCGATATTATCAACTGGAAGTACCCTACCTATAAATCCAGCTGTGCTGGCTGTCATGTCAATGACTACAAGCAGGACTCTCATAAAAAATATGAGCAGCCGAATACTGTCTTCTATTCAATCGGCGACTTCATGGGGGACTGCACAACCAGCTGCCACCTTTACACCGACAGCAGTCTAACCACGATTAAGAAAACACGCAGTCGTAAACATTCGATCAGGAATACAGATTGGGATTAAAATACTCACAAAACGTTAGCCTGTTTTTACAACGGGTGATCATTGGTATATTCACGTTATTTGTTACAACTGTAGCCAATGCTTCATCCCTTGTTGACCATGTTTCTATGAGCAAGGAAGGACGGCAGGAAAAAATACTGATCTCTTTTAATCAGCCGGTATTTTACCTGTATCATACCCCTGGGAAGTCGACTAACAGTACCCTGATAGGGCTTAAAACTGTTAAAAGCACAAGCTCATCGGGCAACTCATATCACCAGGCGCTCACAACTGCTCATTCAGAATACATTTCAGATATGGAAATTTTCTCTGAAGCGGGATTCAATACTCATATGTACCTTCAATTCAGAACCCCTGTCAATATCACCATAAAACAGGGCTCAGATTTACGCAGCATCATTATAATACTCAAACCCGGCATATAAAGATAAAACCATCATGAATTATTTGATAACAATAAAGCGGGTCAACAAATTTATCTGTCTTGCTTTTTTAAGCGCATTATTACTTGTAAATATGAATTGTTATGCGCGTAATAGTCCGCTAATTGATTCAGTTGATATTGAAGAAACAAAAAACAATATCTACATAAAAATGACATTTAACATTAACGTAAATCCTGTTAGCCACTTTCCGTTAAATGCAGGGAAACAGCTTGATATTATTTTACAACCTGTCATCACAAGAGCTGACGACAAAGAAACCATAAGTCAGGAACAGCGCCTTGGCTTTAAACCCAGTCAAACCAATCCGCTTTCTCATATACAATACGAACCCAATAACCCTGCGGGAAAGGTTCTTTCTCTTATTTTTAGCCGGCACACAAAGTTCAGTGTGAATCCACAAGAGGACCCCAGAACAATTGTTGTTACCTTGCGAAAAAACAAACCGACGGTATCCAGCTCCAATAAGCTGCCACTGCCTTCTGTAACAAACAAGCCTTCTTTAAAAATAGAAAACGCATCCACTTACAAATATACGATTAACCTGACTTCCTCACTGCAACCAACACCTTTACCCACTTATGCCAAATATCCTTCCATTAGCCCTTATTATCTCTATTCCACTGAAGCAAAGATAAAGCATAAACATTGGTACAGAACCAGGCTTGGTTTTTATAAATCCAGACAACATGCAGAGAATATCTTAAAAAAAATAAAGCAGGAATTCCCTCACGCATGGGTAGATAGAGCCACTGGACAGGAACGACAGTACATCACTCCATGGCTGGTTCAACTGGTAAAACAAAAAAACAAGGTTGCATTTACAGATCCTGCTACAGTGAAAAAAAATAACAGGCGCCGCAATAATGTCACTACAAAAACCCAGCAAATGTTTGCTCAGGCAAAGAAATTAATCATTGATGGTAAATATCGGCAAGCTATTCGCATACTGACGCGCCTGCTACGTTTACAGGAAAATGAATCAACCGAAGCGGCACATGAGCTTCTTGGTGTCGCACGTGAAAAAAACCGTCAGATTGCACATGCGATTGCTGAATACAGGATATATTTAAAAAAATACCCTAAAGGTGAATATCACATCCGCGTCAAACAACGCCTGGATGGACTAACTTCTGCAAAAAGAAAAAAGCGCAGGAAGTTACGTCGCGTCAAAAAAGAATTCAGGGAAAGTCCATTACTTGTTTACGGGTCTGTTTTTCAATTTTACCGTCAGGATGTCGATACCACGGACCCCTCAAATAACATTACCACTAATTCATCATTTGATACTGATGTTTCAGTATCAACCCGCAAACGCACAAAAAAATACGATATGCGTAGTCAGTTTACAGGCAGTTATCAGCATGACCTCGATAATTCTGACCAAAGCCAGTTTCGTATCAGCTCTATGTATTTTGATATAAAGGATCGTAAACAAAAGTGGAATGCACGTGTAGGCAGACAGTCACAAAGCACTGGTGGCATACTCGGACGATTTGATGGGATTATTATGGGATATCGTCTCAATCCAAAATGGAAAGTCAATGCCTTTACTGGTTTCCCTGTCAATATATCTTCTTCCAATCAGCTTGATACTGACAAATCGTTTGTCGGGGCCAGTATTGATATTGGCGCCTATGCCAAATACTGGAATGGCTCTCTATTCGCAGTCAAACAAACAGCATTTAATCTCGACGATCGCACCGCTGTCGGTGCTGAGTTACGCTATTTAAATCCAAAAGTCACACTCTTCGGACTCATTGATTATGATATCAATTACAAATCCCTGAATATTGCCCAACTGGTTGGTAACTTTCGTTTACCCGACAAAATAACCTTGAATCTGATTGCTGACTATCGCAACAGCCCTGTGCTTACAACCAGTAATGCTTTACAGGGTCAAACGGGAGTATCGAACCTGGATGATCTGTCACAAACGCTAACAGAAGATCAAATACGACAACTTGCTGCCGACCGTACCGCAATCTTTCGCTCTGTCAGTGCTATATTATCACGCCCGCTTAAAAAGAATCTTTTGCTAAACCTTGAGATGACCGCATCCCATCTGGCGGGCACACCCGCTTCAGGCAGTGTTGCATCAACGCCCAGTACCGGAATTGAATATTTTTATGCCACACAGGTTATTGCGAATAGTATTTTCAAAAACGGTGATACTACGTTAATGGGATTGCGCTATGCTGACACCAATGCATCTGACACCGTAACCGTATCTGTTAATAGTCGCTATCCGTTCAGTAAAACATTACGCTTCAATCCTCGCATGAGAATAGATTTTCAAAGCAGAGAAAATAATTCTGAAATTGTAAAATACCGCCCTTCCTTCCGCATGGACTGGCGCGCACGACGTAAAATAAAGTTTGAAATGGAAGCCGGCTACGAATATTCAGACATTCAGGATAATCTTGGAGATCGGGTAGAATCAAACTTCTTTGTTAACTTTGGTTACATTGCCGACTTTTAGCCGGGTGTAAAACGCTCAGAATATTCCCAGCCATTTCTTTTTGCCATGCTTCTCAAGGTATTTAGCAAGTCGCTCATAGCCTGCATGACGGGCAAGCTCTTCTGCTGTATATTTATTTTTATTTCGTATTCGTAGTTTTGCACCATGCTTTAGCAATAATTCAGTCATGCGACGATTTCCTTTTTCAGCCGCCAGCATTAATGCTGTATTGCCAAATCGGTTACGAAGGTTTACATCAGGTTTTTTAGTTAAAAAATATCTTGCAAGCCCTTCATTTCCTACTCTCGATGCAACCATCAACGCATTATCACCATCAATTGTCGTTGCATTTATATCTGCTCCTGCATCAATTAATAATCGAACAGACCGCGCTTTATTTCGAACCACCATCTCTGTGAGCAATAAATTACCGTCTGCATTTCGTTTATTTATATCAAATTTTGCCAGCGGCAATACTTTTGCTGTTGCAATGTGCCCATCCATCAAGGCATACCAGAGCGCATTCTGATTTCTATTATCCACCAAAAAAGGATTTGCACCGTGCTTTAACAATGTTACCAACACTTTTTTATAACCACGATTTGCAGCTATCATAATGGCTGACTTTCCATCTTTTCTTCTGACATTAACAATATGACCATCAGACAAACTCAGGATATTTGCTATTTTCTCCACCCCCGCTCTGCTGGCAAAATGAAGCGCAGTCTGTCCGCGTAAATCGACAAGGGAAACATTTGCTTTTTTACGCACCAGATAATTAACGATACTAATATGCCCCTCACGAGCAGCCACCATCAATGCTGTTAATTTTTGTCCGGACTGATGATTAATATCTGCACCTTCAGATAACAAGGATTTCAACATGGATAAACGCCCTTTCCATGCCGCACGTATCAAGGCTGTATAACCATCTTTATCTACTGCATTGATTGTATTATCTGATCGCAATAATTTTTTGAAAAGCACCTTATCGCCCGACCAGACCGCGACCATTAACGGCGTCCAGCCCTTAAATGGCCCTTTGGTAATTAACATTTCCCGTTGTCTGGCTAAATCCTGCTGTGTCAGTCGCCTTGTTTGTCGAGACAGCTTATTAAAATCTTTTGCTCCCCTGGCAAGTAGCATTTTTTCTATTCGGGAATAACCTTTTTTTTGCGCAATTGATAAGGCTGTTTGTTGCCTTTCATTCTTGTAATTCACATTACCCCGAACAGTTAACAGCTCTCGTACCACTGATCTGGATTGATTCTCTACTGCCAACATTAAGGCTGTCATCTGACCATTATCGCGAATATTGCTATCAATTTTCAGCGATAATAATAAACTCAGTAATCTTATATCTCTCTTTGTAACAGCATAATGAAGCAAGCTCCTGCCTTGCTCATCAACAACATTAATATTGGCACCTTTTTTTACCAGTGATCTGACTGATGACAAGCGACCTTGCTTTATTTTGCTCACCAGCTGCTGCGTTACACCTTGCCCCCCCCGTGACTGGGAAGCATCATTATTCTCATTGAGTTTTTTAAGTGCCAGCCCGGCGCGGCGATATTTTTTTGCCACCGCTTTTTTATACCAGAAAGCTGCTGTCTCACGGCTTACCGGCACACCAATTCCGTTCTGATATAATACACCCAACTGATACTGAGCTCTGGCATAACCCTGCATAGCAGATTTTTTAAACCAGAATAAGGCTCGCTCATTGTTTTGCTGAACACCTGTTCCGTTTCGATAAAACGCAGCCAGTTTATATTGCACCTCTTTATCAGAATTTTTTCTTGCCAGCCTTAAACATAACCGAAAAGCACGGGAGAAATCTTTTTCACGAACGTATTGATTTACATCTTCCAGGCTTTGCGCGATGGCTACTGTACCTGACAGTGAAACAACCAGTGCAAAAATTAAAATTGCGTATTTATTCTGTACCATATTTTGTCTCTACCTCTATACCAATTTCTTTCAGCATCGGCGTTGGCAAAACTCCACCCGCACTGATAATAACGCTATCATTTATAATTTCTATTAACTCACCCTCCCGGTCTATAACAACGCTATCCACGCTTATTTCCTTTACATTGGACTTCATTAATACTTTTATCTGACCTGCCTGCTCCAGACTTTCAATTTTTTTACGGTTTTTATCCTTTGCTCTCGAAAAAGCTTCACTTCGATAGGACACTGTTACCTCGCCTCCTGGCTGTTCGGCTATACTGATTGCAGCTTCCAGCGCACTGTCGCCGCCACCAACTACTAAAACTTTTTTATTGATATATTGCTCGGGATCAATCAATCGATAGACTACTTTGGACAAGCCTTCTCCTTTCACACCCAGTTTTCTTGGTGTACCCCGACGACCAATTGCAAATAACACTGAGCTGGCCTGATATGTATTTTTATCTGTTTTAACTTCAAAACCATTTTTTATCGATAAGAGTCCTGTCATGTTTTCCCGATAGTTAATGTTAATGCCTGTCTTGTTTTCTATTGTCTGCCAAAGCTCCAGCAAGGCTTCTTTGGTCGTCTCTCGCATTTTGATCTTACCTATTATCGGCAGCTTCATAGGTTGCGTCATGACTATTTTCCCTCTTGGAAAATTAAACACCGTTCCACCTAAACTTTCCTGTTCAATAGTTATATATTTCAGCCCTGCCTGATGTGCTGCCAGTGTCGCAGAAAAACCAGCAGGCCCCGCGCCTACGATAACAACATCAATATTTTCAGATTTTCTTTTTGCTTTGATGATGGCATCCATTGCTTGCCGTCCCTGCTCAACAGCATTGCGAATCAACCCCATACCACCCAGTTCACCGGCGATATAAACCCCGTTAACATTAGTTTCAAAATGTTCATTGACCGCAGGTATATCAACACCTCTTTCAGCAGTTCCAAAAACCAGGCTGATTGCATCAATTGGACAAGCTGCTTTACAGGCACCATGTCCTATACAGTGCGTCGGATTAATCAAATGTGATTTGCCATTAATCAGGCCGAGTACATTCCCTTCCGGGCAGGCTGTTACACATGAACCACAACCAATACATTTATGTATCTCAATGACAGGGTGTAAGGTTGCAGGTTCTCCCAGACCTTCAGCTTTTGAAGCTTCAAATGTCGCAACAACTTTTTTTTGTTTCAGATGCTTATAAACGGCATAAAGCCCGATCAGCACGACAGGCATCAGATATAATGACCATTCGATCCATTCTGTTTCCATTCGATCCATTCTCAAATTCAGGAATTATTATTTTATATTAGCTTACTTTACTGACAGGATAATAGGTTCACAAAGTTGAAATAATTGTGTCCGTTTAATCCTTGCAAGTGCTGCTTCAGGCCGATTATGGGCACATATGCCTACCTCGGCACCGATGCATGCAAATGCACCTTGAATAACCTTATAAGATATTGTAAATAAAGGAGTTACAGGCATTTATCCATTACCCCATACATGCTATCCTTGTTCATCGGCAAAAGCAAAACCAAACTGTATGAATAATGAACAAACATCTGCTCTTTCCCTGAAAGCTGACAAGCTCGCCTGCACACGCAACGAAATTGAGCTTTTCAGTCAACTGAGCTTCAATCTTTTGCCGGGTGAGCTCATTCAGATCGAAGGCGCCAACGGCAGTGGCAAGACAAGCCTGTTAAGAATACTGTGTGGTCTCAGCAGAGCTGCTGAAGGCGATGTTTTGTGGAATGAACAGCCGATCGAAAGTTGCCGGGCTGAATATTATGCCTCCATGGCCTATATCGGGCACCTCAATGGCCTTAAAAGTAACCTGACCTGTGAAGAAAACCTGCAGGCCAGTGCGATTCATAATCCACTAAAAGCAGATTATGACATCGAAGAAGCACTCGCCATCATGCAGGTAGACGACCTGATTGATGAATTTGCGGGAAAACTGTCTGCCGGCCAGCAAAGACGTGTCGCACTGACAAGACTACTCATCACCAACGCACCACTCTGGATACTGGACGAGCCTTTCACCGCCATTGATCAACATAGCCGTGAAAGACTGGAGCAACTTTTTGACCAGCATTGTCAACAAGGTGGTATGGTCATCCTGACGACACATCACCATCTCAATATTGCCAATACTCCAGTTAACCTGATCAGGATAGATTCATGAGCCAGCCCGTAACCCGATCAACCCGCACTGCCATGATCGAGCTGTTCAGGCGAGATATGATGCTGGCAGCCCGAAATAAATCAGAATGGCTGAATCCACCCCTGTTTTTTATTTTTGCCGCCATCCTGTTTCCACTGGCTATTGGCCCCAATTCAAAAATACTGACCGAGATTGCACCCGGCATTATCTGGGTAGTCGCGTTACTGGCAGCATTGCTGTCTCTGGACTCCATGTTTCGCTCTGACTATGAAGATGGCAGCCTTGAACAAGTTGCATTGACTCCCTACCCCTTCTCGTTATTGATACTCACCAAAATTACAGTTCACTGGTTACTCACCGGTGTACCATTGATTTTACTATCTCCGCTGCTGGCCACATTCTTCAGCCTTGATACCGGGGCAACCTTAATTTTGATGAAAACATTATTGTTAGGTACGCCGGTTCTCAGTCTGGTTGGCGCCATTGGCAGCGCACTCACCGTCGGGCTACGCAGAGGCAGCATGTTAATTTCATTACTGGTTCTTCCCCTGTATGTGCCGGTACTCATCTTTGGTGCCAATGCAGTTGCTGCCTCAACAGCTGGCCTGGACATTGGTGGACACCTGATGATTATTGCATCACTGCTCGTACTTTCTATTACATTGGCGCCGCTAGCAGCTGCTGCCGCACTACGTATCAGCATAGGATAAGTTATGTTAAAAGCGATCACAAAACTGGCCTCATTAAGAAATTTTTATTTCTTTGCCGGTAAATTAATTCCCTGGTTTGGCTGGCCTACACTGGCCTTACTGATAGTCGGCCTTTATTGGGGCCTGGTAGTTGCACCGCCGGATTACCAGCAAAAAGACAGCTATCGAATCATCTTTATTCATGTACCTGCCGCCTGGATGTCCCTGTTTATTTATATGGTAATGGCCTTCTCTGCGGCAGCTTCACTGATCTGGAAAACAAAAGCATCTGAAGTATTTGCCAATAGCTGCGCACCTTTAGGCGCAGCCTTTACTTTTCTGGCACTGGCAACAGGCTCTCTCTGGGGTAAGCCCATGTGGGGCACCTGGTGGGAATGGGATGCGCGCTTAACCTCAGAGTTAGTACTGTTATTCCTTTATCTGGGCTATATCGCGCTGCAATCTGCGATTGAAGACCGTCGTACGGCCGCCCGTGCCACTGCTATTTTGGCAATAGTAGGCGTTGTTAACATCCCTATCATTCATTTTTCAGTAGAATGGTGGTTTACGCTACATCAGGGTCCCACGGTTACCAAAATGGGCAAGGCGTCCATGGACACAAGCATGTTAATTCCATTACTGATAATGGCGGTAGCCTTCAAAACCTATTTTATGACTGTTGCACTGATGCGCAGTCGGAACGAAATCCTTGAACGCGAGTCTCATACAAAATGGGTTCAAGAAGAACGGGAGCGTCTATGAAAATAATAGAATTTTTATCTATGGATGGCTACTACTTATACGTATGGCTCTCATTTGGCATAGCCATTATAGTAATGCTTGCGTTATTAAATGACCCGCTGAAACGCAAACAACAATTACTCAAACAACTGGGTAGAAAAAAACGAAGAGGAAAACGCACATGACACCGACACGCAAGCGTAGAATGATGATGGTCATACTGATCGTCCTTGGCGTAGGAACCGCTGTCGCATTAGCCGTCACTGCCTTCAATCAAAACCTGATGTTTTTTTATAGCCCCAGTCAGGTTGTAGCGGGTGAAGCTCCTGCAAACCGCTCTTTTCGAATAGGTGGCATGGTTAAAAAAGGATCGCTCAAACGTGACAAGAATGGTGTTACTGTACGTTTTGACGTCAGTGATAATGTAAAGACAGTCACTATCGTCTTTACCGGTATCCTGCCTGACCTGTTTCGCGAAGAACAAGGCATCGTTGCCGAAGGCAGACTTAGCAATGGAGTCTTTATGGCCTCCAAGGTGCTCGCTAAACATGACGAAAACTACATGCCCCCTGAAGTGGCAGCAACTTTAAAGCCAAAAGGCATCGAAAACAGCAATAAAGGCAAATAACTGATGATTCCTGAACTTGGACAAATAGCCATGATACTGGCTTTATGTATGGCACTGATGCAAGCCTTCTTCCCGCTGGCAGGTGCGCAACTAAATAAACCCTCGTGGCTAGCCATTGCCAGGCCTGCCGCACGCGCGCAGTTTACTTTTTTATTAATTTCATTTGCCTGCCTGACCTATGCATTTATTGCGAATGACTTTTCTGTTGAATATGTCGCCAAAAATTCAAACTCCCTGTTACCTGTTCAATATCGTATTTCTGCCGTCTGGGGATCACATGAAGGTTCGCTGCTATTGTGGGTATTAACTCTCGCATTGTGGACACTAGCCGTTACTGTTTTCAGCAAACATCTTCCTGATATTCTGATCGCCCGTGTTCTGGGCGTAATGGGTTTAATCAGTATTGGTTTTCTGTTATTCATGATTTTTACCTCCAACCCGTTTACACGCCTGCTACCCGCGGCACTGGATGGACGTGATCTGAATCCGCTACTACAGGATATTGGCCTGATCCTGCATCCTCCCATGCTCTACATGGGTTATGTTGGGTTCTCTGTTGCATTTGCATTTGCTATCGCAGCCCTTCTCGG
>Ga0316206_1002156_pt1 | contig 14164 bp, 9 predicted proteins | sample 6monthpyrite_MG_FD_204942 | JGI IMG/M metagenome (GOLD analysis project Ga0316206, IMG submission 204942) | Microbial mat bacterial communities from mineral coupon in-situ incubated in ocean water Damariscotta River, Maine, United States -... | ecosystem: Environmental > Aquatic > Marine >...
TGAGCTCACTGGTGATATTGAATCACTTGATGAAAAACTTCGTCTAATTGCGCAACAGGGTGTTCCTAATTATTTCGGTAAACAACGATTTGGTCGAGATATGGGAAATATATATAAGGCTGAAAAACTATTTAATAGAGAATTAAAAAAGGTAAAAAAACAACAACGCAGTTTGTATTTGTCAGCAGCCCGTTCGTGGATTTTTAATCAGATTTTATCTGCACGTATAAAGCAGGATAACTGGCTAACCCCGATGTCAGGTGAAGTTTTTATGCTGAACGGAAAATCCGCGTGTTTTAACAATGAGGGTGATAATCAGGAAAGTGCTGAAACAATTAATCAGCGTTTATCTAACAGGGAAATTAATCTCACGATCTGTTTATGGGGTGAGGGCGAGAGTATGGCAACAGGGGAGACTCTCGAGCTGGAGTCCTCTATTGCATCTGAATTTAGTGTTTTAGCGGACGGTTTACAATCAGCAAGATTAAAACAGGAGCGTCGAGCATCAAGACTGGTGCCTGAAAATCTTAGTTGGTGTGTTAAGGATAAGGTATTAGAACTGAATTTTGATTTACCAACGGGGGCATATGCAACAATGTTAATACGTGAGTGCGTAAATATTATTGAATAATATAATAATGTTTTTGTTTTTAATTATTATTTAAATTCTTAATTGTTTCAAGATACTGATCAGCAGCTCTAGGAGGGCTCCACAGATATCCTTGACCAAAATCTACACCCAGTTCTTTTATTTTTTCTAATTGTTCTAGTGTCTCGATGCCTTCAGCAACCAGTTTAAGACCTAATCCCCTGGCCAGGCCATATATAGCATTTACAATCGCTATGTCATCTGGGTCATGGAGTATTCCATCTGTAAATGACTTATCAATTTTTAATATGTCTATGGGTAGTTTTTTTAAATAAGAGAGAGAGGCGTAACCTGTGCCAAAGTCATCAATTGAAATTATAATGCCCATTTCGTGTAATTCATTGAGAATAGATTCTGCCTGAGCTTCATTTTTTAATAGAGTGCTTTCAGTTAACTCAAGTTCTATATGTGAAGCGTCTAGCTGATATTTATTTAATGTTTCTTTTAACAGACCGACAAGATTCTGTTCTTTAAACTGACGACCAGAAACGTTAATGGAAATATTCGTAACGGGGATATTTTGATCTTGCCATTGTTTAAACTGTTCACAGGATTTCTCAATCACCTGTGCTCCTAATGGAATGATTAAACCTGTTTCTTCAGCGATGGGTATAAATTCATCAGGAGGAATAATGCCTTGTTCTGGGTGATTCCAGCGAACAAGTGCCTCCATGCCGCTGGCAATACCCATAGCTAAATCTATTTTTGGCTGGTAATACACAACCAGTTCATCGTTCTCAATTGCATGGCGTAAATTATTTTCAAGCTCCAGACGACGTCGTGCCTGCTTACCAAAGTCAGGTGAGTAAAATTCATAAATATTCCCCCCCTTTTCTTTTGCTCTATAGAGAGCCCCATCTGAACTGCTTAATAAACTGCCAACGTCCAAACCGTCCTGAGGGTAAACGCTTATTCCTATGCTAGCTTTTACATGAATATTCTGATCGAGGATTGTCATTCGATGCTCTATTGTGCGAGAGAACTTTGCCGCCATTAAAGCGATATCATCTAACTGCTGAATATTTTCAATCACTAGAATAAATTCATCTCCACCACTGCGGGATAATGTATCTGTATCACGAATCGTATGGCTTAATCGGCTGGCAACCGACATGATAACCTTGTCCCCGTTATCATGACCCATGGTTTCATTTATTAATTTAAGGTTGTCTATGTCTACCATTAATATGGCAATCATGGTTTTGTTGCGTTGAGCACGCAGAGTGGCGGATTCTAATCGATCAAGTAGCAAGGTGCGATTTGGCAAACCTGTGAGCGTGTCATGAAACTCAAGACGTTTGACCTTTTGCCTGTTTTTTTCACCCTCTACTATACGTTTTACACGTTGCTTGAAAACAGACCAGTTAATGGGTTTAGTGATGTAATCAACAGCGCCTGCATCAAATGCATTGCTAACAGAAACATCATCGTCCAAAGAGGTAATTATTAGTACAGGCGGTGGATTCGATATTTGGTGTGTAATCTCTTTACAGGCAGAAATACCGTCTACATCGGGCATAACCAGATCAAATATACCTAGATCATAGGTAAACTCACGGCATAATTCGATGGCCTCCATTCCTGAACGGGCCTCGGTTACTTCGTAATTGTCTTCAGTGAGTATATGCCGCAACAATAGCAGTATCGATGGGTCATCATCGGCAATGATTATACTGCCTGCATTTGCAAGTGAGTCATCCATGGAGGACATAATTTCCTGTTAAATAATTGCTCTTTATGAAAAGATTAGCACAAGATTTATAAATTGCCTCAATGTTTGAATATCTCATAAGTTGTAGATATTTGACTGAATAGCTATGAATTAGATAAAAGTTTTATGTGATTAATTATTAATCAGCTAATTGTATGAAGTTAGCTGTGATTTTGTCGCCATTTTCAGTAAAAATGATAGATAATGTATGAAACTCACTTGGTTAGTATGGCATTGCGGGTTATCATTACAAGCTAGATTTATCCATCGTCATGTCCATAAAGGGCAAAATGCCCATGCAAGGGCACACTAATTTATAAGATTTAAGAATGAATCCAAACTTTCTGGAATTTGAACAACCGATTGCCGAACTGGAAGCTAAAATTGAAGAGCTTCGTTATGTTGGTGATGATACTGAAATTAATATTGGTGAGGAAATCACTCGCCTACAATCAAAATGCAAAAGCCTGACCGAATCAATTTTTAACAAATTGACATCCTGGCAGACATCTCAATTAGCAAGACACCCACAGCGACCCCACACACTGGACTATATAGACAGAATCTTTACAGATTTTGAAGAACTACATGGTGATCGTGCGTATGCAGATGATAAAGCTCTGGTTGGTGGTATGGCTCGACTTGAAGGCAAACCTGTAATGGTGATTGGCCAGCAGAAAGGACGAGATACCAAAGAGAAGATTCGTCGAAACTTTGGTATGCCCAGACCTGAAGGTTATCGTAAGGCTTTACGTCTGATGAAACTGGCCGAACGTTTCAAAATGCCTGTCATTACCTTTATTGATACACCGGGTGCCTATCCGGGAATCGGTGCGGAAGAACGCGGTCAGTCAGAAGCTATTGCACGTAACCTGTTTGAAATGGCGGCACTTAAAACGCCTGTTATCTGCACAGTTATTGGTGAAGGAGGCTCGGGAGGAGCATTGGCTATTGGTGTCGGTGACCGTGTCATGATGTTGAAATACAGTACTTATTCAGTTATTTCACCTGAAGGTTGTGCGTCTATTCTCTGGAAGAGTGCGGAGCGTGCACAGGATGCGGCAGAAGCTCTGGGTATTACTGCTGATCGGTTACATGAATTAGGCCTAATTGACCAGATCATCGATGAGCCACTAGGAAGTGCGTATCGTGATGTTGATACAACTGCTCGTAATATTCGTCAGGCTCTGAAAGAGAGTCTAGATAACCTTAATCAGATGGGCACAGATAAGTTGCTCGATACACGTTATCAACGTCTGATGAGTTATGGTCAGTACACCGAATAATAAAAAAATTAGCAGGCTGACTGCTGAATATTTAGTTCAGCAACTTAATCAACTTGCAGAACAATATAAAATTAAAACCTGGTGTTTAGCCTACAGTGGTGGGGTAGATTCCCAGGTTTTATTACATCTGTTATCTCTCTCAAAGTTAAATGTAAAAGCCGTCTATATCGATCATGGATTGCAGTCGCAATCTGCTGACTGGGCAAATCACTGTTTACAGCAATGCAAACAACTGGCTATTCCTTTTCAAATTATAAAAGTAGATGCCAGTGCGGTTCGGGGTGAAAGCCCGGAAGCAGCTGCGCGAAGTGCACGTTATGGCGCATTAAAAACATGCATTAAGAGTAGTGATTGTTTGTTAACGGCCCAACACCAGGATGATCAAACTGAAACTATATTACTGCAGTTATTACGCGGAGCAGGCGCTGCTGGCTTATCGGGAATGCCAGAAATAGCTGAGTTTAGCAGTGGTTGGCACGCCAGGCCTTTATTAAATATTTCGCAGAATCAAATAATAGATTACGCGGAGTTTAATGATTTATGCTGGGTTGAAGACCCAAGTAATCAGCAGATTAATTATGATCGAAATTATTTGCGTCATTCCGTTATGCCCGAACTTCAACAGCGCTGGCCATCGTTAAATAAAACATTATCTGTATTTGCTTCGCAACAGGCTGAAAACACTAAATTACTAAATGTTCTTGCAGCTCAGGATTTAAGTTTATCTTTAGTTGATGAATCACGATTGAATATAAAGCAGTTAAATAAACTTGATGATGCACGATTAAGGAATGTTTTACGTTACTGGATTAAGTCTATTAATAAACTGATGCCCTCAAGAGCGGTGTTAGAACAGATAGTGCAACAAATAAAAAACAACTCCCATGACTCTGCTGTTCTGGTTAGTTGGGCTAATGTAGAAATCAGATGCTTTAGAGATGAATTATTCTGTTTAAATAAAATATCTCATGATGCTGCACAGATATATAACTGGGATTTGAAAGATGACCTTGTGTTGTCTTCAATTGAAAAAAAACTGAGTTTGATAAAAACAGATTCTGATAATAATAAGTTTGTTTTAGATGCTTCAATATTAAAGCTGCCAGTTACTGTTCGCTACAGACAGGGTGGTGAAAAAATAAAACCTGCTGGTAGAAATGGTAGTCATGATTTGAAATCGCTATTTCAGGAGTCGGCCGTGCCAGGCTGGCAACGAGATAAAATACCGTTATTATATGTTGGAGATGATCTGGTTGCGGTTGTAGGTTACTGGATTGCTGATAGTTATGCGCTTAAAGGTGAAGGGGTATTGCCTGTTTTGCTTTCAGAATAAATGAGTGTATACACGGGTTTAATTTTTTTGTACAAGGCTTATTCTTCAGGGCTTATTCTTCAGGGTCAATTTGTAATGCATCAAGTTGAACCCCCAGCGTGCCTCTGGGCACCATTAAACTCATTTGCTGGCCATCTCGTAAAATTTCAACATTGGTGTAACTGCCAATTTCACCTTCTATCGTGGCGGCTCTAATATCAGGCCAACTCAAAATTTTACGATTATCATAATACAAAATCACATCTTCATCTTGAAAGCCAGAAGACTCTGCTGGTGAGCCGGCCATAACAGAGCTTACTTTTACTCGATTGTTTTGTCCGCTAACAAACAGGTACTGATCATAAACATCATCACCCATTTCAGAGCGTAGTGAAATTTTATTAGAATTTAACTCTCTTAATTCTTTGCTGTATTCTCTTCTGGCATTAGAGTCAGAACGTTGAATTAGATTTTGTAACTCGAGTCGTCTGAAGTCCTGTTCGCTCATGCGACGTAATATATCTTCCGCAATGTCAGGCGTTACGCCTGATGCAATTAGATTTTTTTTGTTAGGAGATGCGTGGATTTTAACTTTGTTTTTTGTCGGGGTTTCTGAATTATGCTGGTTATTAACATCCAGGAATTCCTGTTTATCAATAAGAGTGCTTAGCTGTTTTTGAAGGTTTTCAGTTTTAAACTGTAGGGTTTCAATCTGATATTCAAGGGCATCGTTTTCTGGCGAGGTTTGAAATGGACTTAGACCAGTTTCAGAACTATTTGATGTATTGCTATCTTTAGATGATTTATCTAAAGAGTTAACACTACCCATGTAACCACCAATATAACCGGCTATTAATGCGATGATTAAAGTTGTTAAATGTGCCTTCATGGGTGTATGTGTTTTAACTTATTAATATTTATAGAGTATAAAAAAGCTAATCATTATTTTTTAAAGAACACTCGGCTTCAGATTTTAAACCGAGTTTTCTCATTAACATTGCCGGTGGACAGAACCCGGTAAAAGAACTTTGAAAACAGTTAAAACCAACAAACAATGTTAGCCATGTCCAGTTGGGGTGGTGGAATAGTGCCAATAATGATGTCAGCATAACCATAGTGCCACCCATTGCAAAGAGTGCTCTTTCAATTGTCATTCAAATTTCTCCAGATACATTTCATTTTGCATAAATAGTATTAAACATGAAATGTACTTTTTCTAATGATTAGTTTTGTTTCGGTTTGTCCACATATCCTGTGCTAACTCTAATGCCTGTTCTGGTGTGTCTGCTTTATTTAACAAACGTAAAGCGATAGCCGTTGTGCCAACGATAGCCGCTTCAGCGTACTCATCCGTTTCTTCACCGCGCCAGAAGGGGCCAAGTCTGTTTTCATCCAGGCTGCTTTCCTTAACATGACGTTTTTTAAACATAGGCTCCCATTCTTCGTCCCATGTTTTCCCATCTACTGCATATGAAACAGTACACTTAGTGTCCGGGTTACGTTCAACTTCACCGGCTTCACCTTTAAATACGGCAATTTGCTCTTCACCCATCAGGTTAGCAGCAAACTGGTGTACAGACTGGTAGCCAGGATGAAAAATAGCCTGAATTGAATAAGGCGCTTTCAATGGGTTAATCATACGTCCAACCGTATGAATAGGTGAACGTAGTCCTAAAAAAGGACGCAGTTCAATTATATCTTTTAAACGGCTACTGATTGTTGATATAGGCATATAACAGAAGTTGTTTTTCTCAATTTGCTGTTTAGCATGATCAAGTGTAGTGCTGGTTTCAATGCCCAGTGGTTTGAGAACTTCTGATGTATACATACGTCCGGGTGTATGGCCTTCAGCCCCATGCATACATACTTTGATACCATTATCTGCAAGTAATAAAGCACTTAAAACATACCAGGGAGAATGACGACGCTTGCCCGCATAAGATGACCAGTCGAGATCTGCAAAAGACTGTTTATCCTGTTTAAGGAAGTGACGAATTGCACGTACAAAACCAGCGACTTCCTCAGGCGTTTCTTCTTTAACACGTAATAACATTAAAAAAGCACCAAGTTGTTCTGCAGTTACCTTGTCTTCTAAAACCATGGTCATAGATTCGAAAGCTTCTTCAGCAGTTAAACCTCTTGAGCCGTTTTTACCTTTACCTAATATGCGTATAAAGGGAGCAAATGGATGTTCTTCTTGCATAGATATCTCAAATAGTCGTAGTTTGGGGCGTATTCTAATGATAAATAAGAAAAATATAAACCCATTAGAAGAAGGTTATATAGGGTCTAAACCATATTAATCAAGAGGATGATAAAGCCGACAACGGCTGCTAGAGGTACTATAAAGCCCATCCAGTCGTTCATGGTGCCTTTAGGCGAGTTTGCAACCGCATGTTTCATGCGTGGCCATAGAAAAACGATCATCGCAATAAGAAAGACCGCACTACCAATTTTTAACCAATCCATAATGTTCTCTAAGAAATTTAGTTGTAGAAACAACACACCCCGGTAAACCGGGGTGTGAAGGTATATATTATAACGTGTTTAGATGAAATTAATCATCACCACCAAAAGCACTTAGTAAGTGTAATAGTGCCTGGAACAGGTTAATAATAGACAGGAACAGGCTTGCTGTTGCCATTATGTAGTTAGTTTCACCACCATGAATGATTGATGATGTTTCATATAAAATCAGACCACTCATCAGCATTACGATAGCGCCGCTAACAACCAGACTCATTACAGGCATTTGCAGGAAGATATTAGCTAGAGCAGCAACAACTACTACCAGCATACCCACCATAAGGAAACCACCCATAAAGCTGAAATCTTTACGTGTAGTTAACGCATAACCTGATAAACCAAGGAAAATAACGCCGGTACCACCTAGAGCAGTTGATACAACGCTAGGGTTAACAGCCAGATACATATTCAGCATTGGTGCCATGCCCAGACCAATCAGGCCTGTGAAAGCGAAAATTACTGGAATACCCGCAGCAGAATTAGCTGTGCGAGGTAATACAAACCAGAGCAAACCAATAGCACCGAAAGTTGCAATCATTGCAACGCCCTGTCCAATTTGCATCTGCATGCCAATGAACGCGGTAAAAGCACTAAAGATTAGTGTGATAGATAACAACATATAGGTGTTTTTCAATACCTTATTCGTTGCAAGAATCGACTCTTGAGAGCGGCCTATGGTGATATTCGGATTGTTCATTAATTTCTCGTACATTAAGTTATTAAAGTAAGGGTTAGGTTAACACTGAGGTTATGACAAGGTAAAGTAAATATTAGTTCCATAAATATTCACAAGGGACTGGTTTTACAAAGAATTTTCATGTATTCTACCGCCCCTCGACGCTAAGCGCTTGAACCTGGAGAGGTGGCAGAGTGGTCGAATGCACCGGTCTTGAAAACCGGCGTCGGTTTATCCCGACCCAGGGTTCGAATCCCTGCCTCTCCGCCATATCCATAAAAAAAGGCCTCCTGATAATCAGGGGGCCTTTTTTTATGGATATGGCGGAGAGAAAGTACATGGCTCGAACCAATTTCGAAAAAAATGCAGGAAAGCATTTTTTGACGCGATGCTTTTACGCGCCCGAAGGGTGATGCACATGGATGTGCATCATCAATCCCTCTGTCAGCAGCCAAAGAAAGTAATTACTCTCATAATCCCTGGAAACAGGGGGCCTTTTTTATATATGGCAGAGAGGCATCGGATTAGAACCAGTTTCGAAAAACGCAGGAAAGCTCATATAATCCCAGTTCAGTACTTCAAGAGCCCTAACCCTTTTAGCTCTTATCCTCAACCAGCGCATAGCGACAGCATACTTATATGAGCTTAATCAGCTTAATAGTCATTCTTAAAAAAGGTATAAACCTTTACTTCAACAAATATCTGAGTTTATTAAAACCCTGTTTATTTTTAACTTATATGAAATATATTTTTATATCTTATTGATATAAATGGTAAAAACCATTTTTTTAAAATCGAACGAAAATGAACGAACAAGTTACTGGAAGTGGCTTTAAATTGAATATATAAATTAACTGAAGCCCGGCAGCATGGTTACTGATTAAGTGTGTTGATTGGTCATTTATAAAATTCAAAGAAGGCCCAGAAATATGAAAAAAATATTTGTTTATATGGTTTTTGCATCGTTGGTTTTTAGTACAGCAGGAGCAGTTGCTGCAAAAGGCGGTAAAGGTGGTAAAGGAGGAGGTGGAACAACTTCAGCTGGGCTTGACGCTACAGAGATATCGCATCTAACATTTATGAGAGAAGAAGAAAAGTTGGCTCGTGATGTTTATTTAACACTTGCAGAACTTTATCCAGCTCAACGAGTTTTTAATCGAATTGCCACACGAGCTGAGCAAACACATACAGATACAATGCGAGATAAGTTAGATCAGTTTAACTTAACTGATCCAAATCCTGATACAAATAATTTACCTTCCAGTCTTGGTGTTTTTACGGGAAACGAATGGGGATGGTACTTTAAGGAAAAATTTGATTTATTAACTACCAGGGGCTCAGTTAGTGAACTAGATGCGCTGTATGTAGGCGCATTTATAGAAGAGTTAGATATGCACGATATAGCAGTATGCCCACAGGTAATGATAGATCGTGGTTTCTCTAGCCCATGTGGTTTGCAATACACTGATGAAGGTGCGTTACAAACAGCATACAGTGCACTTATTAGCGGTTCAGAAAGTCACTTGCGTTCATATGTAGGACAAATCGAAGCGGTTATTGGTGTAGGTAATTATGCGGCTCAATACTTAACACAAGCAGAGGTAGATGCAATTCTTGGTCGTTAATTCGCTTGTCTAATGTGTAAGAAAAAGATAGCCACAGAAATGATGGGTATCTTTTTTGTTTGAATGATTAAATATTGTGAGATTAATTATGAGAAGACCAGAAATAATAACGGTGTTATTTTTCTTTGTATTATTCATATCTACAAATGTGATGGCTAATGATGCAGATTCTGACGGTGTTTCAGATGAGTTAGATAAATGTCCCAATACAGCACAATTAAAAAAGCTATCTGCTGACTTTAAATACGCTGTAGCAGTTGACCCTGAACGCTTGAGACCTGAAGCGAAAGCTTTTCCTGTTGATAAAGATGGTTGTGAATTTGATACAGATGGTGACGGTGTCATCAATAGCAAAGATTATTGCCCGGAAGATACTAAAGAAACATTAAGTAAAGGCATTGCAGTGAATGGATGCCCAAAACAGAGTGATGCTGATGGTACGCCGGATTATAGAGACAACTGCGCCGGCACACCTAAAGGCGTTAAAGTCGATAATCTTGGTTGTCCTTTGTAAAGTGTTTTACCTCACAAGTACTTAATGAAACACCCATGTTAAGTGCTAAGTAAAAACAGTGACTTAGGTCGCGTTCAGGTCTTTTGTTAGTGTCAGGGGGATGGTGTAGCCGGATGTGCTTGAAAATCGTGCGCCCGAAGGCACACACTTACAGATGGTTCTTTATGCTAATAGACAGTAAATTCTTGTTAATAACTCATTAGGGGGTGTTTCTTTTGGGTCATTCAAATATTCTTCAAATGGCGGGAAGTCAGCAATTTCGAGATCACTCTTGGGTATCCAGTGCCCAAATAACCAGTTGTATGGTTTCTCCAGTTCGGGATAAGGCCCCTTGAATAAGATAGAAATGCATTTACCGGCAGGTATAGTCACCTGTTCAAATGTATCATCTAATGACTGTGTTTCATCAATGGTTAAACATGCCATAGAACGAAGATCATCTAAAGCGACTGACTCAGGATCGTCGTAATATAAACCAAATGAGCGGGTTTTCTCGTTAAGTAAATTTTGACTGCCAGCGGTCATGAGTAATTTATCAAACGTACTGCCTATTTCCATATAATCGCCTTTATGTGGGTAACCGGCTAAATTTAATGTATCCAGATTTATTTCTTCAATCTTAAACATATCGTTATTCCTCTTTTTCTCGGGTGGTAACATTGCTATAAAGGGAGCATTGTTGGCGCAGTTATATTTTTTGCTGCTGCGGTAATTACCGGGTGATGTATTAAACTGCTTTGTAAAGGCACGGCTAAATGCTTCGACGCTGCCATATGCAAGCCCTTTAGCAATACTTTGAATGGACTGATCTGTACGAATTAGATCAATTGCTGCTTTTTGAAGTCGAAAACGTCTTACCGTTGCATTAACCGTTTCCTGCATTAACTCTCGGTAAATTCGATGAAAATGATAGGGCGACATACATGCAACGTTAGCCAGGGTATTAACATCTAAAGCACCATTAATATTGTCATGAATGTAATCTATGACAGATGTTAGCCTCAGTCGGTAATTATCACTGGTAGCCTTTTTCATCAGTTATCTCCAAATTCAATATAGTGATCATAACCATACGGGTTTGATAATGTTTGCGGTTTTTAAAATTAAATCGTAATGGTGTAAGATTTATATTTGTAGCTGTTTATTTAAGTGTTTATGCGGAGCTGTATTTATAGTGACTTAATATACAGTTAGATAAAGATAACCAATTCATGGGTGTTTAAACTACTGAAACATTCCTTCAGTAGTTTAGAAGGTATTATTCAAATTTTTCATATATAAAAACACTCTAATCTCCCGTATATTATGCAACTCCATCATCCCCCAGTAATTGAGTAAACATGAGTAAAGAATCAATCATCGTCAAAGGCGCTCGCCAGAACAATCTGAAGAATCTCGATATAGAGTTACCGACTAATGAGTTGATCGTGGTGACCGGGGTAAGTGGGTCAGGTAAATCAACGTTAGCTTTTGACACAATATATGCCGAAGGACAACGCCGTTATGTAGAAACCTTTTCAGCTTATGCTCGACAGTTTCTTGATCGTATGGATAAACCCGCTGTAGATAGTATTCAGGGCATACCTCCGGCGATAGCCATTGACCAGACTAATCAGGTGCGCACCTCACGTTCAACTGTGGGCACAATGACTGAGTTAAATGACTATTTAAAACTTTTGTTTGCGCGTATGGCTCAGTTGTATTGTACGGGGTGTGGCCGTGAAGTGGTAAGTGACTCAGCACAAAGTATTGTTGATTCACTTTATAAACAATTGTCAGACGATCAAAGAGTGATGGTTTGTCTACCTATAAAAATACCTCACAACTTCACTGAAGATGAAATTATTAAGTTATTAAATCAACAGGGATACACTCGCATACATCAACGTCATGATGGTTTGCTGGAAGTGATACAGGATAGATTTAAGTTAAGCGAAGATAATAGAGACAGATTAACTGAAGCGGTAGAGGCTTCATTGAAACATGCAAATGGTCGTTTACATGTATTCCCCTTAGACGAAAATAAAAAAGCGGGTAAAGCAATACGCTTTTCAAGTCACCATCATTGCCCCGATTGTGATATTGAATATAGTGAACCTAGCCCGAGTTTGTTTTCTTTTAATTCGCCTATTGGGGCCTGTGAAAGTTGTAAGGGATTCGGGCGTATTATTGGTGTTGATTATGGTCTGGTTATACCAGATGAAACAAAATCACTTGAAGAAGGCGCGATTAAACCCATACAAACCCCTAGTTATATTGAAGTTCAGGACGAGTTAATTAGTTTTGCTAAAAAGAAAAAAATTCCTGTCAATAAAGCCTGGAATAAACTCACTAAAAAACAACAACGCTGGGTGATTGAGGGGGAGGGTGACTGGGATGAAGGTGTATGGTTTGGCTTGCAGCGGTTTTTTAAATGGCTGGAAAGTAAATCTTATAAAATGCATATTCGTGTTTTGTTATCCAAATATCGATCCTATACACCTTGTGGCACCTGTGATGGTGCCAGATTAAAATCACCTGCCTTATGGTGGCGTGTAGGTAGTCTTGAATTATCTAATAAAGTGATTGGTGTTGAGCAACGCTATGTACCTAAAGGTTTAAATTTATCAGAAGATGCTATCAAACAATTGCCAGGCCTGACCATACATGACGTAATGCATTTACCATTGAGTCAATGTGCCGAGTTTTTTAAATTAATAAAATTACCTCAGGCGTTTGATGAAGCTGCACAGTTATTGTTAAGTGAAATTCGTTCGCGTTTAAATTACCTGTTAGAAGTGGGCCTGGGTTACCTTACTCTTGACCGTCAATCACGAACACTAAGTGGTGGCGAAGTACAGCGTATTAATTTAACAACTGCCCTGGGTACATCTCTGGTTAATACCTTGTTCGTACTTGATGAGCCAAGTATTGGCCTGCATCCACGAGATATAAATCGACTGGTTAAAGTGCTGCATCGCTTAAGAGACGCGGGTAACTCATTACTTGTAGTTGAACATGATCCGCAGGTCATGTTAGCAGCAGATAGAATACTGGATATTGGACCAGGGCCAGGTAAACAGGGTGGTGAAATTTGTTTTTACGGCACGCCCAAACAGTTATTGCGTGATAAAAAGTCGCTTACGGCTGCTTATTTGTCGGGTAAAAAAAGTGTCAGTCTTCCTCTGAGTGAGTTAACGGAAGTTAGCGATGCTCATATAACAGCTGAGCAGATAAAAACAAAATCTATACAAATAACTGGAGCGACTGAACATAATTTAAAAAATATTGATATAACCATACCGCTTCATCAGCTGGTTTGCATAACAGGTGTGAGTGGCTCAGGAAAATCAACTTTAATGAGAGATGTGTTATATCCATGGTTATGTAAACACAAAGGTAAATCAGTTGAAACACCTGGGTTATGCAAAAAAATATCCGGTCATAAAAATATTGATGATGTCGTACTCGTTGATCAGAGTCCTATAGGAAAAACAACACGATCTATTCCCGCCACTTACGTTGGGGCGTTTGATACGATTCGAAAACTATTTATAAATCAGCCATTAGCTAAAGAAAGAAACTACACACCGGGCACATTTAGTTTTAACTCGGGTAACGGGCGTTGTCCAACCTGTTCGGGCAATGGTTTTGAAATGATTGAAATGCAGTTTCTTAGTGATGTATATGTTCGCTGCCCTGATTGTGATGGTAAACGATACCGTGACGAAATATTGCAGGTTAAAGTATTAGGCGAAGTATCCCTGAATGCCAAACAGAGTCATAGAGAAGCAAAGTCTATTGCTGATATATTACAAATGACCGTGTCAGAGGCATTGTTATTTTTTGCGGGTGAGGCGGAGATAATTAAAACATTACAGCCTTT
>Ga0316206_1002157_pt1 | contig 14147 bp, 12 predicted proteins | sample 6monthpyrite_MG_FD_204942 | JGI IMG/M metagenome (GOLD analysis project Ga0316206, IMG submission 204942) | Microbial mat bacterial communities from mineral coupon in-situ incubated in ocean water Damariscotta River, Maine, United States -... | ecosystem: Environmental > Aquatic > Marine >...
CAGCAGCTGACAAAGCCGCAGCTGACAAAGCAGCAGCTGACAAAGCCGCAGCTGACAAAGCAGCAGCTGACAAAGCCGCTGCTGACCAAGCCGCTGCTGACCAAGCCGCTGCTGACCAAGCCGCTGCTGACCAAGCCGCTGCTGACCAAGCCGCTGCTGACCAAGCCGCTGCTGACCAAGCCGCTGCTGACCAAGCCGCTGCTGGGGGTGGAGGGACATCAACTACTGGGATAATTACTAATGATTTGTTACCTAGTACATCAGCTGTAATTCCGAATGATGCTATAGTAAACAAGACTTATGCAGATGCCTATTTAGAGTATGGATATTGGGCAAGTTCAAGTGCAGCCACTTCAAGTGCTTATGTCTCTGGTATAACCACTCCTGCTGAGATTATTGATAATCTTATAAATTTAAATCCTTCAACCGCAACTTATAACGGAAATATTGCTGCTGAAGTTACCGACTTAGCAAAATCGAGCACAATCCAATCAACTGGGTCTATCCTCCTAAATGTTGATTTTCAAAACAATACCTTAACCGGAACAATAGATGTTACAGAAGGCAATTGGCAAACAACTATAAATTCCGGTGAGATAAATAGATATGGTTTAAGCTCATCAAACATAACAGGTACAACAAATAGTGTTGCAGATGTCACCGGAAATTTAAAAGGTAACTTTTATGGACCAGCTGCTGAAGCTGTTGGTGGCACATTTGGTTTATCAAGTCCAACATCAGGCAGTGTAGATGGTGCTTTTGGTGCTGTAAAGTAGTCCAACTCTGCTGAGTAAAACAAAAAAGGAATATTTATGAAAAAGTTATTATATATTTGGATTTTATTTTTGAGTGTATTTGCGACAGTTACATATGCGACTGGAACACCAAAACTTTTACTAAAAGCTCATGGGGGTGCCATTGGGCTATTTGGCACTGAAGGTCAAACAAGCAACAATTTCATTAATACAACGGTTACTAATATCCCAGATAGTTTTACCTTGGAAGCGTGGATTAATCCAAAAGATTTAAATCAAAAATTTCAGATTCTTGCAAAGAATTCGAGTGATGGAATGAGTAATGTAGATGCAGAATTTTTGTTTCAAGTAGTCCAAACTACCGGTGCGCTCAGGTTTATAGTTGGTGATGGCAATTCTACAGCCAGTTATTACACTTCCAATGAAGCGGTACAGGTAAATCAATGGTCTCACGTAGTAGCAACGTATGATAGTACTACAAATACAACGAAACTTTATTTAAATTCAATAGAGCTAACATTTACGAGTCCAACAGATATTACTACGGGTACAAGAGTCACCTCTTCAGCTCCTGTACAAATTGGTAGATTAAATAATTCAATTCCGCAATGGGCTAATGGTCAAATGGACGAAATCCGCATCTGGAACAAAGCTTTAACATCAGCCGAAATAAACGCTTCAATGGACTACCAACTAGAAGGAAACGAATCAGGTCTACTTGCCTACTACAACTTCGACGAAAGGATCGGAGATAACATTGTAGATATTGCAGGTGGTGATAATAATGCGACCATGGAAGGGAATGTAACTAGACTTAACTTTTTAGGGGATGAATTAAGGTTTAACGGGATAGATGACAATATAAGCTTTGACACCAACACTTCTTTGAATTCCATAACTGATGAAATATCTTTTGCCGGCTGGGTTAAATTAGAAGACAATGAAACTATCCACAATGCGTTTTTGGTTTTTGGAGAATCTGTTAATGCCGGTGTCGATACAATAGAAAGTTATAGTTTTGAGCACAGAAGTAATGTCGGCTTGAGACTTAGACTACAAAGTGCACATAACACTACTTTAGTAGATATTTATAATGCAACAAACCCTGTTTTCCTAGATGCAAACAGATCCTATTATGTAGCATTTACATGGAGTAGTCAAGCACAGGTAGGAAAAATATATGTAGATGGAGAGCTAAAGTATTCTCAGTCTACAGTTAGTGGTACTGTAGGATATAGCGCCAACCCAGCCTTAACAATAGGTGCATGGTATGCCAGTGAACGATATACCAAAGGAAACATGTCTCAGCTTTCCCTTTGGAACAAGGCACTAACTAAAAACGATATCAATAAGGCAATGCACTCTAGTTTAAGAGGAGATGAAACAGGACTAGTTGGCTACTGGCCGCTAAATGAGGGCTTAGGCACAACGGCTTATGATAAAAGCCCAAATGCAAATAACGGACTCATCACAGGTGCAATTTGGACAGATACAGCTCCAAAGATTTATGGAGATAAACTCTACACAACAAGCGGATTAACAACTTTTAATAAACTGATCCTAGAAAATAATACAACAGCACCAACTTTTTCTTGGAATGGTGGAGTTCCAACTTCTGTAGATTTTAATGGCACTACAGGAGTATTTACTCACACAGCGACAGACCAAAATGAGAGTTTTTCTATAGCTGGAAATAATGCTGGCTCCGAATATAATCTTACCGTAAGAACAATCAACTATCCGGCAGTATTCACCTCTCTCAATCTAACTCTTTTAGATGTAAACCTCACAGAGTACAACATTACAAATATACAAGTAATCGGTGCAGATGGAAATAGCGAAACTCTTTTCGTTCCGGGAAGTGAGTCTTTAATGACTGGGGAGAACAACATATCTGCACCTATTTACAATCTTGACCAAAACTTCTCTATCCGTGTTGATACAAATGATACCATGGGAAACATCTCTTGGTGGTATAACTTTAGCGATGGTAAGCTGCATCAGCTAAATGACGGCAGTGATGCTTTTAAAACACTGATCAGTGCATCCATAAATACATTTACTTTTGATTTGTTAAATACAAACTTCATAACTGAATACGGAAAACAATTAGTTTATATTTCTGGACAAGATGATGCTAATGAGACAATAAGCATAGGTTTTAATTTTGAGTATTTCGGAACTGTTGACTCAAACCTAACAATTTCATCTAACGGATATATGAAATTAGGCAATGCAATAGCCAATACATGTTGTCACTATTGGCATTGGAATATTGATGGTGATAACCTTCCGATTATAGCTCCATTTTGGACAAATCTAAATCCATCACTGGGAGGAGATATTTATTATAAACTTGAAGGTACATCACCAAATCAGGTTTTAACTATTTCCTACATTAATGTAGTGCATGCTGCGGAAAACAATAGTCCTTCAACATTCCATGTAAAACTATATCAAACTACTAATAATATAGAATTTGACTATGGTACATTACAATATACTGAAGTTCTTAATGATGGACAAACCCAAGATACAGCCTTAGTAGGATTATTTAATGATAAGAACATTACCTATTCACTAGGAGAAGGAAATACTTTTGACGAAGGAAGTTTAGATAATTCTACGATAAATTTTAAATATAACAGCACGAGTAAAAACTATATGATGGATGTGAATGCAAGTACTATAACCCAATCCATTTGTGAAAATTTTGTAAGTGCATGGAACACAAGTAGCTCAACATGTCGCATCTTCTCACATGATCTTAGCAAATATAGTATTAAAATCGGCGGGACAGAGGAAGAGTTAAACTATGCTCTTAATTTAACAGACGCGGGGGACACTATAATTATAACTTCACCAGGAACTATGAATATCACTTCTGCTATAGGAATATTCCTTGACACTACCATTCAAACTGTTGGAAGCGGTTCTTTTATTTTTGATGGAAATAGTACTAATCAGCTCTTTGCCATCTCTCCTGATTTAAATGTTAGACTAATCGGTTTAACATTTCAAAACAGTGGTTCAGGACAAATTAATGGAGCTGTTGGAAACGATGGTAATTTAACAATAGAGAGCTGTGTATTTCAAAACAATAACGGGAATACAGGTGGTGCTATTTACAACAGTACTACTGGTAATTTAATTGTAAACAACTCTGTATTTAAGAATAATATTGCAGCCGCGAATGGCGGCGCTATTTACAATGATGGTGCCTTAAGCATAGACAAGTCTGTCTTTAACAACAATCAATCTGATTATAGTAATGGTGGAGCTATTTTTAATAACTCGACCGCTTCTTTAAAGATTTCCAACTCTACTCTTTATGAAAATAACAGTACACTCAATTATGGTGGTGGTGCAATTTATAGCAGTGGATTATTGAATATTTTAAACTCTACTATCTCAGGTAACGGAGCACCAGACGGTGGCGGTATATACGCAGATTCAGGCGATATCAATATTTCCCACTCAACTATTGCGTATAATGTATCTGGTTTTTTTAACGGGGCAAGCGGAGGCGGTATTTATAATTTTTCTGCAAGTAGCATCAATATAAATAACTCAATCATAATAAACAACACTGATCTGATAGATCACGCTCCAAATATATATGGTAATATTAACTCTTATGGAAATAATATTATTGGTTTAATAGATGGGAATTTGAATAAAGCAGACATAAGTGGTACGAATGATATCAATGATACTAATGTAAGTGTTGCAGTCATCGATGCTTTAGATACAAGCCTACAAATACCGGTTCACAATTTAGTAACAAACTCCATTGCCTTAGACCGTTCAAGCTGTCTTGATTTATCTGACAATAATGTTTCTCTTGATCAACTTGGAACTTCAAGACCCCAAGGAGCTGGCTGTGATATCGGTGCAGTTGAATTTTACACACAACTGCCTGTTTCGATTGAAGCCGGCTACACTTACATATCACTCCCTAATTCTAAAGCACTATGTGACAAAGATTTACAAACCTCTTTAAGCATCTGCAATCAAAATGAGACATTGGAGTCAGTTTTCGGTTCAAACACAAATATAGTCACTGTTTTTAAATACGCCGGTGAATGGCAATATTGGGACAATGCACCTGATATCAATGCCTCACTGTTTATGAATAAGTTTTCAATCATAAGTCCTTTAGATGGTGTGCTCGTACATGCAACAGCTGCAACTACCATCAATCTGCCGCTTGATGGTAGCGACGCTGTTAATACTTATGCTAATATGCCGGTGGAAAAATGGATACTCTTGTCTAACAAGAAAGACCAGACAATTGCAGAGATAACAGCATCAATACCGCTGGATAGAACCTTGCTTTATATCCAACTTCTAAGAAACGGAGTTTGGCATATATATGCACCGACAAATGACTCAGCAGTTGATTCATCAATTCCCAGACTATCAAACATATATAAATATGAAAGCTTTTGGATTTATTTTAAAGTACGTTAGAAATTATAAAGGAGAAAAGTATTATGCTTGATATAAAATTATGAGAATGTTGGGCGTATATGGCTCTAAAAGCCAGAATTCACAGTTAAGCTCATACCTGCTTGATGAAAAAACTGTTATAGATGCAGGAAACCTCATCCAAAGTCTTGGTGACGATTTTTTAAAACTGGACAATATACTTATAACTCATGCGCACTTTGATCATATCGTAGATTTGCCGACTGCCATTGATACTTACTATTCAAGGATTGAAAAGCCTATAAATATCTTTGCAACGCAAGAAGTACTCGATATTTTACAAGAGAACATATTTAACAACAAAGTGTGGCCTGACTTTTCAAAAATACCGCTTTTAAATGGCAATGGTCCAACTATGATTTTCAATGCAATAGAATATTTTAAAGATTACACTATAGGAAACTTTACATTCAAACCATATCCAAACTTCCATACTTTTGGCAGTTGCGGATATGTCATAAATGATAGTATGGTTTTTACCTCAGATACATTCATCTGTTATTTTACATGGCAGCTGTTAAATGAAAATAAAAATCTTAAAAAGCTGATAATTGAAGTCTCTTTCCCATCTGCATTTAACCGTCTTGCAGTTTTTAGTAAACACTTAACACCTACTCTTTTAGCAAGTGAACTAGAATCACTTGAGAGAGATGATGTTGAAATATATATCAATCACATTAAGTATGAGTATTACGATCAAATAATTGCTGAGCTAAAAGAGATAGGCTTGTATGATAACCTTACAATCTTAGATGATAACGATGAAATTGAGATAGGCTAAAAATTTTCACCAAGATGACTAAAAAAACCGTAACTTGTGCGTCTCTAGTAGGAATTTTTACTGGCCGTGTTTGAAACTCATCAAATGCTGTCATGACTGAAGCGAGCCTGGAGGATGGCATTCTGATTAAAGATGCAACAGTAAAAAATCAGATTGAGACTATACCTCTACTAAATCTTCTAATGTAATATTTTTCTTTCTAAAACATATAGATTATTACTTACATGACAATTTTGTTTAAATCTGTCTTTGAGCTCTCTATCATACGTCAAAAGGTAAATATCAGATTCTGCCGGCTGTAAATCATCAAAATTTTTCAGTAAAACTCCATCTGCCACATTTTTACCATGATCACATTTTGTAAAGTTAAAAGAGTTAAAAGTTTTTCCAAAGTCAAACAGATCCGCTTCCCACTCTGCCTTAAATAGATAGAGAGAATCAGGATTACAAGAAACATATACATTTTCATCTTCTATCTCAAAAGGCTCTATAATTTGTAAAAACATGGGAGATATGTTCGAGAAATTTTCTATATCCCAAAAAAGATAAGCTTTATCTGCCCTACTCGATACTTCTTTATTAAAGAGCCTTAAGTTTTTTGAGATATCTAAATTAACATAAGCATTATCATTAACAAACTCTATTTTAGCTTTAAGCTTTAGCGCTTCTTGTGCAGAAAAGTTTAATATTTTGGAGAGTTCTATAAACATGTCAAGTTCTAAAAGTTCATCTGCGCATCCGCCATTTTTGTATGTCAAGAAACTATTTAATTTGTTTTGTGAGTACAATGTTCTAATAGTTATTGGTTCATTTGCAGTAAAAGATTGTACTACTGACACAAACAATTTATAAGCGTTTCTTGTCTTTGGTAACTCAATTTTTCCATAATATTTTTTATTAATAATAATTTTTTTCATGCCTGTTATTATAGCAGACAAGAGGTTCATTTTCCTTCTTTTAAATTTTTTTTGCTATAATTACCAATTATTTAAATAAGGGTAAACAAGAATGAATATAGTAACAGGTTCTTCAACCGCGCTCATAACTCCGTTTAAGAATGGAAAACTAGATGAACAAACTTTTGCAAAACTCATACAAAGACAAATAGATAATGGCATAAATGCCGTGTGCCCGGTCGGAACGACTGGGGAAAGTGCCACACTTACATACGACGAAGATAAAAGATGCATGGAAATTGCTGTAGAGGTTTGTCGTGGAACCGATACTAAAGTTCTAGCAGGTGCCGGAAGTAATTCAACTACAGAAGCAATCCAAACTGCAAAAACTGCACAGACATGTGGTGTTGATGCTATATTTTCAGTAAGCCCATACTATAACAAGCCCTCACAAGAAGGGCTTTACCAACACTATAAAGCTATTGCTGAGTCAGTTCCAGACCTTCCTTTTATGCTCTATAATGTTCCAGGTCGTACAGGTGTCGATATATCTGCAGATACAACTATTCGTCTTTTTGATGATGTTAAAAATATTTATGGCGTGAAAGAGGCAACAGGAAGTTTAGAAAGAACCGTAGAATTGTTATCTCGTCGCCCTGAATTAAAAGTCTTTAGCGGAGATGATGCTATAGATTACCCTATACTCGCAAATGGTGGAGCCGGCATCACAAGTGTTACCGCAAACTTAATGCCTGACTTAAAAAGTGAGCTGGTAAAACTAGCTCTCGCTGGCGACTTTGCAGGTGCAAAAGCTGTGAATGACAAACTTTACCCTTTAAACAAAGTCATGTTTTGTGAGTCAAATCCTATACCTATTAAAGCAGCTATGTATATTGCAGGGTTAATTGAAACTTTAGAATATAGACTTCCTCTCACCCCTCCAAGCAAAGAAAATATGAAGCGCATCGAAGAAGTAATGAAAAACTATGAAATCAAAGGACTATAATATGCAAGGAAAGACTCTCTTTATAAGTGGCGGAACTCGTGGAATCGGAAAGGCTATGGTTTATGCTTTTGCTGAGAAAGGCTGCAATGTTGCATTTACTTATGCTACAAATGTTGATACTGCCAATGAGATTATCGCTGATGTTGAATCAAAATTTGGTATTAAGGCTCGTGCTTATTTACTGAATATTTTAGAGCCAGACACATATAAAGATGTATATAAGCTTTTTGATGAAGATTTTGATAGACTTGATTACTTTATATCAAATGCAATTATCTCCGGTCGTGCTGTTGTAGGTGGTTTTGGTCCATTTATGAGGCTTAAACCAAAAGGGCTTAACAACATTTATATTGCAACTGTTGATGCCTTTGTTGTAGGTGCTCAAGAAGCTGCAAAAAGAATGGAAAAAGTTGGTGGTGGTTCCATTATCTCAATGAGTTCCACAGGAAACTTAGTCTATACTCCAAACTATGCAGGACATGGAACAAATAAAGCTGCTGTCGAAGCTATGGTCAGATATGCTGCCGCTGAGCTTGGTGAGAAAAAAATCCGTGTAAATGCAGTAAGCGGTGGTCCAATTGATACAGATGCACTCAAAGCATTTCCAAACTATGAAGAGGTCAAGGGTGAAGTTGTAAAACGCTCCCCACTTTCAAGAATGGGAGAAGCTACAGATTTAACCGGTGCTTGTCTTTTCTTATGTTCAAATGAGTCTTCATGGCTCACTGGTCAAACTATTGTTATAGATGGCGGAACTTCTTTTCAATAAATCATTCAATTTAGTTTAACTATTCATCAGTTAAAATTAAACCCGAAATAATTTGGGTTAAACTCAAAAAAAGGAAAAAAAAATGCAAGAAATAAATTCACTTTCACAAGAACTTCAAGACAAAATAAAAGAGTATGAGGGGGAGTTTCATGATATTTTCGAACTCTTTGAAGAAATAGTATATAAGGATGATTTTGAACTATTTTCATCTTTAGTAAACGAGCTAGACGATATAAACATTCAAAACCATTACGGATGGACACTACTTCACATAACAATCAGAAGAGATAGAAAAAAGATGGTAGATTTACTTTTGGCTAAAGGTGCAGACATAAATATGGTAGATGGTGTTGGCTGGACTCCGCTCATGGAAGCTATTATGGATGATAAAGCATCTTTATGTAAGCTTTTGGTTGACAAAGGTGCAGATAAATCCATAGCAAACACAAGAGGTGGTACAGCTTTAATGATTGCTCAAAAATTTGGACGATCAGACATGTTGGCATACCTAAAATAATTTCTACTTCCCATAAGATAACTTGGGAAGTAAAAACTCCTTACCTTATAAACGTAATAAGTCTCTTTTCAATGCTAACATTCAAAAATCCAAACTCTTTTTTTATCCATTCTATTGTTTTGGACTGATAAAAAAATACATGGGTAGGATCATTTTTATAATACCATAAAGCAAAGTCAATACTGTCATCATATAAGTCAGTCATACAATAAAGCCTTGCATTATTTTTTAGTAAATCATATAACAGCAGAAATTCTTTTTTTGGATTGTAAAAGTGTTCTATAACTTCACAGCAAGCTATATAATCGTATTTTTGCTCTAAAAATTCAGGATAGTCATGAAAATATGGGTCATATTGTAAAACATTAAAACCATTATCTCTTAAAACTTTAGAAATTGCAGATCCGGTTCCTGCTCCGAAATCCAAGCCTTTATCATTTTTACTGAAATCTCTAATTATTGAAGATGTTATTGGTGCAACAAATTTTTGATAGCCCATGTCCTCAACATTATTCTCATGAATTTCGTAGCGTGATTTTTCTACTGTACTATCAGGTCTATCAGCTTTATCAACAAATATGCCGCTGCAAGTCTTACATTGATAGTATGTATCACGGTTTTGATAAAAGACTTTCCCTAAACCATCGCAAAGCGGGCAATTTTGTGTCATATAAATTCCTACTATTACATTTCATATTATTTCAGCAAAGCCAAAATAACATTCAGTCACTAAAGCTTCGCCTTTGGCGAGAAATAGTAATCTTGAGTAAGGTATTTTGACATTATATAGCTTTAAATAAGTAATAAGAGGTTAAAATTCTCAATTATAAAAAATAAGGACATGTTTGCTTAATCTCCCAAATGCTCTGGCATCACTTCGAATACTATTAGCTCCACTTATGTTTTGGATAATTTTAAATCCGCAAACTTTTACAGATAACGGCTTTCACATCACTTGGAATTATTATGCGGCATCACTTTTATTTGTCTTAGCAAGTGCAACTGACTTTTTTGATGGCTATATCGCTAGAGAATGGAATCAAGCAACTATGCTCGGAGCAATATTAGACCCTTTGGCTGATAAAATGCTGACTCTTGCAGCCTTTTTAGGTCTTATGATGATTGGTGAGGCTTCTGTCTGGGCTATTTATATCATCATCGTTCGCGAGCTATTTATAACCGGTATACGAACCGTTGCAGTAAGTGAGGGGATAGCTGTAAAAGCTTCATGGGCTGGAAAAGTAAAAACAGTTGCTCAGATGATAGCTATTGGCTTTTTACTTATGCACTGGCCACTTGCAAATGAGCTTCTTTGGTTTGCTGTGGCACTTACAGTTTATTCAGGGCTAGAGTACCTCTGGGGCTTTAAAGCAGCAATCTTAAAGGATAATAAATAATGAGTTGGTTAGTATCTCTTTTAGTCCTCTCCGGACTTATATTTTTTCATGAACTAGGACACTTCTTGGCAGCTAGACTTATGGGTGTTTATGTAGAGGTTTTTAGTATAGGTTTTGGTAAAAAACTTTTTTCTTTTCGAGCTTACGATACTCAGTGGAGCATCTCAGCCATCCCCCTCGGCGGATATGTCAAAATGAAAGGGCAAGATGACAGTGACCCAAGTAAAATAAGTTTGGATCCAGACAGTTATAATACTAAAACACCTCTTCAGCGGATTTTCATACTTTTGGCTGGACCTTTTGCCAACTTTGTTTTAGCCTTTATTTTATACTTTTTCATAGCTCTTGGTGGACCAAATGTTTTATCTCCTGTTATTGGACAAATTCAAAAAGACTCACCTGCTTTTATTGCCGGTTTAGAATCAAATGACATCATCCGTTCCATAAATGGAGTAAAAATTTCTACATGGAAAGAGATGGCAGAGATTATCTCAAACTCTGAGGGTTCCTTAAATCTTGAAATTCAAAGAGGTGGATTTATAGAGTTTAAAATACTTACCCCTCATCTAAGTGAATCTACAAATATGTACAATGAAAAAGTACAAAAAAAGATGATTGGTATAGGCAGTGCCGGTGTTTCACACAAACTAGAACTAAGCCCACTGGAGACATTATCTTATGCAAGTGAGCAGACTATCTTTGCATCTACTCTTATTTTCACAGGTGTTAAGAAGCTTGTTCTCGGTGAAGTTCCTGCAAAAGAGCTAGGCGGTGTTATAAGCATAGTAAAACTGACTTCTGATGCTACCGATGCCGGCTGGATGAGTGTTCTGTTTTTTGCGGCACTTATCTCTGTAAACTTAGGTGTTCTAAACTTGCTTCCCATACCGGCACTTGATGGGGGACATATCATGTTTAATATTTATGAGCTAATCTCAAAAAAAGCACCTAGTCAAGATGTACTAATAAAACTCACTATAGCTGGATGGGTAGTGTTATTTGGGCTAATGGGCCTAGGACTTTTTAATGATATAAATAGATTGGTGGGATAAAATGACTGAACCAGAATATAAGATATACATAGATAATGTAATCAGAAGAGTTGAAAAAGCAAGGCTTAAAGTGAATGAATATCACATAGTTAAGATTGTGGCTGTCAGTAAATATTCTACTGCACAAGATATCGAAAAACTGTATAAAATCGGTCAACGAGCATTTGGTGAAAACAAAGTGCAGGATTTAAGAGCTAAAAGTATTGAGCTTGATGAACTACCGTTGGAATGGCATTTTATAGGCAACTTACAAAAAAATAAGATAAACAACTTGCTAGATATCAACCCTACCCTTTTTCACGCTTTGGACTCTTTAGAATTAGCGCATGAACTTCAAAAAAAGCTTGAAGCCAGAAATATGACGCTTGACACCCTACTTCAAATAAACTCTGCAAAAGAAGAGTCTAAACATGGTGTAATGCCAGAAGTGGCGAAAGAAGTTTATGAACAAATCAAAAAGCAGTATCCAAATATAAATCTAAAAGGGGTCATGAGCATCGGTGCGCACTCTGAAGATAAAGCAATAATCAAAAAAAGTTTTGAGACCACTTATGATATTTACAAACAGCTTGATAATGCGAGCATTTGTTCTATGGGTATGAGTGGAGATTTTGAACTTGCGATTGAGTGTGGCTCCAACATGGTAAGACTTGGCTCTTTGATGTTTAACAAATAGTTAATCATAGAAATTCAAGAGCTACTATGTCTACTCTAAAGTTTACTCTTTAGAGTTACACTTGTTTGACAAGTAAAGTAAACAAGCTTGAAAAATAATTTAATTTTTGAGATTGTTTCCACGTGCCAGAGTTTGTATGCATTCCCATCGAGGACGATGAGCATAAGAGCTTGAAAAATAGTTTGATTTTTATGTTCAGAAGCGCTATCATTATTAATCTTTTTCCATAGTATTTTTTATATAGACAAAATACTTCTATGCTGAATCTATTAAGAAAGTCGCTCTTGTGTCCAAGATGGATGTTGCCTGCAATCAAGAACAGCATAAATAAAAATAGTTTTATTCTTGATTTTGTAATATATTGAAAATGGAAAACGCTTTGATAAAAGTCTATAATAATTCGATATAATTATGTGAACCCCAGCGTATATATGGAGTGATTCAATATCCGAAAGAATAGAGTCTAAAAAATATCGACCCAACCCCTCGCTCTGCGATTCATAAAAATATATCCCAGTAGCAATATCTTTTTCAACATCATCGAGGATTTCTATCTTCACTAAACTAACTTTTGTAATCTACTTTTAGCATTTTCTAAATCAGTAAATCTTGATTTGCCATTTTTAATATTTTGTTCTCTTTGTTGCAATGTGTCAAGATGCCACTCAGGGGTAAAACCATTTTGTGTTGCATCATGGCTCATGTTTTCCCATAACTCTTCTAACATCATAAATTTTTCACTTATTGGCATTTGATTATAATCTAACGATATTGACATTTGGATACTCCCATAGAATGGATTGATTAATATATTTTATCATAATTAAGTTATCTCTACTGATTTTCAAACTTTAAAGTGATAGTGTTAAAGAGATTCTAAACTAAATTTTTAGTTATTTCACAGTCTCGGGACGATGGGAATGAGGGAAAATTTTACTACTTTTCATACTCGTTCCTCAGATATATTTTTTACTGTATCGCAAAACGGAAGTAGGTTTAAAAAGTATTGCAGTTTGTCATATTTTCAGATAATCCCCTCTTTCCCAAACTCCTGCTTGGGAGTGTGTGCTTGGGCTTATTGTTGCAATATGCGTTCCCACGGAAACTGTGGGAACGAGAAAAATTTACTATCTACGAAATCCACCTTCTATTTTTGCATACTGTTTTTTTTCGATTATATCATCACATGATTCATTCATAAAATATGCTTCTAAACATGAACACAAAGTCTCAGAATATTCACTTAGCGTGTAAGATGTATGATTACTTATATTTTTTTGTTCATCTTGCCTCATTCGAGTTTCAATATGAATTAAACCTAAATTAGCAAATTTATTTAACGATATAGACATAATTTCTGTTTTATTACTTACATAATTACTAAGAGAAAAAGAGACTATATCTTCTTTGATGTTATCCAAATAAACGCAATAAAAAATTTTAAAATCATCCTCAGAAAACGTATTTATATTGTAAAACAGCTGCTTTTCATAATAATTAAGTTCATTATTTATTTTATACACTTTTACTAAATATGCTAAAATATATATCTGTAAATCATCATCTAAATCAATTACTTTATTTAGTATTTCTATAAATAAAATCTTTTTATTTTCATCATCTTCCATACTTTTTAAATACTTATTTATTTCTGTATTTGAAATTTCATTTAAACTCTCAAAAAAAATGCGTATCTTATTTTTTATAATCATATCTCTTGCTTTATTTACAGTAGAAATAATTTTGCTTCCATCTGAAACAATTTCTGATAATTCTTTTACGATAGGAAAATCTTTTTGAATTGATT
>Ga0316206_1002158_pt1 | contig 14131 bp, 10 predicted proteins | sample 6monthpyrite_MG_FD_204942 | JGI IMG/M metagenome (GOLD analysis project Ga0316206, IMG submission 204942) | Microbial mat bacterial communities from mineral coupon in-situ incubated in ocean water Damariscotta River, Maine, United States -... | ecosystem: Environmental > Aquatic > Marine >...
GGCAAGCCCCGGACCGCCGCGCTACGCCTCAGCCTGCTTGGGGCAGGCTTCGCGCGGCTCCCCTTTCAGATTGAAAGAGGCGGCGGGTTGAACGAGGGGAGGCCGCAACTATCCTGACACCAGGGGGAGCGCCAAGGCCTCAAAAAACAAAAGGCCCCCAAACAAATGCGACGCGCTCCACACCCCCCTCGCCTCCGCACCGGACCCCGCAAAACCTCCGCCCCAAGCGAAGCGCTCCCCGCTGAGCCAAAGGCGAAGCCCCCCGAGGCAAGAACGAGCAACAGCAAGAGATCGATCAACAGGGGCCACGCAAGGCGAAGAAAACATAGCTGAGGAAAGGGAACGAGTCAGCGAGGTCCCCGGCGCGCCCAAAAGCAAAGGCCCTCAAATCAAAAAGCCGTGCGCCCTTCAACACTCAAAATCTGAAGGCCCCGCCAAGACCCCCAGGCCCCCAATCAAAAGCGACGCGCTCCACACCCCCCTCGCCTCCGCACCGGACCCCGCAGAACCTCCGCCCCAAGCGAAGCGCTCCCCGCTGAGCCAAAGGCGAAGCCCCTGAGGAATGAACGAGCAACAGCAAAGGAAGAACGAGCAACGGGCAATTGAAGGGCGAAGAAGGGCTGGGAAGGACAACGAGGAGTTGGGGATGAGAAAAAAGAGGTGAGGGATGGGGAAGGAATGAGGAAAGAGGGGCGCCCCCGCTCTACAATCTCGCCCTTCCCTACTCTTCTGCAAGACCGCCAAACACGGTGCAGGCGACCCCCGGGGGGCGGCCCTCGGGGCAAGCACGCGCACTGAGATAAGCCCCTCCCGCCCATGACCGCCCCGATTCCCGAAGGCTTGACCTTCGACGACGTCCTCCTCGTCCCGCGCCTCTCGGACTTGATCCCGACGGACGTCAACGTGGCCACGCGCTTCTCGCGCCGCGTGACCCTGAACTCCCCGATCGCATCCGCGGCAATGGACACGGTCACGAACTGGCGCCTAGCCGTCGCCTTGGCCCGCGAGGGTGGCATCGGCATCATCCACCGCAACTTCTCGATCGATGGGCAGATCGCCGAGGTCGACAAGGTCAAGCGCTCGGCCAACGGGGTGATCCTGGACCCGGTAACTCTGCCGCCGACGGCGACGATGGGGGAGGCGCGCGAGATCATGACGCGCCAGAACATCTCGGGCCTGCCGATCGTGGACGACTCGAACTGCGTGCTGGGCATCTTGACCAACCGCGACTGCCGCTTCGAGACCAAGGCCGGCACGATGGTGCGCGACGTGATGACGAAGGAGCATCTCGTCACGGCACCGCCGGGCACCTCGCTGAACGAGGCGCGCAACCTTCTGTTTGAGCACAAGGTTGAGAAGCTGTTGATCATCGAGCCCTCGGATCGCGGCTTTGGGAAGCTGGCGGGCCTGATCACGATGAAGGACCTGGACATGCTCGAGTCGTACCCGGACTCGGCAACCGACGAGCGCGGCCGCTTGCGCGTGGGCGCCGCGATTGGCGTGCACGATTACGAGCGCGCGGCGGGCCTCGTCGACGCGGGCGTTGACGTCTTGGTGTGTGACACAGCTCACGGTCACAGCCGCAACGTGATCGACACGGTCACGCGGCTGAAGTCCGAGTTCCCGAGCGTCGACATTGTCGCTGGCAACATCGCTACCGCCGAGGCCGCCGTCGCGCTGGTCGAGGCGGGCGCGGATGCGGTCAAGGTCGGCATCGGTCCGGGCTCGATCTGCACGACGCGGATTGTCGCCGGCGTGGGCGTGCCGCAGCTGACAGCGATCATGGATGTCGCGCGCGCGATTCGCGGCAGCGACGTCCCGGTGATCGCGGACGGCGGCTTGCGCTTCTCGGGCGATATGGCGAAGGCGCTTGCGGCCGGCGCATCCTCGGTGATGGTCGGCAGCCTCTTGGCTGGCACCGACGAGAGCCCGTCCGAGCGGATCCTGTACCGCGGTCGTTCGTTCAAAGCGGTGCGCGGCATGGGCAGCTTGGGCGCGATGGTCGAGGGCGGCAAAGAGCGCTATCGCCAAGGCGCGGTCAAAGATATGGAGAAGCTCGTGCCCGAAGGCATCGAGGGCATGGTGCCGTACAAGGGCCCCCTGTCGACCGTCATCTATCAACTGGTCGGGGGCATCAAGAGTGGCATGGGTTACTCGGGCGCCGCGACGATTGGCGAGCTTTGGGAGCGGCACCGCTTTGTGCGCGTGACCTCTGCCGGTATGAAAGAGAGCCATCCGCACGACGTGCAGATCACGAAGGAAGCCCCGAACTACAACCACGAATGAGCGCTCCCGAAAACGACACCCCACGCGGGGTCCTGATCATCGACCTTGGCACGCAGTACGCGCAGCTGATCGCACGACGTGTGCGCGAGGCGCGCGTGTGGTGCGAGATCGCCACGCCTGCGAACGCGCTCGCCGCCGCGGCGGACATGGACCTAGCCGGCATCATCCTGTCGGGAGGCCCGGCGTCGGTGTACGGCGAGGGCGCACCCGACGTGCCCAAGGGATTGCTCGAGCTCGGCGTGCCCGTGCTGGGCATCTGCTACGGCATGCAGTGGATGTCCCAAGTTCTTGGCGGCCACGTCGAGCCTGCAAACGAGCGCGAGTTCGGGCGCGCATCGATCCGCGTCGACCGCCCCGAGGGTGTGCTCGATGCCATCGACGGCCACACGGTTGTATGGATGAGCCACGGCGACCAAGTCACCAAGTTGCCGGACGGCTTCACGGTGTACGCCTCGACCGAGACGTGCCCGTTTGCCGTCGTGGGCGACGAGAGCCGCGGCTTCTTCGGTCTGCAGTTCCACCCCGAGGTCACGCACAGCGTGCGCGGCCGCGAGATGCTCGAGAACTTCCTCGTGCGCGTCTGCAAGGCACCCGCCGAGTGGCGCCCTGGATCGATCGTCGACCGCGAGGTGAAGAAGGTACTCGAGATCGTTGGCGACGAAGGTGAGGTCGTGCTGGGCCTCTCGGGCGGCGTTGACTCTTCCGTGGCAGCGGTCATCTTGCAGAAGGCGATCGGCGATCGCTTGCACTGCGTGTTTGTCGACAACGGCCTGTTGCGCCACAACGAACGTCAGGCGGTCGAGGACCTGTTTGGCGGCCACTTCCACATGGACTTGACGGTGGTGGATGCGCGCGAAGAGTTCCTCGACGCGCTCGCCGACGTGGTCGACCCCGAGAAGAAGCGCAAGATCATCGGGAAGATCTTTGTCGACGTGTTCAAGCGCGAATCTGTGCGCTTCAAGAACGCGGGCTACTTGGGGCAAGGCACGCTGTACCCCGACGTGATCGAGTCCATCGCGGCGCATGGCGGCAACACGGCCGTGATCAAGTCGCACCACAACGTGGGCGGCTTGCCCGCGGACCTTGGCATGGAGCTCGTCGAGCCCCTGCGCGAGCTCTTCAAGGACGAGGTGCGCGAGATCGGCCGGCACCTTGGTCTGGCATCCGTCGTTGTGGATCGTCAACCGTTCCCGGGGCCTGGCCTCGCGGTGCGCATCCTGGGCGACATCACTGAAGAGAAGTGCGACCTTCTGCGCCGCGCCGATCACATCACAACCACCGAGATCGAGAAGGCCGGCGCGGACAAAGGACTCTGGCAGTACTTCGCCGTCTTGCTTCCGACCAAGTCGGTGGGCGTGATGGGCGACCAGCGCACGTACGAGAACGCGTGCTGCCTGCGCATCGTGTCCAGCGAGGACGCGATGACCGCCGACTGGGCGTACTTGGATCAAGAGCTCCTGGCGCGTATCTCGAACCGCATCATCAATGAAGTGCGCGGGATCAACCGCGTCGTGCTCGACATCACGTCGAAGCCTCCGGGCACGATTGAATGGGAGTGAGTCTACGACAGGGGGGCCTGGGTGGGCGTCGGGCCTACGGCCCTCCAAGCCCACACAGACCCCCCTGCCGTAGCCTCCGCGGCTCCACGGGCTGGTTGCGTAGCTGCGCTGGCGTCGTTCTGATCCTTCTTTTTGGAGGGCTTGGGGCTTGCTCTTCGGGGGCGGCTCCTCGGAACGTTGTTTTGATCTCGCTCGATAGCACGCGGGCGGATGCTTTGACGTTTTTGGATCCGGCGGTGACGCCGAATTTGGCGCGGTTGGCTCAGCGGGGGACGGTGTTCACGCAGGCGGTGGCGGGGTCTTCTTGGACTCTGCCGGGGCATGCGCAGATGTTTACCGGGCAGCCGCCGGTGATGCACGGGGCGCAGCTGGATGACTTTGCGATGGATCCGGCGACGCCGCTCTTGACCGAAGTGTTGTCCGAGGCTGGGTGGTTCTCGATCGGGTATTGGACGGGGTGGTACGTGGCGGGGGACTTTGGGTTCTCGCGCGGGTTTGCCTTGTACGAGAACGCGATGACCGGCGGGCGGCAGCTGGAAGAGGAGTATCGGTTGGCGCTCGAGCAGGGGGACTTTGATGCCGCGCGGGCGATCATGGCGGGGCGCGCGATTCAGGGGCACCAGGATGTGACCTCGGGCACTGTGGTTGAGCGCGCGACGGTGGGCATGGATGTGGCGCCGGATGGCGACAACCTGTTCTTGTTCACGCACCTGTTTGATCCGCACTACGACTACCTGCCGCCGGCGCCGTTTGATACGCGCTTCGATCCTGGGTACACGGGCCCGTTTGATGGCTCGAACTGGTACTTCGATCCGCGTGTTTGGGATCCGGCGAAGCAGCCTCAGCGCCAGATCAGTCAGCGCGATCTCCAACACGTGTATGCGCTGTATCGCGGCGAACTCGCCTGGGTGGATGACAACTTGGGCCGCCTGATGGATGCGCTCGAGCGCGAGGGGCGGCTGGAGAACACGCTGTTCATCGTGACCTCGGATCACGGGGAAGAGTTCTTCGAGCACGGCAGCCGAGGACACCGCAATACTCTGTACGAAGAGCAGCTACGCGTGCCGATGCTGATTGTGCCGCCGGTTGGAACGTACCCGGATGCGCCGCGCACGAGCGACCTGCAGGTGACGCTGTCCGACGTCTTGCCCACGGCCCTCGACTTTGCAGACCTCGATGTTCCAGCGAGTGCGGTCGGCCGCAGCTTGCTGCCCGTGTTGGAAGGCGTTCAACTCGGACCCTTGCCCGCGGTGTCGTCGCTCGTCAGCTTCAACCAGTTGCCCGACGGTGGCTTCGAGTTCTGGTTCAAGGAGACGTGGCGGACGCCCACCGAGAAGCTGATTCGCACAAGCACCATGGGCTTGGGGGGCAAGCGCAAGTTGGCGCAGGTTGAGTACTTTGATCTGGTCGCAAACCCCAAAGAGCTGCTTCGGCCGATCATCGATCCGAGCGATCCGCATGTCGTGCGTACGTGGAGCGCTCTTGAAGCCGAGCTGGCCCGGTTGCGCGCGCTGCAAGCGGAGCTGCCCAGCACGAACCTCAAGGGCCGCAGCACCGACATCACCCAGATCTTCGCCGACGAGCTGTCGAAGCTCGGCTATGCGTCGGGCGATGACAAGGCCGCTTCTCCGGGCGAGCAGCTGCCGTGGGGCGCCGGCGTCTTGCCGGCCTTCGCCCTTCCAAGTTCCCAAGATCAATAGCGACCCGTCTACGGCAATCGACACGATGCAGATCGACATGAATCAGAGTGGCTTCGGCCAAAGTGACAACTCGTTCCAAGCTGCGGGCGGCGAGGCCGGCATCACCGAGCTTGTTGCGCACTTCTACCGCGTGATGAGCGAGGCCCCCGAAGGCGCACACATCCGCTCGATGCACCCCAAAGACATCACCGTGACGGCCGACAAGCTGGCGTTGTTCCTGTGCGGTTGGTTGGGCGGACCGCGGCTGTTCAACGCGAAGTACGGGCCGATCAGCATCCCCGGCGTGCACAGCCACCTTGTGGTCAACGAGCCCGAGCGCGACGCGTGGCTGTTTTGCATGCGGCAAGCGCTTGGCGAGATGGACTACACAGACGAGTTCAAGGCCTACTTGCTGACGGCGCTTGGTGTGCCTGCCGAGCGCATTCGGTCGGTCGCGTGCGACTGAGAGCGCGAAAACGGAAACTCGGCTAGGCTGAGGTGCAGTCGCGCGGCCAATTTGGTCGATGCGTCTTCACAGAAGGAGGCGGTGCGCGTCTGCCGTCTGTCCCTCCGCCTCCCCATCGTTTCCCCGCTTCGCCATGGCTCCTCTATCCCGTCTGTACTTGCCGCTTGCGCTGTGTATTGCGGCTGGTTTCGCGGCGGCTCAGACGAACTTGAGCGCACACTTCGCCGATGGGCAGACGTGGCTCACGTGGGACGACAACTTGGGGCTGTCGGGCGTGAATACGTACGACGTCTATCGCTCGAATGCACCGATTGCGAGCTTGGGGAGTGCGACGCTTGCCGGGAGGCTCTTGCCCGAAGATTGGAAGGCCGAGCGGCTGCAAAAAGTGCAGAGCGGTTTGCGTTGGCGCATTCCGACCGGGGCGGGGGGCATGCGGACTTTGACGTCAAACGAGGCGCTGTTTGTTTCGACGCCACGCGGCGCGACACCGGAGTACTTTGCCGTGGTACGGCACGGCAACACGGCGCTCAACCAAGGGAACACGACCGGGCCTGTGGCGCAGTCGCTGTCGAAGCCGAAGCCGCAAGTGCAGGCGACGGGTGTCGAGGCGGGGCAGGCTTGGACGGCCTACGCGCTGTGGGTTGATGGCGATGATACGGCGCAAGGTGGGCGCAGCGATTTTCGGCCGATGGCGAGCGCGGACGGCGCGGGTGTCGGCCATCTGTTCATGGTGTTCGAGCCGCAGGGGGGCGCGCCTGGTCCCGGAGCGCCAGCTGTCTGCGCGCTGCACGGCGGCTTCGGCGACCTGATGAATCTGCGGCCTTCGCAAGGGTCTTCGTACGCGATGAACTTGTCGCCGGCCGGCGCGTGGTACGTCACGGTTGACGATGCGATCTTTGCTGTGGATAGCGGGCTGTTTGGCGGCTCGACCGTGAAGTCTCAGAACACAAGGTGGATTGGGTATTGGCCGGGTTTCGACCGCTTTCACAAACCCATGGCGAACCCGCCGGTTGGCTCGGTTGTGATCGACTACACAGAGCGGCGGCTCGACTTCATCTTGGACTGGCTTGTCAGCGACCTGGCCGCCGACCCCGAGCGCCTGTCGATGTGGGGCATCAGCATGGGCGGCGCGGCCACGTCGTTCTATGCGCGCACGCGGCCCGAGCGGCTGGCCTCGGCACATGCCGTCGTGGCGCCCGTCGCCGGGCCCGAGAATGACTTCTCGCCATTCATGCAGGGCAGCGCGGCGCAGAACTTGGCGCTGGATATCACGGGGTACCCCGCAGGGCTGATCGGCGTGACCGATTTGTACGATCCCGCGGCGAGCCTGCCTGGTGCCGACCGGCCTTGGATTCGGCATCTGTGGGGAACGCAGGATGGCATCGTCGGCTGGGCCGACAAGCCGGCGGCGATCGCGGAGCTGGATGCGGGGCTGTTTGGGGGTGAGGTCGACTGGGACGAGCGGCATCACGTCCCGTCGTTTGGCGGCTGGCTACCCGGCACGTTCTTGAGCAGTCCGCGCCACGATGTGGACGACCTCTTGACGCATCGGCGGAACCGCGCGTTTCCGGCGTTTGGCAACGTGGATCAGAACGCCGCGCTGGCAGGAAAACAGCCGAGTCCTGGAACCGGTGTTGAGCCTGCGAATGGGGACGCATTCGGGACACTTGGTGGTTGGTTCGAATGGGACCGTGGGACAAGTTTGGACACAAAGATCGCGGCTGCATTCGACCTGTGGGTGGTCTCGGCGTCGAGCTTCTCGGCGGACATCCCCGCGCCTAGCTCGGCGACCTGCGACCTTGCCGTGCGCCGCTCGCAGCTGTTCGTGCGGCGTCCTTTTGAGCCGTTCGCGTGGAAGCTGGAGCCTGTGGGTGGAGGCGCGCCGCTCGCAAGCGGGGTCGCGCAGATGCGCGCGGATGGCCTCGCTGTGGTTGAGGATCTCGCGCTCAACAAGGCACCGGCGCGGCTGACTCTTCAGCGCGCGGCAGATCTTGGGGGCACGCTGTTGTTCGGGAGCGCCACCGGCGGCGCGTCACTTCCGACCTTGAGCGCACAGGTCGCACCAAAAGTCGGCGACGCGGGCTTCGTCTTAAGCCTCGGAGCGGCGCCCGTTTCTACGGGCGGCGTGGGGCTCCTCGGGTTTGCGCCCGCCGCGGATCCGTTCAGTGGCTTGACCTTGTATTGCTTCCCACTGCTTGTGTTTCCGCTTGCGGCGGACGGCGCGGGCAGCGCGACCTGGGCTCTGCCGGTGCCGGCCGATCCCGTGTTTGCGGGCTTCGAGGTCTACACGCAAGGCGTCTGGGTCGACCCGGGTGCCCCAGGCGGCTTCGCGGCCACTCCCGGCCTCGCTCTTGTTGTGCAGCCGTGAGCGCGCTTGAAGAGCGCGTCCTGCGCGAGGTCGAAGAGCTGCATGCGTTCTTCGAGGGCTGGTTGTCGGGGGCCTTGCCGAAGGACCGCGGGGTGTTCGCGCGGCTGGAAGAGGCTCTGGTGCCCGAATTCGAGATGGTGGTTCCAAGTGGGGAAGAGCTTGGCCGCGACGTGCTCTTGAAATCGCTGTGGGATGGGCATGCCAAGAGCGAGGGGCTGTTGATTCGCATCGAGAGTTGCCGGGTTCTGTGGTGTGACGAAGCCGGGACGTGCTTGGCTCGCTATGAAGAGGTTCATCAGGGGCCTAGAGCTTCACGACGTGTCAGTACGGCTCTCTTTCGGGCCCGGGGTTCTGACCGCGCGCTTGCTTGGGTGCATGTCCACGAGACATGGCATTCCGACGCGGAAATCACGGGTTAGACGAGGCAATCCGTGTCCAATGCGCGGATGGTGGGTAGTAAGAGGAGCGCGTCAAGAAGAACGGTGCGCACCCGCTCGTCGTCTCTAACCCCCTATTCATGATGCGTAGATCTGTCGTTGGTATCCTTTTGTCCGCCGTTTTGGCCCCTTCGGGCTTCTCCCAGGGTGCCTTGACGCGCACAGTTGACCTTCCGCTGGTCGGAAGGACCGTCACCGAGGTCCGGTCCGTCGAGCCCGGCGGGGCCGTCATCACGACCGCGATGGATGCCAGCGGTTCGGTTGTCGACTTGGCGGCTCTACAGCAGTTCGAGCGCCGGCTCGAGCTCGAGCGCGACGGTCGCGTGCACATCACGCTGCGCGAGCGGCTCGCCACGCTGGGGGACAGCGAACGGATCGAGGTGGCGTTTTGGTTGCGCGAGCCCGAAGGCGGGCTGAGTCCGCGGGCACGCATCCGCGAGCTGGTCGCGGGTGTCGGCGAGGCCGACTTCGCCGAGGTCCTTCGCACGGCACGCGCCGACACGCTGGGCTGGAACATTCAACGTCTTGCGCCCTCGGTGGGAGGCTTCGCCGACGCGGTTCGCGAGCGCGATGGCGACGTGTTTGTTGAGGGCATGGGTTGGCCGCTTGTGATCGCGAGCGTACGCGCGGGGGATGTCGAAGCGCTTGCCGCGTTGGACATCGTGGACACGGCCTACGTGAGCCAGCCAGAGTGGGAGCCTGAGGGCAACAACGCACAGGGCACCATGCGCACCTACAACGTGCACAACCAGGGCGTGTTCACCGACGGCAGCATCAACGTGATGGTGAACGACACCACGCAGGTCGAGGTCAACAACATCTACCTGCCGCCTGTCCTCTCGCTGTATCCCTTGACCTCTCCAGGGACTCACTCGACCGGTGTGGCGGGCAACATCGCCAACATGCACCCCTTGTACTACGCCTCTTCGTACACGCTGCCGGTGATCTATTCGGCGCACGGAACCGGGGATGTCTCGGCTCCTAGCAACTGGAACGCGGCGATCTCGAACGGCGTCGACTTCGGCAACTGCTCGTGGTGGAACTTCCTGAAGGGCAAGATCGAATTCCTCGACCGCTTCTTCGACTACACCGTCCGCAACTACTCCGTGATGATGTTCAAGTCGAACGGGAACCAGGGCAACACATCGACGCCCTACGGCACGACTCCTGGCAACGGCTACAACGTGATCTGCACGGGGAACTACAACGATGCCAACGACGCCGACTGGGCGAACGATGTGATCACTTCGTCGTCTTCCTATTGGAACCCGCAAGAGGGGCACGACAAGCCCGAGATCGCGAGTCCGGGTGACTGCGTTGCGACAACGAGCACGGGCACAACCGGCATCCAGAGCTGCTTCGGCGGGACGTCCTCGGCAAGCCCGCTGACGTGCGGAGTGGCGAGCCTCGTCGCAGCATCCGACAACACACTGCTTGGGCAGATGACCACGGTCAAGGCGATGCTGATGGCCTCGGCTTGGCACAACGTCGAAGGCGCGGCGCTGCTGTCCGAAAAGGATGGCGCGGGCGGCACGCACGCGAAAGCGGCGCACGCGCTCGTGCGCGACAAGCAGTGGTGGTACGGCGACGTTGCCGCGAGCGACTTCACTGGCGGAACGGGGACTGGCGGCTTGGGCGGCACACTGGAAGTGGTGATGGATCTGGTCGCTGGCGACGAGACCCGCGTGATTGCTTTGTGGTTCTCAAATGCGAACGCAGCCTTCAGCTTGGACGCTTTGGACATGGATCTGGACATGACGGTGCTCGACCCGTCCGGCGCAGTTGTGGCCTCCTCGATTAGCCCAGTGAACCCGTTCGAGCTGGCGAGCTTCACTCCGGCAACTAGCGGTCCGTACCGCGTCGTGCTGACGAACCAGAGGTTCAACGGAACGCTCGAGCCCTTGACCGTGGCGTGGTCGACGCGCAATGACATGGGGACCGCCGAGATCGGCGTGGCTCCCGCAGGTCCCGCGCTTGCGGTGGGGCAGACGCCGACGTTCGAATTCGCCGAGCGCTATCTTGGCGCAAGTGCCGACTTCGCGGCCTATGCGGCACTTTCGGGCACCTCGGCCCTGCCGCTTGGTGGTGGCTTCGCGGCGCCGATCGCTTACGACGCCGTCTCGGTACTTGTCCTTGGCACGCCGGGTTGGTTCGGTAGCCTTGATGGAAACGGCGAAGCCTCGGCACCCTTGCCGATTCCCGCTGACCCGACCCTCGCGGGGCTCCCGCTGCACTTCGGGCTGATTGTCTGGCCAGCCGGTAGCTTGTTCCTGGGTGCACCTCTGTCGGTCTCCGACGATGTCACACTTGTGATCGCACCCTGAGGTTCTCCGGGTCTCTGGATCTATGCGCAGAGAGGCGCCGCACGTGATGAGCTCACGTGCGGCGCCTCTCTCTTGCAACGTCTGCTCTCGGTCTACTCGAAGTCCTTCGCGAACTGCTTGTACCCCTCGGCGATCAGCTTGCCCTTCGGGATGAAGCGCAACGAGGCCGAGTTGATGCAGTAGCGCTTGCCGGTGGGCGCAGGACCGTCATCAAAAACGTGGCCCAAGTGGCTGTCCGCGTGCGCGCTGCGCAGCTCGTCGCGCGAATAGCCCAACTTGTGATCCACGCCGGTGGAGATGTTGGACTCAACAAGCGGCTTCCAAAACGAGGGCCAGCCCGTGCCCGACTTGAACTTGTGCTGCGAGCTAAACAGCGGCTCGCCACTGACGACGTCCACGTAGATGCCGTCGACCTTGTTGTCCCAGTACTCGTTGTTGAAGGCGCGCTCGGTCGCATCGTTCTGCGTGACCTTGTACTGCATCGTGGACAAGCGCTTCTTGAGCACTTCGTCCGAGGGCTTCGTGTAGCGTGCCTTGGGCGTCACAAGTAGCGGGCCGAAGTTCAGCTGCCGCGCGGCACCCCAAGTCTTGTCGCAGAACTTGTCGCGGCCCGAGCCATCGCGGTAGCGGTGGTAGTGCTCGGGCTCCTTCAGGTAGTAGTCCTGGTGGTAGTCCTCGGCGAGCCAGAACTTCGTGAGCGCCTCGACCGGCGTGACGATCGGCTTCTTGAACGGGCCCGTCTTGGCGAGCTGCATGATCGCGGCCTCGGCGGCCTTGTGCTGCTCGGCGCTCGCGACGAAGATCCCGCTGCGGTACTGCGTGCCACGGTCGACGAAGGAGCCACCCGCGTCGGTCGGGTCGTACTGGCGCCAGAAGAAGTCGAGCAGCGTCTCGTACGACACGACCTCGGGCAAGAAGAAGACCTCGACGGCCTCAGTGTGCCCCGTGCGTCCGCTGCCGACCGCCTTGTAGGTCGGGTTGTCGACGGTGCCGCCGGTGTAACCCGACAGGACCTCGACAACACCGGGGACGGTCTCGAACGAGCTCTCGATGCACCAGAAGCAGCCGCCCGCGAAGACGGCGCTCTGCATGTCTTTGGTCGGACCCTTCCAGGGTGCCTTCGTGGCGCCTGTTTCCGCGGGTTGCGACGTGGGGCGCGAGTCGGCTTGATACGCGGCTGCTCCCAGGGCCAGGATGGCGAGGAGGGAGAGGATTTGAGTCGTGGTTTTCATGGGGCTCATGTGGCTCACATGGCGTCTTGTGTGCCTTCGTGACTTGATGTGGAGCGGTGGGGCTCTCGGGCGATTCCCGAACGAAGAGCAGTCTGACCAATGAATCTCACGCAGAGATCACGTTCAGGTCAAGAGTGCCGAATGGCGGCGGAATCGGTACAACAGGGCCCATGAGCTTACAGCCATTTCACCTAGCGATCCCTGTGGACGACCTTTCGGCGGCCCGCGGCTTCTATGGCCAGCTGTTTGGGTGCGCCGAGGGGCGCAGCTCGGATCGCTGGATCGACTTCGACTTCTTCGGCCACCAGTTGGTTGTGCATCTTGGCGCGAGCGCCAAAGATGCTGGTACCAATCCAGTCGACGACCACGCCGTGCCGGTGCCGCACTTTGGCATCGTGCTGGAGTGGGACGCGTGGCACGTTTTGGCCGCGCGTCTGCGAGAGCACGGCACGGTCTTCGTGATCGAACCCTACCTGCGCTTTCGCGGCCAACCCGGCGAGCAGGCCACGATGTTCTTGCGCGATCCCGCGGGCAACGCGCTGGAGTTCAAGGCCTTCAAGGACCCCGAGCGCCTCTTTGCTAGCTGAGTTTCCCGCGGAACACCGCCTCAAGGACTGCGGCGAGCTCGGCGCCGCCATAGGGCTTCTGGATGAATCCCGCGAGACCCTTGCCGGCGAAGCGCTGCACGATGTCGGCGTGGTTGTAGCCACTCGAGAGCACGACTCGGACGTCGGGTTCGAGGCGCCGCAGCTCGCGGAAGACCTCGTCGCCGTTCATGTGGGGCATCGTCAGATCGAGCAAGACGCACGTGATCATTGCCTGGTGCTGTTTGAAGAGCTCGATCGCTTCGGGGCCGTCCGGGGCTACGAGCACGTCGAAACCAAGCGACTCGAGGGTGAGCGCGCCGATTGCGCGCACGGTCTCTTCGTCGTCGACCAAGAGGACCGTGCCCCAGCCTTGGAACTCGGCGATGGCCTCCTCGCTCGTGCTTCGCGTCTCGGTCTGCAGGGACGCGGGCAAGAGCACTTTGAATGTCGTGCCGCGACCCGGCTCGCTGTAGACCCGAATGGCGCCCTTGTGACCGCGGATGATGCCCTGCACGGCGGCGAGGCCGAGCCCACGGCCGGTGAACTTGGTCGTGAAGAACGGGTCGAAGATCTTCTTGAGGGTGGCGCTGTCCATCCCTTCGCCAGTGTCGGCGACCTCGAACCAGACGTACATGCCTTCGGGCAGCTCCTGGTTCAGGAATGCCGAGCTCAGGTAGTCGTGGTCGCAGAAGACGGCACCGGTGTTGATCGAGACGACTCCGCTGCGCGACCCAACCGCTTCGGCCGCGTTGCTGATCAGGTTCATGATCACCTGGCGGATTTGGGAGCCGTCCGCTTCGATCGGGGGCAGGCCCGCCGCTAGGTCGAAGCGCAGGATGGCCGTCTTCGATAGAGTCACTTCGAGCAGGCGGGTCATCTCTTCGATGACGTCATTGATGCTGATGCTCTCGACGAGGAAGCGTCCTTTGCCCGAGTACGCAAGCATCTGGTGGGTCAGCTCAGCGGCCTGCTTAGCGGCGTCCATGATGCCGCGCACGTTTTTGACGGCGGGCGACGTGACCGGAAGCTCGGTCATCGCGAGGTCCGCATGGCCGAGCACACCCATTAGACAATATGGATGGACCGGACTTCCTCGAGTACGCGGATTACGCTTGCTCCTGGAAGCTAAACCCAAGAAGCGGCGCAGAGCCGCAAGAGGAGCCGGTCCATGAGCAAGATAAGGAAGTACGTTG
>Ga0316206_1002161_pt1 | contig 14111 bp, 12 predicted proteins | sample 6monthpyrite_MG_FD_204942 | JGI IMG/M metagenome (GOLD analysis project Ga0316206, IMG submission 204942) | Microbial mat bacterial communities from mineral coupon in-situ incubated in ocean water Damariscotta River, Maine, United States -... | ecosystem: Environmental > Aquatic > Marine >...
GCCTGAACCCATTTAATAAAGATATCGAGTAGATCTTCAGGATTTAAAATCATAAAAACTCTTCTAAAAGTATCATGTGATGGAACACCACATTTTAAATTAAAAAATATTTTAAACCATTCGATTTTTGCATTTCCAAAATTTTGAATTTCAATCCAAGTTTTAGCACCACAAATTGCAGTACTAATAGCAATGATAAGTTTATCAATCAATTCATGTTTTTTAGTACGATCGATACGTGGGTCTTTCAAAGCCTCCAAAAAATCGACAAGGGACTCGGGTGAAGCTTCTATTTTTTTTGCCATAAATTATCTCCAATACAAAAATATAAAGAAATAATTTATCTATTAATAATAAGAAGGCCTAACTGCAGGGTCGTAAGACTATGAAATCGCTAATAATTTAGATGCGTAAGCCCTGTAGTGGTATTATTTACAATGGCTATAGCGCAATGAGTCTTTATTGTCTATCTTTAATTATTGAACATTTAAAAAAAAGGAAACCTCAATGAAACGCCAATATTTTATATTTTTCACTGTCATCTTTTCCATGATTTTATCATTCGATTCTTCAGCAAGAAAATGGGGTAAAAAGCTTAGGAAAATTAAGGCTAAACATACATATACTGATTGTTTCCCTATAGCAACTGGCAAGACTTTTAGTTTTGAAAATACAAAAAAAGCGATTAAAAAAGTAGACGGTAGGTTAGGTCATGTAATAGAAGAGAGCGATCGTATGCCATTGGATTTAGTAAAAATAATTTTCTGTTCAAAAAATAGCAAGTTAGTTGAGACAGGATGGTGCCGCGATACTAAAAATAAAGTTATGATCTGCACCTCCATTTCTGAAGGAGTCAATTGTCAAATTATCAGTCGCCATGGGGATGATGCTGACGCTGCCATCAGTCTCCACGAGATGGAACAACAATGGGAAGAAGCTCTTTCTTGGCTTCGAAAAACGGAACTGCAAGAATTTTTAAATTCAATGGAATTTAATTTAGATGAGTATTATAGAAATTCTTCGGAAGAAAAAAAGAGTCGAGAAATATTTAGAGAGTCAGCAATTAAAGACTTTAAAAAAGTACAAAAACAGTCAAAGCAAGGCACACAAATTACCGGCACCCCACAACAGCAAGCTGAACTATTTATGAGCATAAAGGGGTTACAGGCGTCGGCGAAAGGTACGAATCCAGGGTTTTTCAAACCCTACAAGAATTGATTAGTCGCTGCAAAATTAAAACTAGTTAAAAAATATACAGGAGCATAAGTATGATTCGATTTATTAAAAGGAAATTAATAGGTATAATTAAGGGGTTCAGATTTTTTTTATAATCTCAATGGCCTATAAATGTTACATCGATATTACTATATACTTCAACGAGAAACAACAAATGTCGGTAACTTACGGAGATTATTTCAGTAAGAAGATGAGTTATAAATGGTTAAAATTAACTGGTTGTTCAATTGACTATGAAAGTATTTTATTGAAAAATATATTCAAACAAATGTTTATACCCATATGTATTGCCCGAGGGTAATGATGGCAAACCTTTATCAAAAAGGCTTTGGGTAAAGGTCGATGACAAAAAGCTATTTAATGAATTTATAAAACTAGAAAATGAAGAGGGTGATAACTCTTTAAAGTTGTTTACACTACTTTCTACGATTGGTCTTTACGAGTTTAGTGGGATCATTGATGGAGAGAAAAAAATTAATGTATTGAAAACCAGTATTAGCGAAAGAAGTTCTGGCCCTAAGTTGAAATATAAAAAAAGCGAGAGCGTTGAAACGGGTGTCGTATTGTTGTGGAATGCACCTCCATCATTTCCGAAAAATGAATTATCAATATTGGCAACGTTACTTAAATTGGTTACATTTTTCTATATCAGAGGAAAAAAAGTTAAATTAGAGAATAAGGACTTGGCCTGACTTCATACCGTGCGAGTGGTTTTTATTCGCCTTGGTAAAATTGCACCTGGTTGCGGCCGCCTTCTTTTGATTTATAGACTGCTGAATCGGCGCGTTTGAAGAGGTCGGTGCCGGTGAGCACTCCTTGGCGGTAGTCGGAAACGCCAATAGACGCGGTTACCGGTAAGGTTTTTCCCTCGTAGGTAAAATTATAGTCTTCGACAACTTTTCTCATTCGCTCGGCGATTTCAAAAGCTTGCTTAAGGTTGGTTTTAGGTAATAAGATGCAAAACTCTTCACCACCATACCTGGCAAAAACATCGAGGTCTCGTACCCCATGCTTTCTGATGAGCCCGGACATTTCCTTGAGCACGTAATCGCCGGCATCGTGGCCATAATTGTCGTTGAGGTTTTTGAAATGATCTAAATCAAAAACGATTAAAGAAAGTGGGTCGCCATTGATTTTAGATTTTTTTACTTCGAGGGCGATTTTTTCGTTAAAATATGTTTTATTATAGCAACCAGTGTGGCCATCGGTGTTGGCCTCTAGGTTGAGTTTATCGTAAGTGAGTCTTTCGGGATCCCCCTTGGGGAGATACTTCAGCGCCATGCTACCGAGTTTGATCATATCGCCTTTTTTTAAGATATAGCGGCCGTCTATTTTTGTATTATTGATAAAGGTTCCGTTTCTGGAGCCGCTGTCTTCTACTGAATATTCTCCATCGCTCTCTTTGATTACGGCAAAGTGATGGCGCGAGATGCCCTCAAATTCTAAGGGAATGGTATTGTCTGCGAGACGACCAATTGTGGTTTTATGATCTTTTAAGTCGAAGAGTGCTCCATTAAGAGCACCACCCACCGCCAATAAGGCTGCAGGCTTGGCGGAAGCTTCTTTTTCCGCTGCCGCTAAAGCGGCCTTAACATCGGTTATGAGAATTGTTGAATCGTCATCCATGAATTACCTTTGAATAAATTGGCGTTACCTAAGTATCAATTTTACTTTGGGCCTGGTCAGGAATCAAGGGGATATTATTTGAACTTTAGTTAATGATTGAGGATTTTTGCTGGTCATTTTCTAAGTAGGCAAAAGCATATTTTTTGCCCAATTCCACTCCGGGTTGGTCAAAGGGATCGATATTAAGATAATGCCCCATCAAAGCGGTCAGACTTTCAAAGAACATGATGAGCGCTCCCACATTCCTTTCATCGCGTTTGCTGAGGTCGAGATGAATAAAGGGTCGTTCATTTTCTTCTAATGCACGCATCGTTCCGTGTAATTCTGCCTGCATTAATTGGCCGAGAGTAAAGGGTGATAACTTTTTTAGTCCAGTTTGTTGTTGGCCATTTTCCAAAGAAAAATCATGGTTGAAGGCCTGGATACCAATGAGGAAAATGCATTTATTTTGCGCACCCTCCATAAAGAGCTGTACTTGAGAGTGTTGGTCGGTGGCGCCATAACCAGGAATAGGTGTTAGGCCCTCGTAGATAAGTTCTCCGTTGAGGGATTCTTTTTTTCCCAGACTTTCTGCCCATAATTGCACAAACCAAAAGGATAAATATTTTAATAATGATGAGTAGGGCATGAAGACAGTTTGATCAATGCCGGTTTCTTTGAGTGCCATTAAAAAGGCAGCAGTTTTTAAAAAATTATTCTCCTGGACATCTTCTTTTAATAATTCATTTTTGACTTCATTAGCACCGGCGAGCAACTCTTCAACTTTTATACCTGCAAATAATGCTGGAAAAAATCCAACAGGTGTTAGAACTGTAAATCGGCCACCAATATTTGAGGGGATGGTTAAAAGAGAGATTTGCCATTCAGCTGCGAGATCTTTTAATTGGCTTTTTTCCGGATCGGTGGCAAAGACAAAATAATTTTTAAAGTCACTTTCCTGTACACCCTTTTCTTTTAGGTAGCTGGCGATGATCGCCAAGCTGGCCAAGGTTTCAGCGGTGCCACCGGATTTGCTGACGAAATAGAAGACGCATTCTTCATGATTGAGTGAGGAGAGAATCAGTTCGATCTCGTCGGGGTCTATATTATTGATAAAACTAAATTGCGTCGCAGAGTTTTTTGGGAAGGCTTTTATAAGCATTTCCGGGCCAAGTGAACTACCTCCGATGCCTATATGCACAAAATGCTTGCGCTCAGAAAATTTTTCAAAGACTTGATAACAGTCTGCTAACAAAGAGGTCTTTTCGGTAATATTAAAAAAACCGATGTCTTCTCTGTTGACGGTTTGTTGAAATTGCTCAAGTTTGCGCCTTAAGTTTTCTGTTGCAAAATGTGGAGAGTGTGAAAATTTATCTATTCCCGAAAAGTGTATTTTAAATCCCATTTTTTTCCTTAATATTGTTTTTTTAGTTGACGAGCAATGATGACCTTTTGAATTTGATTGGTGCCTTCCACAATCTGTAAAACTTTTGCGTCTCGCATAAGTCTCTCCACTGGGTATTCACAGGTGTAACCAACTCCTCCAAAAATTTGCACAGCATCGGTAGAGACTTTCATTGCAGTGTCAGTCGCCTTTAATTTCGCCATGGATGCCAGCATTTGGTTTTTAATGCCATGATCATAATTATACGCGGCCCGCTCAACCAAAAGATTGCTGGCGGCAATTTCCGTCGCCATATCTGCCATCATAAATTGTAGCCCCTGGAAATCAAAGATACTCTGACCAAATTGGCTTCGTTCGAGAGAGTATTTAACAGATTCATCCAGCGCTCTTTGGCCGACACCCACCGCAATTGCGCCAATCGTTATACGCCCTTTGTCGAGAGCGGAAACGGCTATCTTAAAGCCCATGCCCTCCTCTCTTAACAAATTTTCCGCAGGAACGAAACAATTTTCAAAAACTAATTCGCAAGTTGGTGAGACTTTCCAGCCCATTTTTTTTTCTTTTTTTCCTATTCTAAAACCCGCTGCACCGGCGGGAACTATAAAGGCGGAAATACCTTTAGCACCGGCTTCTCCGGTTCTCGCCATGACCACATAAGTTTTGGCGATACCGGCAGAGGTGATAAACATTTTGCTACCATTTAAGTTGTAGCCACCTTTGACTTTCTTGGCGGTCATTTTTAACGAGGCGGCATCGCTACCAGAGCCACTCTCTGTGAGGGCGAAGGCACCAATCTCTTGTCCCGACGTCAGTTCTGGGAGAAATTTTTGGCATTGCTGTGGATTGCCAAATTCTTGGATAATTCCCTGAACCATACTGGAAACCGAAATGGTCACGGCGTAGGAGACTGAGGATTTTGCCAGTTCAGTTAAGGCGACGCAAAGGTCGGCGTAGAAAAGTCCCGCCCCACCATACTCTTCTTTAATGGGAATGCCAGTGGTGCCCAAGTTTCCTAGTTCTCGATAAATCTCCATCCTGAATTTTTCATTTTGATCATCTTCTGCCAGGGTTGGTTCAATTTTTTCTTGGCGAAAGCGGGTTATTTGTTTTGTCAATTCACTTTGGATATCGGTCAACATAGCTGTCTCTCGTTAGGTTTCATTTAATAAATGTTTTGCAATGATGGTTATCATGACTTCATTGGTGCCGGCACCAATTTCATTGAGTTTATTGTCGCGCATATACCTTTCCACGGGAAACTCACGGCTATACCCATAACCACCGTGCAATTGAATGGCGTCCAAAGCAATTTTTGTGGTCATTTTAGGTAGCATGAGTTTTACCTTGGCGGCAATACTTGCGCCTTTATGGCCATTGTCGTATTCCCTGGCAACGGAGTAGAGGAAATGTTTCATCATATCTGTCTCACTGGACATTTCCGCCAGCATTTTTTGGATAAGTTGAAAATTTCCAATGGTTTTGCCAAACTGTTTTCTCTCATTAGCGTAGCGCGTGCATTGTTCTACACAGGCCCTGGCAATTCCCAAAGAGATACCTGAAATGGTAATTCGTTCCAATTCTAAGTTTTTCATCATATGGTAAACTGAATCCCCCTGGTTGCCAATTAAATGGGCGGCGCCAACCTTTGCACGATCAAAAATTAACTCGCCGGTGGGGGAGCCACGCATACCCATTTTATGAATGGGTGACCCAACAGTATAATGGCCGCGTTCTTTTTCGAGTAAGAAGGTGGATAAGTTTTTTCTCTCGCTGCCAGTTCTGGCGTAGACGTAGGCAATATCGGAATATTGGGCGTTAGTGATCCACATCTTACTGCCATTGAGCAGATAATGGTCCCCCATCTTCTTGGCAGAGGTCTGCATACCCACGGCATCTGAACCATATTCCGGTTCACTCATACCCATACAACCAATATGCTCACCGCTGATTAATTTGGGGAGATATTTTTCTTTTTGTTCTGCACTGGCATTATTTTGGATATTGTTCACGCAAAGAATCGTATGCGCCAAATAACTTAGAGTTGAAGAGGCGCACGCCTTGGCAAATTCATCCATGACAATCGTGGCTGCGACGGCACCCAGACCGGCCCCACCATACTTGGCATCGGCCGTGACCCCCAAGAGGCCTAGTTCACCCATTTTTTTGAAGGCCTTTAAATTAAACGATTCTGCTTCATCGTGGTGACTTGCCTCGGGCGCTAGTTCTTTTTGTGCAAAGTCGGCGCAAACTTTTTGCAGTTCTTTTTCTTCATCTGTGAAAAACCACACGGAAACCTCCGGTACTTTAATAAATTCGATATGTTAATGCATTAATTTATAGCAAATCTCCCGCGCCTCTGACAAGTTTTGGCTTTACATCAAATTTTCTAAACGGTTAAAATTAAATGACTTACCTTTATTTTTTTTTAGGATAAATTTGGGCATTGGGTAGTAGCATTCAAGAAAGAGTGAGGTTTGCAATGGGGTTGGAAACACCCATCATACAAAATGAAGATTCAATTTTTCCTGGAGAAAATTGGTTTTTTTATTGGAAAACTTCTGCCTCTCTGTGGGGCCCAAAACTACGCGAAAGGTTTATTGGGGAAAGTATTATTGTCCCCCTGAATTGGGCCTTCCACTATGCAGCAGGAGATACCGTAGACTTTGGTAAAGTTCGTCCGGAAACCGATTTAAAACGCTTAGTGACGGTTATTGAAAGTTTGGGGAAGAAGGTTATTTTTTATTTACCCATAGGTGCAGCACCCTATTTACCCAATGGAGGGTTTCCCACTGCGCTTGCCAGCATTCATGCCATCAATAAGGAAAATATGATCCCAGCGGTGATGGATTTTGAGGGTCAATTGAATAAGTTCTTTAGTCCCTTCGATCCTCGCGTGTATCAATCATTTGGAAAGTTTATTTACCATCTGGGAGAGTATTTTAAAAACGCCGAAATTCATGCGCCAGTCTGGGCAATCAATTGTGGCCACTTCGATGAGTCTCAATTTTTTAGTTATTTTGAAGATTTTTCCAAGGGATTGGCCCCTGGCTTTGCACAATATCTAGAGGTCAGTGGAGAAAAAAATTTAGATCCTGTGAAAGAGAGTATTTTAAAAAAGAAATTTCAAAATATTATTTTTAATACCTACCGAGATGCTATAAAAAAATACTTGCCGAACAATTGGGAAGGGCTGGTTAAAATTGTTTTTTTGGGAGGTGCCCCTAAAGATTTTTTCCAAAGAATCAGTATGCAGGATAAAGTTTCTACGTATTCGCAAACGGTACTGAATGCACTGGGGAAAGGCATATTGCCATCCTCCTGTTTATTGAGTGAAAAAATAAAGCGCGGGGTGCTGTCGCGCCAGTTGGCAGATTTAAATTTACCAGCATTCTTAGAGGGGATGAAGGGTGACGATGAGGACTCTAGTGATGGTCGTAAACAATTTAATGCCTTGGCCTTTTTTGATTTAATTGAACCTTTAGACTCTCTGGACCGACCTAGTTATTGGGAAAAGGTCGGCCTCTTAAGTATGTTGCAAGAACATTTTCACACGGGATATCGTTTTCATGGGCTGCTCGATTACCCTTGGAATGAAGAAGTTTCGGCGCATAAAATTCATTTCTTTTATGGCAAAGAGTTAGCTACCAAAGAACTTTTTTCAATTTTAAATATATTTATGAATGGTGGGAAAGTTGTGCTCGATACCAGTGAGCTGGATGAAGCCTTGGCACGCCGTTTATCGGTTTTTATATTAGAGAATAATTTATCTTCGGAAAAAATTCATTACCTCATCAAAATAGAATGTCTGTCTTTAGGAGATGAAGGCCGCCTGGTTATATACAATGGTGACGAATTTGCTGAAAAACAAGCTGATAAAATAAATAATTTTTGGCAAAAAATAATTAGTACATTTGATATCCAACATTTACAAATAGAGGGGCCAGATGGAATCGAACTCTTTTGGCGTTCCCGAGCCGGTCTCTACAATGAAGTTAATTTTGAAGAGGTCAGGCGTCTAAGTTTGTATAACCCCACCAGCTATAAAAGAAAAATAAAAATTGGTCTGAATAAAAATTTTGCCTTGATGAAAGTACTCGACGAAATTCATGTCAAAACGAATATCCAAAATAGCGAACTTTTTATAGAAATTTTACCCGAAGGTTCCTTGTCAATTGATTTTGGTGTGTACTCCTAGGAGGAAGAGATGGATAAAAATCAGATCATTGGTATTTACGATCATATGGCACTGGAAAACCAAGAAAACGCAAAATACTATTTTAGATATTTATTAACTTCACTTGGCGAGGTAGATAAAGAGTTTGTGCGCGAGGCATATGATGATATGTATTTGAAAGCTCCCTGTTTACTGACTTCGGCGATAGGTCCTTTTGACGACGGCGAGGCAGTCCGGAGATTCGCCTATCTGCTCTGTGAAAAATTATCCGTCAATAAATTTAGTTTAATTTCAGTTAAAAAATATAATGAATTTATGGAACATATTCCACCTGTAGAAAATTATCTTTCAGAACTTTTTGCCATTGGAGAAATTATCGAAAACCAACAAATTAACAAGTTAGGAATATTTTCAAATATTTTTAGCTCTAAATTTTAAGACTATAGTATTTTGAAAAAAAAAATTATTATTATATCTCCAAATTACCTGCCACAAGAAAATGGTCTGGCAATGTATACCCATTGTTTTGCTGAGCAATGTGCAAAATTTCACGACGTCTTCATCATTACCTCCAGCGACGATAATATTCACCCTGTTCCACAAGATAAAGTCTTTCGCGTCGTCTCTAATTGGCACGGACTCGATCTACTCAAAATTTTAAAAATTTCAAAAAAATTAGGTGCAGACCATCTTTTATTTCAATATGTCCCCTATATGTACAGTAAAAGGGCGGGCATAAATTTTTCCCTGCCCATGCTCATCCTCATCTTGCGACTATGCGGTCGAGCAAAAATTCAAATCATGTATCACGAGCTCTATTATCCTAAACACTTTAATGTAAAGGCGATGATTTTGCATCACGTGCATAAAGGTATGCTTTTTTTTTCCGCACTTTTCGCACATACTCTTTATGCATCGACGGAATATTTTCAACAAAAAATTTTGGCCCTTCTCCCTTGGAAAAAGGTCCACCATTTACCCGTGGGATCAAATATTCCCAAGATCAATTTAAGCCCAACCGATGAAGAAGAATTAAGAAAAACAATCTCTCCAGAAGAGGTTCGCATCATCGGTCTTTTCGGTTCATTTCATCCCTCAAAAAATATCAAGTTGGTCTTGCAAAACTTACTCGACATTGCAGATCAACAAAAAAATATTAAGATACTCTATATCGGCGCCACTTTGACAGAGCTTAAAGCCGAGGTAGACAGCAGCTACCATGAACTTTTAAAGACCTATATCTATCCAACGGGATTTCTAAGCACTGCTCACGTAGGAGAATATTTATGTCTACTAGATGGTATGCTGGCCTATTTTAGCGATGGCATTTCAACTCGCAGAGGCTCCATGCTGGCCGCCATGCAACTCGGCATTCCCATTTTAAGTACGCAAACTTCATACACAGATAGCTTATTATTAGGACAAGATTTTTTAACACTCGTCAATGCTGATGAAGTCACCTTTCCTGCCGCGCTCAAAAGAAAAATATCCCAGGGCTGGCCAAAAAATTTACCGGCAGATAGCAAGGAGAGAGAGATTGCCTTTTATAAAAGGCACTTTAGTTGGGGTGAAATCGTTAAAAAATTTCTCTCAACCATCTAACAAAATAAAAATAATAAATATTAGGAGTTCTTATGCAAATTAACTTATTAAAAGCTGTTTTATTTCTCTATTTTATTATGCCCATACTTGGTTTTTCAGGTGTTACGGTAGAGCCGTTTTATGCATTTTCACTAGGAGCTACAGGACAACGCCTCTATATTAACAGTAAAGGTCAAAATGTACTTGAGGACTTTACTGCAAAAGCAAACATTTATGGGTTACGTCTTGGTTATAATTACCATGGAATAATGATCGGGGGAGAATATTTTAAAAAACCAAAATTTACGTTTAGAGAAGAAACCACCATCGTTACCAACCTTGGGCCGGCCTTAGCGGAGTTTGAAAATAAATTTGAAGGGCGAGGATATGGCGCTTATATTGGGTATCAAGCGGATAACGGATTCAGATTTTGGTATACAAAATACTTAAAGCAAAAATATAAAGATGTGGATGGCAGCAATTCAGGAGATGAACGCAATGGGGATGGCTGGAGTATAGGCGTTGGCTGTAAGGCAATTCATTGGTTGGCGCTAAACCTTCAGGCCACTAAGTATTCTCTAAATAAAGGTGTTTCTGCAGGCATTTCAGGAAGCATTGATCCAAGCTATGAAATAACTGAGTGGCATATTAGTATTAGCTTTCCTTTTGATATTTTTAATGGAGAAAGTTATGAATCGTATTAGAACCTTGGTTTCAACAGCAAGGGATGCTTTTTTTTCTTAGCAAACTTTTATTCTTTTGGTTCGAGGTTTAATTTTATAAAAGTCGATTTTGTTGGCTTAACAAGGACCTTTACAATGCGACTTTTAAAGCCTTTTAGAGCAACTTTGAAAGTAAGGTAAGCGCCATTGGCATGAACCAGTAATTTATCTCTTTTAATGTCCTTTTTCATTATTTCGGAATCACCACTCAAATAATGAAAAGCTCCGGTGAAATGAAAATTTTTCCTATTTTCCTGGATATAGGTTGAATTTGATCTTATTTCAAAGAACTTATCAAATTTAATATTGACTCCGTAAAGAATTCGCTTGGGGAAAGTCGTCAGCCTACTTGTTTCGATTCTCTCAATTTCAATTTCATCAACTAAATTACGATGTCCTGCTGGTAGCTGAATATCAAAGCTTACCACAAAGCCACTCAGTTTCTTTTGATCGAGAATGTTTTTAGCATGATGAATATCCAACCCTGCAAAATGACGATAAATAATTTCGTAAGTGGGGTGGATACAATCTATTATATCCGGGCATAGCCCAGATGGTAAGAATGCTATATCATAAAATTCATTGGCCTTTGGGCTAGCGTGAATGCCATAGACTGATACATTATCTGCATAATGAGTTTGATAAGAAAGGCTTCCTGGAGTAACTCTATTTTCATGATAATCCGCCACCACATCATCGACATAGATTGAATCTAATTGTGAGCTAGGTATAGAAACTGCAGTATCTGCTTCATATTCATATTGTCCGCCAAAAAGAATGGGCAATAACTTTACCAGGCCACTGGGTTTAAAGCCACTTTTATATTTTCTCGTAAGCTTCTGCAGGTTTGCCACTCCACCAATATTGAGAACTCTAACTTTTGAAAAAATTATTTTTGCGAATTGACTATCCATATTTAGTACTGATTCTCTGAATCTTTTGATGGTTTTACTAAAAAGTGACATTTCAATTAATTGTTTTTCGCCTGCTCTGGGAAAATAATCTTGTTTATTATCTCCTATATAACGGTCAATCATGCCCTCTGGGTAAGAGATGATATCTGCTAATTTAGAGCCCCAAAAGGGTGTTCCTAGTGTGATGAAATTTTTGAAGTTTTCGGTGTAATCGGCGAGATATCCAGCTTCTTTTGCAAAACTCTTAAAAAGAACGATGGAAGAAATAAGGCCTCCTTGAGAATGCGCCACAAATGAAATTTTATCTTTTTTATTAAAGGTTGGAATTATATTTTTAACGAATCCTGCTAAATCACTTGCAAAATCATAGGATTGTAATTTATTATTTTCTGTTGGATAGTGGAAAATATGTGATTCAAATTGAACATGCTCATCAAACTTACTGAGATCTTTGATTAATTGTGCTGGCATACTTCCGAAAGTGTTTGCATCACCAGCTAAACCATGAACAAAGAAAATATGGTGAACGGGTTCTTTTGCATTAGCAGAGTATGAAAGCACTGATGGCATAATAAAAAATATCGCTAAAAATAATTTTAAGAACACTCGAAAATACCTCACTCTTTCTATGTAAGGTCCTTATAGCTAAAAATGAAATTTAAATATCTTTTTTTGTAAGAACTATAAATATGTAAAGTTTACAGACTCAGGCCTATTCTTCCTTGAATAGACTGAGCTTATTTGGTGTCGGATAATTTTAGTTAAAAAAGGTTGTCAACTTAGTCGACGCTTACCCCTTGCATGATCAGCATTTGTTGGTTTGTATGGTCGACTAGTAGAATTCCACAATTATTGCTAATAATATCTGTGCTAATATTTTTAACCAGCAAAATTTCAGGCATATTAACATAGGCTTGGCGTAAACTGGTCAAAAACCGTTGCGCTAAAAAGGTTTGGTCCTGTGCGGTAATATGCTCGCCATAGGCACCACGTCTTATAAAAAGACATTCACCGAGTACTTGCTTGCGCATTTTAGAAGGGATGTTCTCAATTTCAGCGCTGGGAAATTTATTGAGAACATTCTGTGAAAGGGTGTTGTGGAAGTGAAACTGGGAAATATAATTATTGTCTTTACCCAGTTTACTGTAGACCTCGTTATAGTTTTCTGTAACGGTTTCCAGGATGGTTCTACCGGCGTAGGCGGTCGGTATTGATTGAGTGAGAAGTAGTGTAAAAAGAATTAAATTTTTCATAAAAGTTTCCTTTATGTGATTGTTAATAAAGCTTTTATAATTTAATTTTCAATATATATAAAATATATAAACGCAATTTTTGTTATATCTTTATGTTATATCTGTTTCTGTGCTCAAAGGGGTCAATAGAAAATGCTGCATAAAAATACTACGAATCTATTGATTGAGAATTTAAAACTATTCCTACCTAAGTAATGATTCCAAAAGTACAAAGTCAAAAAACAAATCCATTTTGGACTTCTCAAAAAACTTAGGTTGATGATACTTATACTTCAAAATTCGGATTGCGTCATTTGAGTGTTGATAGACTTTGCACCCTAGGAGTCCCCGGTGCTGGAAAGTTTTTCTGCGCCATCCTCAGCACCAGAGCACTAGTGTACTAGAGCTAGCGCGCCCCCATCCCCGCTACGCCAAAAATCTTCACCCCCTCCCGAAAATTACAGACAAATTAACTGCAGAACAGCAAGACGTTCTCAGCAGTACCGCGCCCACCGAGCGCGACCGGAATTCGATGCTCAAATTGCAAGGCAAATGTCGAGGAACAATTTTCGCATTTAAAATCCGCCCGCGCCAGCGCCGCTCGCCTCACATCAATCGGAATAGTGCGACCGCGCTTATAGTGATTTTTTTGTGGGTCGCCAGTTAAGTCCGCCTTGCTTTGCAGGTTGGTTGCGTTCTTTGCGTTCTTTGCGTTGGCTGAGTTGGCAGAGTTGGCAGAGTTGGCAGAGTTGGCAGAGTTGGTTGAGTTGGTTGAGTTGGCAGAGTTGTTAGTTTGTTCGTTGAAAAGTTCGCGAGCAGGAGTGCCCTCGCTAGATTTTCTTACCGTTGGCACTGGTTCTTGGGGCAGAGTCTTTTGTTTTCGATCTTTTTTTCTCTTACCATTACCACTCCCATCTAATTTTATACCGAGCATTTCGGCTTTCTTTTTCTCCAACAAAGCGTCCGCCATCAGGTCGACGATTTCCGCAAGATCAAGTTTTTGATGGGCGAACAGCCCCTTTAGCTCAGTGATTTTTTCCATGGTGAGCTTGGTTAGGGAAAGGTGCAGGCGCACTGACTGCCGACCTTCATTATCGACTTTGGGTTTCTTAGGCCGCGAGGCTATCCCTTTTTCATTTTTTAAATCCGCTAAAATGTTTTGGCATTCAGCTTTCGTGGTGTTGCTGATTTTTTCGACTAACAGTTTTTCCTCCTTGGGAGGGAGCGGGACGTCTTTGAAAA
>Ga0316206_1002162_pt1 | contig 14100 bp, 12 predicted proteins | sample 6monthpyrite_MG_FD_204942 | JGI IMG/M metagenome (GOLD analysis project Ga0316206, IMG submission 204942) | Microbial mat bacterial communities from mineral coupon in-situ incubated in ocean water Damariscotta River, Maine, United States -... | ecosystem: Environmental > Aquatic > Marine >...
AGCTCATCTGAATTAAAGCGGATAACATCTCTTATATGGCGTAACCAGTTATCAATTAATCCGTGTTTATGGTCATCTACTGCCGCTTTAATTCCACCACAACCATAGTGCCCACAAATAATAATATGCTTCACCTTTAACACATCAACGGCATATTGAATAACCGAAAGACAATTTAAATCGGTATGCACTACCACATTTGCGATATTACGGTGAACAAACACTTCGCCCGGTGGTAAATCTACAATTTGATTAGCTGGGACTCTGCTGTCTGAGCATCCAATCCATAAATATTCCGGTGTTTGTTGTTTTGATAAACCGGTAAAATAATCTGGATTATCCTCTTTAATTGCATTAGACCAGGCGATATTTTGATCAAATAGATGTTCTAGTGACTGCATTTTGTAAACCTTTCAAACGTAAAAATATTTAATAAAGCAAACAAGCGTGTTTTATGAACGTGCTTGTGATTTCACCCTGTCGGGCATATAAAAATTTCGATATTACTGCTGGGCCTGTCCTTTGTTACTTGTTATTTATGACATTTTATTTGCTGTGCAGGCACACCCGTTCAAAGCCGTTACATGCGGCTTTCTGATGTATGCTTCAGGAGTTAAAGGCCCTGGCAACTCATTACTGAGTTTAAATCGCTGGATTGACGAAAAACAACTTTCCAGTAAACTGTTAAAGAGACAAGCTTTTAAGGCTGCCCCGAAAAGCGTCTTTCAAGCATTTGAACGATTAATTGGCCGACATTATATAAGATATGTAGATTGGTTAATACTTAACAGTCATCGGATTTTTCTGACCACTATTAAGATTAATACGTACGCAAGGTCCCCACTAACACCCCCTGTATTTGCACCCGTTCCGCTGAATACACCATCGGCTCCATGGTTGAATTAGCGGGTATTAACTTTATACGCCCGTGGGACAGGGGTCGAAAAATTTTCAGGGTCACTTCATAATTATCAATTAACGCCACAACAACTGAATCTTTCGGCGCAGTACAGCAAGATTCAATCACCACCGTATCGCCATCTAGAATACCCAACTCTATCATCGAATCACCAGAGACTTTAAGCGCGTATCGATTATCCCCACCAAACATCTGGTTTAAATTAATACCATCGTAACCAGCAATCGCTTCAATTGGCTGACCTGCCGCAATTTTACCCAGCAAAGGAATAGAAAATCCCTGCTCTCGATCTTCATCGGGCAAGCGTAAACCCCGATGCGAGCCATCTTCATTGAGCAAACAGCCCAACTCAATTAAGGCTTTTACATAACGATGTGCCGTGCCCTGTGATTGTATGCCAATGCCTTTGGCAATTTCCGGGTATGTCGGTGCGTGGCCATTTCTTAAAATAAAAGCCTGAATAAAATCCAGAGTACGTTGCTGGCTTGGGGTTATCATCGTCTGAACCTTCGTCGGAATCATCATTATCTTCTCTAAACATTCTCACCAGAGAAAGAATAGAGAACATTTGAATTAATTTCAAGCTTTATCTAAACAACAGCTTGTTTGATATCAAGTTGCACCTCAACTATGGTTAGTATGCTGATTCGATAACACTGTGAAGTAAATTGACTGAAACTATATTACTGGAGAAAATTAATGAGTGATGAAATTATTAAAAACCTCGGTCCATTAGCCGCACTGGCGGGGACCTGGGAAGGCGATCAGGGTATCGATATTTCCAGAATTAAAAGCAAAAAAACCGAGACAAAATATCGAGAGCGTTGCATATTCGCCCCTTTAGGTCCTGTCAATAATGGCCCGCAAAAACTCTATGGTTTACGTTATTCCATGACGGCCTGGCGTCTGGGTGAAGCCGACGCTTTTCATGAAGAAGTGGGCTACTGGTTGTGGGATGCCGACAGAAAACAGGTACTACGTTGTTTTATGGTGCCCCGTGGTGTGTTGATTAATGCGGGTGGCGATGCTGAACAAAACAGTACAGGCTTTCACCTGGAAGCGGAAGTCGGTTCGGAGACTTATGGTATTTTGTCTAACCAGTATTTAGATGAAACGTATAAAACCAAAAAATATATTTTAGATGTGGATCTTAAGGACGGGCAGTTTACTTATAAAGAAAATACCCAGTTGTGGATTCCGATTGATGAAGCGATTTTTGATCATACTGATCAGAATACGTTGCAAAAGATTTAGTTAAAAACAAAAACACGAATGCACGCAAATAAACTAACTTGTAGTAGCTCAAAACTGATCTGGCATATTTCAAAAATAGCTTTGGAGTTAATCTGTCGATACTGACTGTAGATTAAGGGTCTCAAAACACCCTGAAACGGACATTAACCGTTTTATTTACTTGATGTTTTGTGCACTGTTAAGAAACATCTCCCTCGGGGAAAGACCGCCGCTTTTTGGCGCTCTGTCCCCTTATTGAAACCACCAAGAGTTTTGCGGAGTCGCTTATCGCTCTGCCAAAAGAGTTGTGCGGGGTCGCTCATCGCTCTGCCAATCTGATCGGAATTACCACATGGGACAGGGCGCCCATAACTATAGGAAGTGGGCAGCGGACTGTCCCTGATGGTCATGTTCCAAAGCAGGGTGCATTTTTACCCGATTAACATTTGCTTTTATTCGTGTTTATTTGCGTTTTTTTAAGCTTTTTTAATTTTTAAGCTAGCAAAAAATCAAACCCAATCCCTTGGCTGTAAATATTTTTCATACAACTCGGCTTCCGCACTGCCCGCTTCAGGCTGCCAGTTATAGCGCCAACGCACATTCGGCGGCATCGACATTAAAATCGATTCGGTTCGTCCGCCGGATTGCAAACCAAATAGCGTACCCCGGTCGTAAACTAAATTAAATTCAACATAGCGCCCGCGACGGTATAATTGAAAGTCTTTTTCACGTTCGCCAAATTCCATCGCTTTGCGTTTTTGTACAATGGGGCGGTAAGCTTTAATGTAGTGATCACCCACGCTTTGCATAAATGCAAAACTTTTTTCAAACCCCCATTCATTTAAATCATCAAAAAACAAACCACCAATTCCCCGCGGTTCATCGCGATGTTTTAAATAAAAATACTCATCACACCATTTTTTATATTTTGGAAATACGGCTTCACCAAATGGCTCGCAGGCATCTTTGGACGTTTGATGCCAATGCTTTACGTCTTCATCAAAACCATAATAGGGCGTTAAATCAAACCCTCCACCAAACCACCACACCGGATCTTCACCTTCTTTTTCTGCAATAAAAAATCGCACATTGGCATGTGATGTGGGTATGTATGGGTTATTAGGGTGAATCACCAGTGACACACCCATTGCCTGAAACGAGCGCCCGGCTAATTCTGGACGATGCGCAGTTGCCGATGCGGGCAGCTTGCCGCCAAACACGTGGGAAAAATTAATGCCGGCGCTTTCAAACACTTCACCATTGGCCAATACACAACTTTTTCCGCCGCCGCCCTGCTCGCGTTGCCACTCATCGACTTCAAATGTTTTGCCGCCGTCCTCTTCGGTTAGCGCATCGCAGATATTTTGTTGGAGTTGTAGCAGATAGGTTTTTACGACGTCGATATCGGGTATGGCCGTATCGGAAATGGAATTTGTTGCGCTCACGTTGGGCGGTTCCTGTTTTGATTCACTTGGTTGTATAAATACGGGTTGTATAAATACGGGTTATATAAATTTGAGCTTTAAGAATTCGACCTATATTAATTCAGCTATATTAATTCAGCTATATTAATTCTAATATGGTTAGCTGATTTTAAACTCATATCATTATGGTGTTTAATTATGCCGTAGTGGTGATTTTATCGCGAGCGAAAACTGAGATATCTATTTTGATATCTGGTTTTTTAACGGCAACGACAGCCTGTCAAAATTTTCAGGTGAAACATATATAATCACTTCTTTATCCGTTTCACTCAGTGCAATATCAACGCCTTTTTGCGGATACAGCCAGTGTATGGCATCACTTTCACTATCGGCTATTTTTTCAGCTGGCTCGCCAAAGCGTTTTGTAATTAACGCGGCATTAAGGTGTACTGAAGGCAGGTAGGTAATTGAAGCAATCGCGCTGGCCCGTACCTTCGCTGCGTCGTCCGCCGACAGGGTCACTTTGCGAGTACCACTGCCTAATGTCGCAATACGGGCTCCACGGTTAAACATGGCTTGAATTTCGTCTACCGGCAATTGTATCGACATCACCATTTTTGATTTAAGTCCGCCAATTTTAACTTCACTAAAAAAGGCTTCAATGACTGGTAGAGAGTTGGGTGTGGCAAATAAGGTGAGCTCGGCTATTTCTTTGAATACCTGCTGAGCATCATGCAGAGTAGAATGACCCAATGTTAAACTAAAAACACGGGTTTGCCCCGAAGGCAGCATGTCAACTTGCCAGGGATAACCCGCGTGGTCTGTTGACGGTTGTTGCAACGTTGACAGATACACCCCCAGCAACACTGCGATGATGCTGGCGCCCAGTACACTCAAAAATACATGCTTACCCATGCCTATATACCCATACACATGGTAAAGCTAATCCTGCACTAGTGCTGGCGAGGAATCTGTTGCAAGCGATTCATCAAGCGGCGTTAGCGCATTCTCTGGAAAACGCTCACTTACCCAATCAGGTAGCACACCACTTTTTGCCTGATGCAAAGACTCCGACTCAAACAAAATTAAGCCCAGCACACTGACCATAATGGGCAAAAACGCGGCACCACTAAATGCCCAGTGCTGAGGTTTCATATCGCCACCCGCGGCCAGATAAATAGTTAATAATAAACCGCCCATAATGGTCAGCATAATTAAGAAGAAGCGGCTACGTTTAGCGGCAATTTGCCAATGGGCATTAACATACCAGGCTGCACGAGTTTTTGCCCGATGCGCACCCCAGAACAAATATGCCAAACTAAGAAAAGAGAATATAGGGATAACCACAATAAGCTGAATGAGTGAGCTGGCACTGAGTACCGCCACAAGAACCAGCACATGATTAAATATCAAATTGGTCAAAAAGATCTCGTGGGGTACACGCGCTTTTTTAATGTCTATTGGGGAAACTTGATACTTCATAGGCTAACCGGTCAATTTAAATCAGCGCGAATTGTAACATTAATGAATGCTTAAATACGCATTAGTTAGCGTTGAAATAGCCGCAAATAGTTGAGTTTGCTCAATTCAGCGATATTTTCTACGCGATTTCCACGCACTTCTGCTAAACACTCCGCCACATGCCCTACCCAGCCAGGGTGATTTTGCTTGCCCCGGTGAGGCACAGGGGCAAGATACGGTGAATCGGTTTCGATTAAAAAACGGTCATCCGGCACCTTGCGGGCAACTTCGCGCAGGGCATCCGCATTGCGAAACGTCACGATGCCGGAAAATGAAATATACAGGCCTAAATCCAGGGCCTGACGGGCCATCTCCCAGCTTTCGGTAAAACAATGCAGTACGCCTCCACAATCGGAAACACCTTCATTTTTAAGCAGCTCGAGGGTATCTTGCTGGGCATCGCGGGTGTGAATAATCACCGGTTTATTCAGCTCATTGGCCGCCTGCATGTGCACTTTAAAACTGGCCAGCTGCTGCTCGCGGGTTTCTTTAGCATAATAGTAATCCAGCCCGGTTTCACCAATAGCAACCACCTTCGGGTCTGCTCCCAAGTCAATTAACTGTTGTAATTTGACCGTGTCATCCTGCGTATCACAGGGATGCACACCCACTGAAATATCCACATTGGGCTGATCAGCGACCAGCGCTTTCATCGCTGGATAGTCTTCGAGGCTAATGGAGACACATAACATGCGCTCCACCTTGCCTTGCTGAATGCAATTCAAAAGCTCGGTGAAGTTATCATTAAAATCTTTTAGATCAATACGATCAAGGTGGCAGTGGGAATCTATAAACATATTTTTTAAAAAGCCATCACATAACGGCCTAATACTTTGAGGGTAAGGGGCAATGTCAGTAAGTTAAAGATAATCACTCTGGGGGCGCGACTTCAGTCGCGCATTAACGAGCTGATTTCATAGTCGCTATATTTGCGCGGCTAAAGCCGCACCTCCATAAAAAATCTTAACTTACTGGCATTGGGGTAAGGGGTTGATTACATCGGGTTACAACAAATTACATCGTATGGGTGGTGCGGTCAGACTTTAATGCACCGGCAAGATAGGTTTCAATTTTGGTGCGAGTCTGGCCATTATCCTGCGGCCCAAACTGTACGCCTATACCGGTAGATTTATTGCCCTGTGCGCCATTGGGGGTAATCCAGATGATTTTACCCGCCACCGGTAAACGATCTTTATCATCCATCAGGGTCAGCAACATAAACACTTCTTCGCCCAACTGGTAAGATTTATTGGTGGGAATAAACAAGCCGCCATTGGAAACAAATGGCATATAAGCCGCATAAAGTGCCGCTTTATCTTTGATGGTGAGTGAAAGTATACCTTGTCTTGGAGCGCCGCCTGCTGCCATGTTAAACCCTTTTTAACGTTTTATACCATGATAATAGCAAATCTTCCCACAACAGTTGTGTATTCAGCGGAATCGATTGCAGTTGTTTATTTTTAATCAGTTGGTCCAGAAATGCGTAAAGCCCATTCAAATTCGAACGCGGCACCATTTGCTTTAACTCAGTTTGTTGCGCAGCGTGAACCAGTGTTGCCGAGTCACCACACTGATGCAGTTTAATTAAATCCTGCACCCAGTCAAATAACCAGTTTAATAAATAAGTTAAAGGCAGCTTATGCAGCTGCTCAGCCAGCTCTATTATTGGCTGATTTTTGGCCACACCGACTAATGCCGAGATCAACTGTTTATGATGTTCAAGCAAATCATCTTGCTGCAAATTCACCGCCAGTAATGGCGCACCATGTGCCAGTTTAAGCAAGCTCTCGGCCTGCGCTACCGTCTGTGTTTGCAACCAGCTCAACGCCTGTTGAGTCTCGGGAATGTTAAAGGTAATTGACTGGCAGCGCGAGCGAACGGTAATTGGCAGTTTTTGGGGGTTCGAGCTCACCAGAATAAGTAGTGCATCTCGAGTCGGCTCTTCAAGCGTCTTCAGCAAACTATTTGACGCATTAATATTCATATCATGGGCATCAATAATAATCGCGACTTTATAGCCGCCATACTGACTGCTCAAATTAAGCTTAGCGGATAACTGGCGAACATCATCCACTTTAATAGCCTTGCCCCGCTCCTCCCCCTTCAATATAAATAAATCCGGGTGGGTATCAACCGCAATCAGTTTACAGGCCGCGCAGCTGCCACAGGCATAGCCGTTTTCATCAACAGATTGGCACAACAGGCTATGCCCGAGCTGTAATGCAAACTCAAGTTTACCCAGGCCTTCACTACCAAGCATCAACAACGCATGGGGTAACTTCTCTGCCATTTGTTGCTGACGCACTTTTTGCCATTGTGATTGTTGCCAGGGATATATCATAGTTGGTAAATCATAGTGGATAAATCATAGTGGATAAATAATGGAGAGTAGATCATAGTGAATGAATCATTAATAACTAGCTGCTGGGTTAAAAAGCTAAGCGCAAGCGCCAACGCAAATACTACTATTTACCACCACAAACTACCATTTAAATTACAACTTAAATACGATAAGCCGTAGAATTTAAATGCATTATACCGTTAATCCGAATTCACTTTTGATGGCATAAAAATAATTAGACCTGACTATAATTAATATGAGGCTTTAAAAAGAGACGATTTTCTCCCCCCATACGTATGTGTAAAGCATATTACAAACTGGAGTCAAATATTATGATGTTAAGTGTAGCCGGCAAAAGCGTAGAAACTAATGAGCAGGGCTTTATCGCTAATCTTAGTGAATGGAGCGAAGACTTTACCGAGGCTGTCGCCAAAACAGACGGCCTGGATTTATATAACGATCACTGGGAATTAATTTTATATTTCCGAGATTATTTTGATGAAAACCAGGTGTGCCCAACGATGCACAAAGTAGTGCGAGAACTAGGTACAAAGAATATTTCTTTTCATGACCAGAAAGAATACGAAAAGCACATTTATAAACTCTTTCCTTCTGACCCCACACATGAAGTATGCAAACTTGCTGGCTTGCCTATGCCTCAACCGGATGATTAATTCGGTATAAAAACGTTTATTTGTTATAGCACTTAAAAACCACCTCTAGCAGGTGGTTTTTAAGTCTGAAGCAGAAATATTTTTAAAACTCATCTAAAAAACAACGACGCCAATCTTTAATTAAGATCATTTGTGCCCTGTTAACTTTTTACCAGTGACTGAATTTTCTGGAAAATAGATCGTGTAAACACGATCTATTCAAAGCAACTATCGTCGACAACTAAAGCAGAGATTCAACGACTAAGCTAACCTGGTGTGCGTTTTTAGCGCCGGACAAGTTCAGTGATTGGTTATGTGTTGTATATTTCACTTATATATCCTCGATTCCCCGCGACCGAAGATTACTGATAATGGTTGAGTCACTTCTGTTTTTTGAAGTGGCCGCTTTCATAAAAACAACCACGCTATCGATGTCCCGAATCACACCCTTAAGCCGATCATCATCCTCAATAGAAGCACTTATGGATGAAAAAGCATGATCCATCAGGCTCTTATCGTTTCGTGCAATGCCCACTGCATAAGCAAGATAACTGGCAAGGCCGTCATGACGTGAATTAATATGTTTTGCGAAATCAGCCCATGTCTTCAACCATTGCTGCCATTCGAGCTCGGAAAGTTTTCGGCCATCGAGATGCAAAAATAGTGTCGCACTTATCAGCTCATCTTGCCATTGCCAGTCTGGCGATTTTTCTTTGCGTCTCGCCACTCTGGCAGCTCGTTCGTGAAATTCCAGGCAACGTCCGCACTGATAATAACAAGCCAGCACATAGGCAATATATTCACGCTCAAGCTGGCTCAATTCAAATGGATCCGATTCACCTGGCACGCCTTCAAATACAAGTTGATGAAGTTCATTGAGCACATCATTGAATGCCCATCCAAGAAGGGGTGTACTGTTTTTTTTCATGAACGATATCCCGTTGATTGCCGTGATGAATATAAAAAACCAGGTAATAAAGTGACAAAGTCTTATGCTAATTCATAATCTCGTCAACTTTTCATGGGTAACTTGAAAAATAGATATAATGATTCTCCCTGCCTAAAAAGGGAGCCGATCTCCGTCATACGTGGGTTAGCTACATTGCAGCCAGTGCCAAAATATGAAAGCGTAAACATTCATTAACAGTCTCTCAGATCGACGTGACACAATCTAATATACTTTTTATCGGCATGGGCGTCCACAAAGAATCCATCGTTATTTCACTAGAACGACCAAACTGGACACTCACTCTAACAAAAGCCTGCATTCAATCTAAGCCTTTGTTTTTATTCGTTTCTTATGATGGGTGTCTCAGTTATATTTCAGTTATATTAGCGCGTTAACCAATAAATCAGCCCAGGCATATCCGTAATACCTATGGTAATGAACCAGGCATCTGAAGCATGATCAAAATCACGTGTGCCAAAACCTAACCGTAATCGATTTTTTAGAATACCGACATGTATATCACCACCAAGGGTATCTCTATCGAGATTTTCTGGTTGATTAAAGCCGTGGTACCAGGTCGGAGTAAAGCCGAAACTGGAGACATAGGGAGAGGATGATTGCCGGGTATAGTCTAGTCCTACTGACAGGTAGTTCTCACGGGCGACGTCCGCACTCGATTGAAAGATACCGCCGGGAAAGCCGAAGCTTAAGCGCGCGCCAAGCAGGTTCTTTTGCGATAGCGCCACGGTGGGTTGCCAGGTCAGTAACAGGTCACCTTCTGAAGTATCGAAACCAACTTCGTAGGGTATAACATTTCGCCAGAGCCAGTGACTGGGTGCAGTCGAGGGTGCAAAACTATAATCACGATATCGGTAAGTGCCGCTTTGTAAGACAAAGGCAGTGGCACCCATAACCTCTACATTCGCGCTTTCACGTTTGTTTATATCAGGTTCGCGCGCCGCATAGATATTCTCCGCCTGCGATTCGAGATAAACCAGCCGGGTTGTAACGCGGCGTGTTAGTTCAGTGGCCCAGCTGTCAGGATTATCTATAATTTGTTCCATCAGCGGTTTGTCATCAAACTCAACAAGTCGTGCAAAACGCGATTTAGCCTGTTTTTTATCGGGTGTTGGTACGAACCCCTGTGCCTTGAGATACTTAAAAAATTCTGTCTCACTCTCGCCTGCCGCCAGTGCTTGCTCAAGGCCGTCGTGAATAATGCGCATATCGCTGTCGGCCGGTGGTAGCGGCTGATAGGAAAACTGCAGTCGTTTTTGTTTGGCGTATTGACGCTTGGCCAGCCTTGCGAATACATAGCGTCCGCGGGGATCGGAATTCAGGCCTAAAAGCGTGAATAACTGTTTGGCGACCGAATCAAAACACTGTTTATAGTCATTTGATTGATGACTTGAAGAGTATTGCAGGCTGCATAAGTTGTCAGCAACCAGGACCAGGCCATCATATATCCCGACGTAGTAGTCATATTCCCGAAATTTGTAATCGAGAAACGAACCGAAATCTTCCATAAGTGTTCCGGTGATGGGCGCACTGCGGTTTGATACCCGCAAAGTCCTGTCATTCTGCATCGAAAGCCGCGATTTGTTTATATCGCTGTGAATCTTTATCTCGGTTAGTTTTGCTTTTTCCAACACCGACAACATGGCGTTAGACAGCTGCTTTCGATAACGTGGAATGTTAAAAGTGCAGGCGGTTTGCGGACCTGTTTTTCCACTCTGGTTTTCACAGCCTTTAATGACGCCTGCGTTGCGTAAGCGCTTAATGGAATAGGGTTTATCGATAACGGGCTTGATCCGGTCGTATGCGATTTCCAGCAGCTGGCCGGCGCGTAACAATGCGTCGGTGCAATCGAGGTTAAGCTCGAAATACGGTAGCGTCTTCTGGCAGTCGAGAACAATCTTTCTCTGTTTCAATATCCTGCCAAGCTTGTAGCTGATTTCAGACAGGTTAAGCTGCCAGGCATCGCTGGTCAGTTCTCGATACAGCTCATATCGACGCGCAGTACCCAGAAAGCCGATGAGTAACTCGCTTTCTGAAGCCGCACTGAATTCCATCAGGCGGCAGGCTGCGGGAGGATTAGCGCTTTCACATGCCAGGTCTTTTTTGTGCTCAGGGACGTCGTAGACAGTGCGGTTTGGGTCGATATAAAAATAGGTTACCGGGTAGGTGGCGTCATCACTGCGTTTGTTATTTTCTGCCAGGGTACGCGCTACGCCAATGGGAAGGTTATCGAACAGTCCGCCATCAGCGAATTCCGCTTCAGCCAGTTCGTAGCCATCGGGGCATAGCAGACGGGTATCTGCCAACTTCGATTCCAACTTCGTCTCCTGCGTCGATTCCAACTTCGATTCCAACTTCGATTCCTGCGTCGATGCCTGCTCCTGTGCTGGTTTTTGTTGTATAAGGCGGCAGTACTGCAAGCGTTTGCGACCAAACGCCATCGGAAAAGCACTGGTGGTAAAGGCGGCATCTATAATCTGCTGATTATCTATGGAGAAGGGCGGTGTATCTTTCGTGCCCGGCATCAGTATCATCGAAGGATCTGCCACTTTAGGGTAGTCGGCCGGTTCGAAGAAGAACTTGATGCTTCTGTCATCGGTCACCCGCAATTCAAAGGGTATATAAAAGCGCTGATTCTGCACCTCGACTTCACCCACGTTTAGCACTTCAGGTTCAATTTTAGTTACGGTCACGCCAAGCGGAATACGGCAGTCTTTTCGAAATGAAGGCTTACTCCACTTTTCGCGCAATTCTGTTGCAGCCTCCAGGAAGTCCTTGCGCGAAAGCACCGCATCACCGGGCAAGTAGATGGGTGATTTGGCGTCTCGAGGAAGCAGTGTGTTGATATCGATTCTCAGCCAGATATCGCGGAACAGGTTGCTATCAATACGGTTGCTGAGCCCCCCCTCTTTTTCATCAAGGCTGCACCAGGACAAACCTGAAAGCAGTGTGTTGATACCACCCGCAGAGGCACCCGTGATGCTCGCCATCTCAAGCGGGAAAAACTGCCCACCCGTCAGGGACACAAGGCCCGGAGCCTCCCGCATGATTTTGATAGCGCTCCAGTTTAATCCGGCTTCATACGCACCCTTGCTGGCACCGCCACTGATAGCAATTGAAGCGCGTGCATGTCCATTTGTGCTGGCTTCAGTATTGCCTGTTAGTAGACCCATGCCAAGAATAAGGCCCAGAATAAGGGTCAGTATAAAGCTCCGGGTAAGGCCCGAATTAAGGCCAGAATTAAGGCAGGGAGTTATGGCCGGAGTTATGGCGGCGGCAAAATTGAATTTAATTTTCATAGATTTAATTTAACATTTATAAATTGAATTTAACTTTTATAGGAAGTCATTTTTTGATTATATTTTCCCGACATATCAGCGTTCAGCCTGCATATCTGAAAGCAGTCTCTGAAAGGCGGGCGCCTCACGCAGGAGCCGGCCGGCCACTTCGCGCAGCCGCACCACCTGCTCCGCGGGTAATGTCAGGCTAGTCTTTACCTGCTTGAAATAGTGGCGTTCGGCCGGATCTTGTAGCGAGTCAAAAGTAACCTGCGCCAGATACCCTTGCCGAGAAAGTGCACCGCTCGGCGCATCCGCCTGCCACGCGACCAGTTTTTCATGAACCTGCTCCACCGCATCAAATGAAATCCGGTCGATGGGTATCGACCACATCTGGTCAGTCAGTATATCGGTGTCCGGCGGCTCGGGGGAAAGATCCCAGTCTACTTCCGGGAAACGCAGCGCGTTGACGGAGATCACCACCACCTTACGGGCCTGGCGGAGCGCCGGCAGCACCGTTACATCGGGTTCAACCTGCAGGAGTTCGAAGGCTCTGAGTATCTCGGACAAACCCAGGTTTTCCGACAGGCCACCATCGAAGATGTGCACATAAGGGCGGTTCGAGTCTTCATAGGACTGGAGTGCGCGGGCCCGCAACAGGGCACGCCCCGGTGTCTCTGATTCGCTGATAACGGCCTCGGCTTTAATCATCCAGTCCGGGGCTTTGCGGCCACATGTCCCACCGCGGTTTTCGAGAGTGATGGGCGTGAGCAAGGGTGGCAGAGACGTTGAGGTGGCAATGGCCCGTCCCAACGAAACACCAGAAAGATCGCCGCAAATGGCATCGAAATATTCCTGCGTATAACTGAAGCGGGTACCCGTGGTGACATTAGTGCCGTTTATAATTACGAAGGGTCCGCTGGCCTGTTGCAGGTCACCGAAAGTGGCATGGTCGAACACGCTGTCGTCATAAAGCTCGGCAAAGAGGTCTGATTTTCCAAACGTCCCCGATGGCATCCGAAACCAGTTGGTCGGGGTGATGATACGAAGTACCAGTTCATGCTCCAGGTTACGCGACAGCACCCGTTCCTCAAACTCTTCGAACGTCTTCTCACCGCGCAGAGCATAATAGGTTGCAGGCAGCGAGCCCCCTGAAACTGCCGAGATTACGTCCACTTCGTCGAGCAGGCGACGTTTCTCGCCCTTCACTATAATCTCAGTGCGGCGCAGTTCTTCCAGTACGCCATAACCCAGCGCCGCAGCGCGCATGCCGCCGCCGGAGATCGCGAGCACAACCAGCAGATCGTCGGACTGACCGGGGCGCGTCATATTGGTGAGACGATAACCACCAGTGCTCACCTGTTCTAGCAGCGGTGTTTCAGGGTAGTGGGCACAGCCAGCAGTAAACACGCAAAGTAGCACCACCAATAAAAGAGTAGTACCTCCCGTGACAAAGTTAGATGCGTGCTTCATGTTTCTTCCTATAACTTTTCTGCCTGCTTCAATATGTACAACATACCAGATTTTGTCAGAATTAAAATTAATACGTATCCAGAATAATGCTGATGAGTTTGCGCTTTAGGTTTAGGTTTAGGTTTAGGTTTTATCCATGCAAGGCGAACAGGTTTAGTAGAAGAATGGGGTCAGGTCTTGAAGAACGGGGTCAGGTCTTTCCATGCCACATTTATTATTCGTATCCTTTAACTATTCGACTAATAGTAGAATAATGACACCCAAAATACTCACCTATTTCTTTTAATGTAT
>Ga0316206_1002164_pt1 | contig 14087 bp, 8 predicted proteins | sample 6monthpyrite_MG_FD_204942 | JGI IMG/M metagenome (GOLD analysis project Ga0316206, IMG submission 204942) | Microbial mat bacterial communities from mineral coupon in-situ incubated in ocean water Damariscotta River, Maine, United States -... | ecosystem: Environmental > Aquatic > Marine >...
TGGATGGCGGGGTTTTAAGCCCTGCATCATCCACTAACCTCGTGTCGGTTTGGGGTTTTTGTGCGTTTGCTGTTAAATTTATTTGGGCAAAGCGGGTTCGTAGCGTAGAATCTAGTTCAGCCATAATTACCTCTTAGTCAGGTGTTGTGGTTAGCTGGCTTTTGGTGTTCACGCACCTTAGGTCAGCGACTTTATTTAATCTTGGTTTAGGTTATTGTTTTTCGATAGTCTTCTCCTTGTTTTTCAGATACAGCTTAAAATATTGATCGCTCGATAATGGTGACGCGATTATTATTGGTGGTGAGGTTAACTTACGTTGTTAATGCGTTAACGACTTTGCCTGCATAAAAGCTGAAAAAGCCTACTCTCATGCCGCGCAGGTTTACCAACAAAAATAATCAGCACAAACTCTAGCATGGGGTTTGTTTAGTTGGCAAAGGCTTTTTTTGAATAAAAAATAGAAAGAGCGAATCGCTAATAAAACCGATAGTTTAATTAATGTGCACGTAACTATAGTGTCGCCGTTTTGGTCAGTTTATGATTATTTAGAAGCATAATCTGACCGCAATGTCTCCAGGCTGTGTGAAAACTCAAAATATTTTAAGTCAGTGGGAGTTCGTCCCTAAATACGCATGCTCTTGTATCAAAATAGTTAAAACAAAACCCACTTTAAATAAGTTATTCGCCAATAACAATCTCCTTTTACCACTTTCAAAAATGACTTTTAGTTTTCACACAGCCTGTCTCAACAGCAGACCTTTTTTATGCGAGGCTTTTTTATTGCGTGTGGATCGGTTTTTACCCTCGAAATTGTTTCAGTGTATCCATTCACGATATCCTTTTAACGCCTTGCTCACTGGAAAAATGCGAGCGCAAGCGAGTAGTTTTTCCAGTGCAGCACCTTGTTAGCACTACATACTTAAAATAAATCCAAGCCCGGTATTGCCGCTTTTTCAGGGTACATGCAATGATATAAATATATTGCAAGTCCCGCGTCTCCAGTCCATAAGGTAAATCGGCTTTGCCCGTAATGCAAGCGCGCTTTCTTGCACTGTTCGATAGAATGCATTGCGAACTTCCTTGCTCTATCAAGCCACACCGATTTCCCCGTTTTTCGGTACAAATACAAAAAGGCGTAACCGTTACCAGACGTCCCATGACAGATACTAGAACCTTTTACGAGAGGCCCTGCTTGCCAAACGAGCTCACCAGTTTCGTCTAACAACCGATCAAGTTGTTTAGATTCATGGGAATCAATTGCCGGTGTTCTTGACATTGCTGTAACAATTCCTGCCGCACCGTGACACCATTGCACAAGCAATTTATCAATATTTGGTTTAGTACAGATCGTCCAGTTTGCTAAATTACTTTTTTGTTTTACTGAGCTATTTAAAGTACTGACAGTACGTTTGATGATCATTTCAGTGTAGCCATCTGGTAATAAATCAACGCCTTGTAAAAGAATATTGGCATTACCAGTAATGCCATGACAAGCACCATAATAATGACGTTTAGGTCCAAATACTTGGCTTTGCCAAAGCCATTGTCCCGTATCATTATCTTGCGTCCAATTATCCATTAATGACTTTGCGCCTTTAACGTACAAATCTTTCCAGTGATTTTTACCCGTTTTTCGATAAAGGGCTAAGGCGGCATGCATCATCCCACTCTGCCCAGAAGTTATTTCATACAGCGGAAGATCTATAGTATCTTCCATACATCGCATAACTAGCCTTGATAACTCTTCATCATCAGGTCGCGCTAAAATTGCGGGCATTAGAATGCCAAGTTCGCCTATTTGTAAACCAGGCTCTACTGAGACATCGGGGTCTTTCAAAAAAGATTGGTAAACGGTTTCTATTAAATCGGATAAATCACTTACCTTATAGCCGTATCGACTAAGAATTTGTAAAGCGTGAATTACTCCTGCGGCACCTTCGTATGCAGACCATTTAGGCTTTCTAGGATGACTTTTTTCATCAAGCGGATGCGTGGACCAGCAAGCATCAGGTAATAACGAATGCTCAATATCATTAATTATTGATAATATTTCTGCCTGTGCAACATTTTCATCCCATGAGCTTTGGGTAAGCGTTTCGTGACGATCCTTATCAAATAACATTGAGTATATAAATTTCCATCAGATTGAAGTTAATGCTGCCTGTAGTGCTAACGTCAATATCAGCGGATAAAATTGTAGAGCGAAGCGGCGCAATTTTTGTCCGCTGCATGTTCTTGTTAGACTCATATGATTAAAGCTCTATTGTGAATACAGTACTACCATCATTCTTAACGTAACCAGAGTTTTTAAATCCGCATTCGATATAGACTTTTTCAGCTGCCTTATTTTGCGGGTCACAACTAAGCTCAATATCAGTAAACTGCTTATGTGCTTTGATTTCCTTTACCAATAGTTGCATTGCAATCTTACCGATTCCTTTGCATTGGTGTTTGCGGTCTACTATAAAACCAAATATCTCGCACTCATGGGGCTCAAAATCTCCGTCACCTGTCTGATATAGTACGAGCCCCACAACATTTCCTTTTGCATAGATGGCTCGAATTTGGTGATTCGGGTGAAATTTTGATTTGGCGATTAAATAACAGCTAGATGGAACAAACTTTTCTTGTTCTGGCTCAATTCTTAATTCAAGAATATCACTATAGTTTTCTACATCTACCTCCTTCAACTCTACTTCCATTATTTTTTCTCTCAAAATAACTACTGTACTTGGGTTGTGAATATGATTTTATTTAGTCTAACAGTTAAATATACAACGCCCAAAACTCCTGATTTAAGGTAGATAGGCGGAGGCTCGGCTAACAGAGATAGTCAGTTCCGTATATCTCCTGAATATAGGGTGTTATACAGCCAATACCGGCATTAGATAATAACGTTATCGACAAAAAGGTTCAAATACAGGGCAATATGGGCTTAAGTAAATATCCTCGACAGTCAGCTATGGGCGGATACTGTTGAAAAACTCTATAATCATACAAAGCCAATTTTTCATCTGATTTGAATTTTTATAAAAACACAACGAAAATGTTGCTTATAAGTTATTGTGCGGATTTCTACTGTGAGATCGACTTTGTGCTGTTCCTTCCCGTATCTAAAAACATAACATCTCTTAAACACGCTTAAATATTTTTAACAACTACTAAAAAAGAGTTTTTCAACAGTATCGGCGAATTTACTTCTGTCAGGCTTATTACCCAGAGGTCCGTTATGTGGTGGTCGCTGCCTGTGAGTTTTTATCATTTAATGTGTTCTTTTAGGTATTTAAGAAAATGCGGTTTTAAAGCGCCTTCAATACTCAGCCCTCCCCGCGTGGTAATAATTTGCTGTCCCCCTGGTAAATACAGTACCAGACTTTCCCCGTCTATTGAGTACTCGGCTGTGTAGTATTCACCTTTATACTCAAGTGTGATTTCATCTTCCATAAAGCTTCTTTTGTTAATACTAAATGAGACCCGATTTGTAACTGATTCGGCCCATAAAATGCGCCGTCTCAGTCTGAAAAATCTGTGTATAAGTTTGATGGGTTAATCAACTCCCCACCCAATCATAAACGCAACATAATACTGAATATACACGTAATATAGTGCATATAATTTTAATTGTTTTAACCCGATGCAGCTGGCCACGGCTTCTGCAGACCGGTGCCCGGACTTAACCCGGAAAAGCCCCGACCTCGATGCCGAGCCAATTAAACACTATAATAATAGTGTTTAACGTTGATTAAGGTGGATTAAGGTAAACACCTGTCATGATAAGCAGCCCCAAATTGCCGCCCTGCCGGGGCTGCAACACTCTGAGGTGTTTTGGTGCATGATTTGAGAATAAACGATTTTTTATATACAGGGGTACTTGACCCCTTTCTTTATTAAAGAAGCTATAAGCATTGGCTTTATTAATTTGTTGTGTGATAAATTTTTGTTGAAGTTGCTTTGATTTATGGTTAGTGTTTATCAAGGCTGGCGACTCCTGATGTTTGTGTTTTGTGTGGTAACAATCACTTTACCATCACGCCAGCCTTTTTTATATTTTTCAATAAGTTATATTCGTTTTCATAAAGTATCTTTGGCTTAAGTAAGTGCCATTATGTTCTGACACCAATTATTTTATAGTTAATGGCTTACCACTTAACTTACTTGTGATAACTCAAACACAGTTATTTTCGAAATAATCTTAGGCATATTTTGAGTCTAGACTTAATACAAGCGAACAATATTTTAAGGAATCTGTCGTCAAACTGGGTTATTATTTATGGTGCAAGGATTACAAGCTGCCGCTTTAGAGAAACATAATGTCTTTTACATTCAAGGTAAATGGCTGCTAGCCCTTTATGCGGTGGTGCCTATCCTTGCATTGATTGTCATAATGGATATTTGGTTATTTGACGTCGAGTTAAAAGCACAATATTTACCTGACCACCCTGCCCGCTGGGCGTATTGGGCTTTGATATTTAATTTGCCGCATATCATTGGCAGCTGGGTCACATTTGCTGATAAGGAATACCTACAGCATTATCGCCGCCAATTCTCCCACGTTCTACCCATAGTATTTCTTTTGGTACTCATCGTTCATGAAATACTGGGTGGCATGTTTGCTTTTGTAGTCTTTGGGTTCTATACCATGTACCACGTCTTGTCCCAGCAATTTGGTATAAGCATGCTACTGATGGGTGTGCGTCCAAGTTCAAATTATGAATGGTGGCGGTGGACATCATCCGTTGGAGCGATGTTTTTATATGTGATAATTTTTACTGGTGAGGCAACTCATCAATATGAGTTCGGTGGAATTAAGTTTAACGACTGGTGTTTGTTACTTGCGTCGATATTTTTAATCATTTCATCTCTCTTTGCCGCAAAGCTAGCCAAGCAAGCAAAACATCAAATTGGTGTAGTGTATTTATGGGCTAATGTCATTATGCTTTTCGCTTGTCTAGGTGCAGCTAAGCTTGAATACTTTGCGTTTGTAGTAATAATTCCAAGAATCGTGCATGACCTTACTGCATTCACTATGTATGCGGCACATGATCAAAATCGAAACAAAGATCAACCTGTAAACTATATATATAGATTCCTAAGTTTTACTAAATTGCCCTATTATATTTTATGTCCGTTAGTTGCAATTTGTATCGCATACCCATTAACCACATCACCAAGCCACATTGCAGATATTATTGTTCTAACGCTTACCTATTTTCATTATTATTTTGAAGCATTTATCTGGAAAGGTCAGGCACCTCACCGTCAGTCTATTTCAATCATACGATGAGCCAATAGTTAAACGAGAAATACTACGTACTAGCTAACTTTGCGATATTTTTTCACCGTCAATGATATTAGAAGAAAACCTAGCGCAATAAGTAAAATAAGCATATCTCCAAATTTAGTATAGGGGGTATGACCCGTTAACAGTTTAACTATTGCACTTACTTGTGCTTTTTTTCCTAGAGTTGTTGTAGCAATTTCATTACCTTTGTGATCAATGATAGAAGTAATTCCTGTATTAACGGAGCGGACAAGATAACGAGCACTTTCAATTGCACGTATCCTTGCAATTTGGTGATTCTGAAACGGTTCTAAAGTATTTTTAAAGATGCTGTCATCGCTAATATTTACTAAGAGATTAGCCTCGGGTAAATTTTTGCGAACTTCTTCAGGAAAAATAATTTCGAAACAAATACTTGTACTGATAAGAGCATCGCCAATACGAAGGGGTGGTTGTGTTTTTGCTCCACTCATAATACTTGAAACTGGGAAAAACAAATATTGCTTAAGCCAATCAGGGAAATCACCAAAAGGAAAATACTCACCAATAGGAACCAAATGATGTTTATCGTAGCGTTCTCCACCAAGACTAATCGCACTATTTGTATAAGTTTGAGATTTAAAATCTATCACAATAAGACCTAATAATACTTTGGTACCATGAGACTCGACTTGTTTACGAAGTGTGTTTAAAAAATCAGTTTCTTTATGCAAAAAACTGGGTAAAGCCGTTTCCGGCCAAACAACAATCTGACTATCAGTATTTTGCCTTGTCTGAGCGCTGTACCAATTCCTGAGACTTTGTAACTGCTCAGGTTTCCATTTTATACCCGCATTTATATTCCCTTGTAGTGCAGTAACTTTTATCTCTTTGCTGTTTGGATTGTGCCAGTCTATTTGATTTAAAATTATGGCTGCGACCCAAATACTTATAAGTGCAATCGTGGTTGTTTTCCAACGTTGTGGTTTTTTCCACAAATAGACTAATAATCCTGAACATAAGATAGCGACATATCCAACCCCTGTACTACCAATCAAAGGTATGTAACCCACTAGCCATGAGTCAGTTTGTGAATGACCAACACTAAGCCAAGGAAAACCACTTAGAACGATACCACGAGCCCAATCTGTTAATAGCCAGGTAAATGGGAATGCACAAAAGAGAAATAGTCCGTTCCGTTTTTGTGACAACCAGATGGCTAGAAAAGTAGCAAGTGCCGGGTAGAGAGCCAAATAACTAAGAAGTAAGACATACAATACGAGTGTGGCAAAAAAGGGAATGTTTGAATACAGTTCAAAGCTATTGGTTAACCAGGCAAGACCCCAACAAAATTGTCCAAGTCCAAATAAATAACCACGCCAAAATCCACGTCTGGGTGTTATCTTCAAACACAACAAAAGATAAGCACTAAACACGGGAAATATTAACCAATGAAGAGAAAAGGGAGAAAAAGCAAGTGGAATAAATAATCCCAAAGTAAAACAGAGGCTATCAACTACAATTTTTTTCCTGCGTAACTTATGTAGCCATTGGAGTGAGTTAGACATTAATGAAACTTACATCATTCAATATTTAAAACAACCAAAAAGGCTGCTTAGACAGCCCCATCGGTATTACTATATTTTGCTATGTTAGAGTGAGCTGATGTCCATCATGCTACCCACGGCCAGGTTATTGCCATTGAGGTTATTCGGATCATCTGATTCTGCTATGTTGTTATTAGGATCAACGACGGCGAGTAAATAATAACTGCCTGGCAAGGCGGATACCGGGATGTTGATATCATGACTGAAGTCATGCACCTGCCCGGCGGGCATCGCATAGTTATTATAATAGGAGCCGGCATACATGTCGCTGCTGTCATAAACCGCGTCGCTTGATAGATAGAAAATCACTTGCGCGGCGCCACTGGTACTACCCGTGCCCTGATTACTGATGCTACCGGTTACGGTAATGGTACTGCCAGTCACAGCACTGGCAGGGGTACTGATACTGTCTGCCACTAAATCCGCACCAATGCTGATGTCCATCATGTTACCCACGGCCAGGTTATTGCCATTGAGGTTATTCGGATCATCTGATTCTGCTATGTTGTTATTAGGATCAACGACGGCGAGTAAATAATAACTGCCTGGCAAGACGGATACCGGGATGTTGATATCACGACTGTAGTCATGCACCTGCCCGGCGGGCATCGCATAGTTATTATAATAGGAGCCGGCATACATGTCGCTGCTGTCATAAACCGTGTCGCTTGATAGATAGAAAATCACTTGCGCGGCGCCACTGGTACTACCCGTGCCCTGATTGCTGATGCTACCGGTTACGGTAATGGTACTGCCAGTCCCAGCACTGGCAGGCGTACTGATACTGTTAGCCACTAAATCCGCACCAATGCTGATGTCCATCATGCTACCCACGGCCAGGTTATTGCCATTGAGGTTATTCGGGTCATCCATTTCTACTATGTTGTTATAAGGATCAACGACGGCGAGTAAATAATAACTGCCTGGCAAGGCGGATACCGGGATGTTGATATCACGACTGAAGTCATGCACCTGCCCGGCGGGCATCGCATAGTTATTATAATAGGAGCCGGCATACATGTCGCTGCTGTCATAAACCGTGTCGCTTGATAGATAGAAAATCACTTGCGCGGCGCCACTGGTACTACCCGTGCCCTGATTGCTGATGCTACCGGTTACGGTAATGGTACTGCCAGTCCCAGCACTGGCTGGCGTACTGATACTGTCTGCCACTAAATCCGCACCAATGCTGATGTCCACCATGCTACTCACGGCCAGGTTATTGCCATTGAGGTTATTCGGGTCATCCATTTCTGCTATGTTGTTATTAGGATCAACGACGGCGAGCAAATAATAGCTGCCTGGCAAGGCGGATACCGGGATGTTGATATCATGACTGAAGTCATGCACCTGCCCGGCGGGCATCGCATAGTTATTATAATAGGAGCCGGCATATATGTCGCTGCTGTCATAAACCGTGTCGCTTGATTGATAGAAAATCACTTGCACGGCGCCACTGGTACTACCCGTGCCCTGATTGCTGATGCTACCGGTTACAGTAATGGTACTGCCAGTCCCAGCGCTGGCAGGGGTACTGATACTGTTAGCCACTAAATCCGCACCAATGCTGATGTCCATCATGCTACCCACGGCCAGGTTATTGCCATTGAGGTTATTCGGATCATCTGATTCTGCTATGTTGTTATTAGGATCAACGACGGCGAGTAAATAATAACTGCCCGGCAAAGCACTGAGAGGGATACTGATATCATGACTGAAGTCATGCACCTGCCCGGCGGGCATCACATAGTTATTATAATAGGAGCCGGCATACATGTCGTTGCTGTCATAAGCCGTGTCGCTTGATAGATAGAAAATCACTTGCGCGGCGCCACTGGTACTACCCGTGCCCTGATTACTGATGCTACCGGTTACGGTAACGGTACTGCCAGTCCAAGCACTGGCAGGCGTACTGATACTGTTAGCCACTAAATCCGCACCAATGCTGATGTCCATCATGTTACCCACGGCCAGGTTATTGCCATTAAGGTTATCCGGGTCATCCATTTCTGCTATGTTGTTATTAGGATCAACGACGGCGAGCAAATAATAGCTGCCTGGCAAGGCGGATACCGGGATGTTGATATCATGACTGAAGTCATGCACCTGCCCGGCGGGCATCGCATAGTTATTATAATAGGAGCCGGCATATATGTCGCTGCTGTCATAAACCGTGTCGCTTGATTGATAGAAAATCACTTGCACGGCGCCACTGGTACTACCCGTGCCCTGATTGCTGATGCTACCGGTTACAGTAATGGTACTGCCAGTCCCAGCGCTGGCAGGGGTACTGATACTGTTAGCCACTAAATCCGCACCAATGCTGATGTCCATCATGCTACCCACGGCCAGGTTATTGCCATTGAGGTTATTCGGATCATCTGATTCTGCTATGTTGTTATTAGGATCAACGACGGCGAGTAAATAATAACTGCCCGGCAAAGCACTGAGAGGGATACTGATATCATGACTGAAGTCATGCACCTGCCCGGCGGGCATCACATAGTTATTATAATAGGAGCCGGCATACATGTCGTTGCTGTCATAAACCGTGTCGCTTGATAGATAGAAAATCACTTGCGCGGCGCCACTGGTACTACCCGTGCCCCGATTGCTGATGCTACCGGTTACGGTAATGGTGCTGCCAGTCCAAGCACTGGCAGGGGTACTGATACTGTTAGCCACTAAATCCGCACCAATGCTGATGTCCATCATGTTACCCACGGCCAGGTTATTGCCATTAAGGTTATCCGGGTCATCCATTTCTGCTATGTTGTTATTAGGATCAATGACGACGAGCAAATAATAGCTGCCTGGCAAGGCGGATACCGGGATATTGATATCATGACTGTAGTCATGCACCTGCCCGGCGAGCATCGCATAGTTATTATAATAGGAGCCGGCATACATGTCGCTGCTGTCATAAACCGCGTCGCTTGATAGATAGAAAATCACTTGCGCGGCGCCACTGGTACTACCCGTGCCCTGATTGCTGATGCTACCGGTTACGGTAACGGTACTACCAGTCACAGCACTGGCAGGGGTACTGATACTGTCTGCCACTAAATCCGCACCAATGCTGATGTCCATCATGCTACCCACGACCAGATTATTGCCATTGAGGTTATCTGGATCATCTGATTCTGCAACGGTGTTATAAGGATCAACGACGGCGAGCAAATAATAACTGCCCGGCAAGGTGCTTACCGGGATACTGATATCATGGCTGAAGTCATGCACCTGACCAGCACTTATGGTTAATGTACTATACATACTTAGCACAACATCTGTGTCATCATAAACAGCATCGCTAGATAGATAGAAAACCGCTTGCACAGCTCCATTGGTGATATCAGAACCGTAGTTAATCAATGTACCGGAGACCGTAATGCTGGAACCAGTGCTCGCAGATACTGGATTATCAAAACTGTAAAAGCCTAGATCGGCGAAGGCGGGACCATCAGGTACTGTAGAGCAACCATCCCGATTCCAAAATGTATCTGGGAAAGGATTATCAAGTCTCACCTTGTATATTAAACTACTATAGTTTTGCGTGAGTACGGTGGGAAAGCCTGCAGTTTCCGGAATCTCAATACCAGGGTTTAATGGTCCTTGAAATAATTGTCGGAAAAGAGCATCCCGCGCATTACAATCAGCCCATAATCTAAATCCGAGACCATCTGCAGCACCGTAGCCATATTCACGTTCAAATGGCCACCAAAGATCTGCAAAATTATCATCGCGTCGTGGATACGGCGGTGCTATTTGCATCCACTGATGATTACCATCGATACTACGAATAGCCCCCAGCAATATATTTGATTCCGATGTCGGTCCAAACAGCTCTCCGTTATATGTAGCCGATTGCCCCACACCGGCAATTTCAGCCAACTGCTGTAATCCATTACGATCCAGCAACGATAATTTGGCGAATAACACCGCGTTATAAATAACATTATAATTTTGCGGATCAAAGTACTGGCCACCTGTACCTTCTATGTTCATTTCCCATTTAACCAAGCTACTCATGTCTGTAAATTCAAGTAAACCTTTTTGGCGGTTACTTGAACGATCTGTACCGAAGATCGCATTGAGGCGTGCATCACTTGCCGGCTGCACAAAAGCATCCATGACTTTCTTGATATCAATATCTGTAATCTTTTCCAATATTTCCAGGAATGCTTCTTTACCCAGTGCCCTCACCTCAGTATTAATTTTATCTTTAAACTCCTGAATTTCACGGGTAATCGAAGTGAGGTCCATCATTTTTCGTTCGAATTCATCAATCGCGGTCATTAATTCATCAAGGCGACTTTCAACAGAACAGAGCGTTGTTGTAGCTGGAGAGGGAACACCCGTAATAGCGGTACCCCAACAACTCCACCATTTTTGCAGTGGATCGAGCGGATCTGGATTATTCTTCATTGTTTCTTTAATAACATCGGCACTCGCAAACATATATTGTCGTGTACCCTCTTCAATATCAGAGATCCAGCCATTCAACATCGCGCGAACAGGATTTATATCACTGGTAGCACGTTGAACCAAATCAATTGCACCATTGGAAAGATCATTTTCAATTCCGATGGCAACTAAAAAGGCCTTGGTAGCAAGTTCAGTAGCTGCACGCTTAGCGTCATATGCTATTTGAAGTGCATCTGCGAGATCATCACGAATGGCCGTGACGACTTGAATTTGTAGGTTTATTTCAGCAACAGCATCAGCAGCAACTTTTTCTAAGCGAGCTTTTTCTTCATATATGGCTACAGCTGTAGCAACTACTGCGGCTTTTGCGGCTTCTGCTGCTTTCAAAACTGCTAATTCTGCCTCCAGCTGAGCAACGAGTGCTTGCAGCGTGACATACACAGGATTGGTTTTAAAAGCAATTGAGCATACTTCTGGACAAAGTGGATCAAATTTGGGGCAGACAGCCGTACACACTTCATATTCAATTGTTGCAGCTGTATTAGCCAAATCAGCTAATGCTTGAGTGAGTTCCAGTTGCTTTTGCAAAACATTGGATGCAGCTGTAGCAAGATCTGCCTCAACCCTTGCAACATTAGCTGCTGCATTAACTAGATCTGCTTCTGCTTGCGCTAAACTTGCAGAGGCATTAACTAGCGTTTGGGTCACTAAGGCATTCAATTCGGCTTCTTTTACGGCTAAGTCGAGGGGAATAGTGGCTATATCTACTACAGCTTGATCAAGTTTTGCCTCTAACTCAGCAGCCAGTGGCACTACTTGTTCAATAGCATTAACCAATGCATTCTTAAACTGTTGTGCTTCTTCAAGGCCGTTATGATCTGCTACAAAATTATTTATCTTTTGTGCCAGATCAGCGACTTTCGCTGCATCTTCATCAGATATCGTATAACCAGTGTAATAATAGACAACGATCTTCACCGCCCAAATATCCATTTTGCGCAACTCTTCTTCACCTAGTCCAATCAATGAATTACGTAAATCATTGACAAGGGATAGATGACGCGCACCACCACTTTTATTGCGTTGCGCAGCGATATCATTAAAGATTAAGCGATCACGTAAAAAAGCTGCTGGCGTGTTGAGTAAATCTTCTGGTTCACCAAGCACATCACCATTACTATTTTTAATTGGTGGTGTGTAAAAGCCAATGTATTTTTCAAGTTCTATATGTCGTTCTTCTTCAACAAAAGCTTCGTCAAAGGTTTCACCCCGATCCATTTGTTTTAGAATGCTAAATATTGAGCCACTGGATTGATTTACATAAGAGTGAGCAAAAACATCTGCCGCAGCATGACCTACATATCCAAAAATAAATGCTCGCTCCTGGTCTGAAACAGGACCAGATTGAAGCAGATGACGCAGCCATTCATCCGTTTCCCAACGATTAGGATCACCATCTGCACCAGGATGTACAACAAATTGACCAGTATAAATATCAGGAAACGCATCAGGACCAATATTCCCCATGCGGAACATACTAGGATTTTGTTTTATTGCATTGGCCAATGAAGCATCAACCGGTATTGTTATCGGCGTTGAACCTAAATTAATCGTAATAGCGTTGTCATCAAGGTCATTAATAACCTCTTGAGAAATCCAGACGTGAGTATCAACCTTAAATGCATTTGCTGAAAATGAAATCAGCAATAAGACTAAGCAAAGTAGATTCAATAGAGTGGTTTTATACGGTTGTATGTATCGCATCGAGTAACTTCCTTTATCTTATTTTATTATTTTATTATTTTGTTATATTTTTATTATCTTGTTATATATTTTTATTTTTAAGTAAGACTATTAATAATTAAAATTATTGCGTCTTACACTAGTTTTGAAAATTAAGAGAAGAACAGCTATATAAACTTCAACATTCCACTACAATTTGTAGTGTTATTGATAGTACGTTAAACATTGACATAATAAAAGTGTTTTTATCCTAAAGTCCAGTTTAAGTGTTTCAACCTACAAGCTCGTTACCTTACTCTCTTTGACAAACAAGAAATAATTAAAACAGCCGTAGCAACACTATGTATTTAGGACATACGAAAAAGCGCGAAGCTGTTTAGATTGATCTCTTTTATCAAGTATTATCCTAATTAATTGGAAATGTATATTTGATAGAACTTATTTTAATAAGAGTGATAATTTATTAAAAGGAACTCCTTTTTAGAAAAATTGGGCGCAGAGCACAAGTATCTCTAATATTAGCAATTACTATACTATCGGATTAGTTTGGGATTATATGTATATAAGAGTATCCTTAATGGTTCACTATTTATTACTTGAATGCCATTAAAAGTGTAATTATTTAAGAACTATTAGAAGAAGTGTAAGGGGCAAGGGGTCAAGTCGCTTTTTTATAAAAGTAAGGGCTCATGGGAGCGCCACATTCAATCTGCAAGTGCACCACTAGCTATCCTAAACATCTCGTAGGGTGTGCGATAATTTAAACATTTTCTTGGTCGATAGCAAGATAGTGCAAGATAGGGGTCAGCCATTAGCAGTTCCCAGTCAATAGGCAATAGTTATTTTTTACAGTTTTTCTGTAAACTTTATCTGTTGTTCAAAAGCAGAGCAGCAATAATAATGTACGCCTAAAATTTAAAGCCAAGTGACATAATAAATATGCACCAGTCAGCCATCAGGTTCTAGACAAGCATAAACTTGACCCAGGCAACTTTGTTACCCCATAAAATCTTTAGTTCCCAACGCATATCCAGGCATGTAGCGCCTTAGGC
>Ga0316206_1002165_pt1 | contig 14082 bp, 8 predicted proteins | sample 6monthpyrite_MG_FD_204942 | JGI IMG/M metagenome (GOLD analysis project Ga0316206, IMG submission 204942) | Microbial mat bacterial communities from mineral coupon in-situ incubated in ocean water Damariscotta River, Maine, United States -... | ecosystem: Environmental > Aquatic > Marine >...
TTCGCACATCGGTTAGGCGGTTGCCAGTGCTGTGGTTGTAGTAATAAGTGATGGCGTTTTCGAGCATGGTTTTACGGTTGCCTACGGCATCGTAGGTGTAGCTTCTGTCTTCACTATTAACGGTGCTGTTTACATTGCTTAGCTGGTAACGGGCATTGTAGGTATAAGCAGTAACCTTGCCGTTTACGCTATTGGTAATGCGGGTGATGTTGCCGATGTTATCGCGTTGGTAGTTTAAATTTTCTACCACGGTTTTATTGGCGCTGATGATTTTTATCATTGTTTAGAAATAAATGTTCGGCTTCAAAGCAATCACTTTTTTCTTTCCGTATACATCGAAAAACTCTAACGTATCTCCATTCAAACTAATAATTTTCAGGTCTTCTGTATGAACATTCGACGAATATACCTCCTTTACGAGCAATAAACCTAATCCTATATTTTTTTCCTGCTGAAGCTTGACCACTGCAACAGAAACTGCGGAACCGCCACCTCGAGTTACTTTCACTTTGTACGCATCCGCGTTAACCGTATCGATTAACTGACGACGAAAATCCACGCCACCAGTAAGCCACGAGATTGCAAAAAGTGCCAAGAGTAAACAAAGCATCATAGGTAGAAATAAAACCACTGCGTTAATGATCTTTGCCCATAATGTTTTAAATCGAAACCCATTAATAATCATTATGAGTGGAAGCAAATAAATGATGCTTTCAAAAATCGAATTTGCATTTTCGTTGTTAAACCTCAGTACAGGGTTAACACCATTCATCCATGCCAAAATAAATACCGCCACTAAAATAAGATGTAATCGAACCGGCTGTATTTTTCCAATTAAGAGCATACTGCCTACTTCCGATAAACAGATTGCAACATATTTGTATTTGGTTTACTTGGATAGAGAACAAAACCTCCGGACGCTGATGGCGTCGTAAAGTTAAAATCAAAGCCTGCACCAAGCGCACGTTGATCGCCTGGCAAGTCGAAACTACCTGTCTGCGTAATGGCCTGGGCTTGCGATCCTATTCTTATCGACGCTTCACCAAAGCCTAATTGATTAGCCCCAGCAGCAAACGCCACATTGCCAAGAAAATCAGGGGTTTCTAATTGTCCGCCAAACATAAAGAGATTTTCTGAATTAAGGTTTTGCTTGAAATCAAAAGCACCACCACTAAGTGACTCTCGAGTAAATTGACTAATCTCTGGATCAATAGCAATTCCCAGTAGTAATTCACTGACTCCACCAACCCCTGCTCTAAACATGCTGATTGATCCAGGTGAATTTGCGCCAAGGAGGCTTTGATTAATCATGGTATTAGCACTTGTATTCACAAAATTATTACTAACACCACTAGATTGTATATTACCTGAAAAACCATTACTTGTACTTTGTGCCGCTTGCAAACTTGATGGAATTGAAGTTCCATTAATATTTAGGAAAAAATTAGGAGGTGAAAACCTTCCCGAACCCGTCACTTCAACTCTAGGCGTTGAATTACCCGGCGTGAAAATAAAATCATCTTTGCCCATCGGATCATTAAAATTAACCGGATTATTATTCACATAAGCATAAAAGTTAATGCCTGCCTGGAAGCCAAGTGGATCCTCACTAATGAACCTACCTATCTCTGCATCATAATACCGTGCGCGGTAATAATACAGTTTGGTTTCCTGATCATATTCACGACCAGTATAGAGTAAATCATTCCCCGTTCCCGGCAGGGTTAAACTCGGGCTACCAAAGGCATCATAGTTCGTGGTTTCTTCGGTTGTGCCATTATGTCCAGTCTGCGCTGTCACTGAGTTTAAGTGATCATGATGGAAGGTATAGTTTGTCCAGTCATTTTGATCACTGCTGTGATAGGTAAAGCCATTGACGATCTCATCTACGATGACGCCTCTTAAATATTTATCTTGTAGCACACCGGTACTGTCATAGGTGGCTTCGAGGTTTTCACCTTCGAGGTGGTAGAGTGTGTTGTTTTTATTGATGCGGTAATCATTGGCGTCGTAGGCGTAGCTTTTGGCGCCAGCAAGCGGCGTATATGAAGCGAAGACCTGGCCTTTATCGGTGTAAGAGAGCAGGTAGATAATGACACCATTTCCATCGGACTTGGCGGTGATGCGCCCGGCATCGTCATAACTAAACTGACGGTAGAGTGGCCCGGTAGCTAATCCTGTTCGCACATCGGTTAGGCGGTTGCCAGTGCTGTGGTTGTAGTAATAAGTGATGGCGTTTTCGAGCATTGTTTTACGGTTGCCTACGGCATCGTAGGTGTAGCTTCTGTCTTCACTATTAACGGTGCTATTTACATTGCTTAGCTGGTAGCGGGCATTGTAGGTATAGGCAGTAACCTTGCCGTTTACGCTATTGGTAATGCTGGTGATGTTACCGATGTTATCCCGAAGGTAGTTTAAATTTTCTACCACGGTTTTATTGGCGCTGATGTTTTTAAGGCTGGTGCTGCTAGTAAATAGTCTGTTCACATTCAATTGATGACTAAAGAATTAGACCCTAGGATTTCCAAGCTTATCATAAAACACTGCTTTGACTCTGCTATCAATTTTATCATCACTTATATGTTTTTTAATTTCCGATCTGAGTACGGCATAATTTTGAATTTTATCATAGATTACAATTTTTCGATCACCAGAAATTATTCGCATACCTGACCATTTTTTCATTTTCATTGCATCATTATCTGGATAAGAAAAAAACTCTAGCCGATCAATATCGGCCCATGCCATAACATCGGTCACATTTTTAGGCCACCATTCAAATGCATGCAATCGGAAACTTCCTCTGATCCCATTCGCTGACAGTTCTATGGGCTGTAGAAAAATATAAATTCTTTTTCCGAAAAAAAAGGCGACCAGAAGCAAAAATAAAACTATGCCCCAGATGATAGAAAGCCCTTTCACTTGTCTAGAACCAAATTCAAATTGTTCAGCTCCCAAAATTCCCCAGAGTGAGAACGTTATGCCCATTAAAAAATATATTGCAGCTATAACCAAACCAGTATGGCGAGTTAAAAACTTATATGAATAATACGTAGCCACAATTTATTTATAACTTATTTTCATTTTTGATAAACTGTATTTAGCATATTTGTATTCGGCCTATTTGGATATAAAACAAAGCCACCACTGGCATTTTGACTTACAGGACTTGATGGTAAGTTAGTTGTAAAAATATCGCTAAAAAAAGAACTCGTTGCATTTATACCAAGTCCAATCCCAACCTCTGTTGCGGCAATAGCTGATGTTTGACCTAAAGTAGATTCTGCTGCACCAAGAAACACCTGAGTTGCACGGGGCCCTAAATTACTTATAGCCGGTAAAGTACTACCCGCCCTTACAATACTTGGAAGCGCTCCACCAGCACCGCCTAACCCCGAAACAGCAGATCTACCAAAATCAAAAGTTTCTTGTCTGCCTCTAACTATATTAGTGCCCTGAACAATAGCATCGGCAGTTAGAGCGCCAGTAGCTCCTATTAACAATTCACCTGCAGCACCCGCACCAGCCAATGTTGCGCTAGTTGTTGTTGAAATTGCTGTAGCCGCTATTACAGGCGCGCTAATCGCTCCAAACGTAAACCCTACACCAAACCCTGCAGCACCAGCAGCAAATATTTCGGAAGTATCAGCACCACTATAATAAGCCCCTAAAGCCGCACCGCCACCCGCAATTAATCCTGTAACACAGGGAACACATACTCTACCCGATGGATCATTAAAATTAACCGGATTATTATTCACATAAGCATAGAAGTTAACCCCTGCTCCAAACCCCAACGGATCTTCACTAATAAACCGCCCTATCTCCGCATCATAGTACCGCGCACGGTAATAATACAGGCTGGTTTCCCGATCATATTCACGACCGGTATAGAGCAAATCATTACCCGTTCCCGGCAGGGTTAAACTCGGGCTACCAAAGGCATCATAGTTCGTGGTTTCTTCGGTTGTGCCTGCATGGCCAGTCTGCGCCGTTACTGAGTTTAAGTGATCATGATGGAAGGTATAGTTTGTCCAGTCATTTTGATCACTGCTGTGATAGGTAAAGCCATTGACGATCTCATCTACAATCACGCCTCGTAAATATTTATTTTCGAGTACACCGGTACTGCTATATGTGGCTTCGAGGTTTTCACCTTCGAGGTGGTACAGGTTATTGTCCTTTCTGATGCGGTAATCATTGGCGTCGTAGGCGTAGCTTTTGGCGCCAGCAAGCGGCGTATATGAAGCGAAGACCTGGCCTTTATCGGTGTAAGAGAGCAGGTAGATAATGACACCATTTCCATCGGACTTGGCGGTGATGCGCCCGGCATCGTCATAGGTAAATTGACGGTAGAGCGGACCGGTAGCTAATCCTGTTCGCACATCGCTCAGGCGATTGCCAGTGCTGTGGTTGTAGTAATAAGTGATGGCGTTTTCGAGCAGGGTTTTACGGTTGCCAACGGCATCGTAGGTGTAGCTTCTGTCTTCACTATTAACGGTGCTATTTACATTGCTTAGCTGGTAGCGGGCATTGTAGGTATAAGCAGTAACCTTGCCGTTTACACTATTGGTAATGCGGGTGATGTTACCGATGTTGTCGCGTTGGTAGTTTAAATTTTCTACCACGGTTTTATTGGCGCTGATGTTTTTAAGGCCGGTAAGTCGATTGTTATTATCATATTTATAATCGGTTTGTGCGCCGTTTGAGAGTATGCGATTTAATAATCGACCGGCTCCGTCGTAGTGGTAGCTTACTTGTAAGTAAGCGGGGTTACGCATGGCGACTAATCGATTGGTGCTGTCGTACTGGTAGGTGCTGATTTCATTTTGATAATCGGTTTTGCTGATTAAGTTGCCGATGGCGTCGTAGGTCCAGTTTAAAGTTTTACCCAGGCGACTGTCGGTTTTACTTTGTAGCTCGTGGCGTGGGGTGTAGCTGTAGCTGTAGGTTACATCGCTATTGGCCAGTTGAGTAAGATCACCAAAGGCATCGTAGGTGTAGCTGTCCTGTGTGGCATCGCTTAGGTACTCGGTGAGAATTCTGCGATTTAAATTATCATAGGTGTGGCGACGTTGTCGGCCGGTTCTGTCTTCGGTTAATAGCACATTGCCGATTTCGTCGTATTGGAGAACTTTATCGGTTTTGTCTGCGCCCGCTTCTATTATTGGGTCACGGGTTTCAATTAGGCGGCCGAGGTCGTCGTAAATGAAGCTCGTGGCTTGGCCAATGGCATCGGTGATGCGGGTGATGTTGCCTAACAGGTCATAGGTATATTGAGTGTCGCCATTCAGCGCATCGCGTGACAGGGTGAGTCGATTAAGTTCATCGTACACCTGGTAGGTACTGGCATTCTGGTTGTTTTTCGGTTGGGTGCCTGCCACACCGTTTGCATCGGTGATATGGGTGACATTGTTATTGGCATCGTACTGGGTTTGGGTTTCGAACCCCAGTGGGGTGATGATTCTGGTTTGTCTGCCGAGGGCATCATATTCAAAGGTGATTTGATTGCCATTGGCATCTTTAGTGGCAATCAGGCGCCCGCCCAGATCGTAGCTCATTTCACTGCGATGTCCATTGGCATCAATCACCGCGGTACGGCGGTTCATTTGATCGTATTCAAGCCGTGCAGTGTGGCCATTGGCATCGGTGGTGGCGATTAAATTACCATTCGCGTCATAGCTGAAAGTGGTGATATTACCCAGTAGATCCGTTGTGCTGGTTCTGCGATCGGCTGCATCATAACTGTGAGTCGCGGTGGTGCACACCACATATCCACCCAGCGGTGCCGCGCAATTAGTGCGAGGTATGCTGGTGAAATAATGTACTTTCTGCTGACTCACCTGGCCATTTTTGTCGTAGACGGTTTCAGCTATATCGCCTCTGGGATTGGTGGTTTTAATCACGCGGCCCAGGGCATCATATTCAAGCGTGGTGGTAAGGGTGAGCAGTGTGGCATTGGTGGCTGAGGTGCGTCGTGTTTGGCTCTGGCTTAACACGCGCCCTAGAGCATCATAGGTAAAACTTTGGCTAATGCTGCCGCCTGCGGTGGCACCGGTTGTGGTTTGGCTTTGCAGGTTGATGCCGTTGGTTTCATACACATAGTTAGTAATACGCTGGCGAGCTGGCACCGCTGGATCTATGGTTTCTATGCGTTGCTTGAGCTGGCCGAAGGCAGTGCCTGTGGCGTAGTAGGTGTAAGACTCTAATAAAACATTAGGGGCACCGTTTACAGTGGTGCGCACGTCTTTTAGTTTGCCCGCGACCGCACCGGTGGTGGCATTTGTCGTTGCATAATAACTGCGCGTGGCAGGTGTGCCACGTTTGTTAACGGTGAGTGTGGGCTGGTCATAGAGTCCGTAGTCGGTATCTACTGTCTGGTTTAGGGCATCCATTTCCCGTGAGACGCGACCAAAGTTATCCGTGCCGGCGGCATCAATGATACGACTGGTTTTATAGGAGTACTGGGTGGTAAAACCCAGACCATTGGTTTTGCTGTAGCGCATCGCATCTGTGGTGTTGTTAAATCGCAGGATGGCACCATCGGGCTCTTCTAACTTGAGCAGTGCGCCATTGGCTTTATCGTAAAAATGCGTACGAATAAATCCACGGGGGTCGCTCACACGGGTGCGTTGTCGGTAAAGGTCGTAATCAACCGTTTCACCTTCGCCTAAGGCATTGGCATTGGTAAAGGCTTTATTATTGCGATAGTAGGTGAAAGTCGTTTTCGCCGACTGACCACTGCGGTTTTCTGGCAGGGTCATATCATTTAACAGGTGGGTTCCCGCATGATAGGTATAATTAACGGTATCGTTTAAGGGGTTGGTGATGGATGTCAGGTTGTTATTCGCATCATAACCAAATGCCCAGTTACGGCCACTCCAATCACTGATGTTTTGTATATGTGTGCTTGTGCCGGTGTAGCTAAGTGTTAAACCTGTGCGACCAACAACACCCAAATTATCACTAATGGTGCTTAAGCGATTACTGGCGTCATATCCCATGGTCAGGCGATTGGCATAGGCGTCTTCGATATAATTGAGACGTGCTGTCTGATTTGGCACTGTATTAAATGTAGCGGCTCCCGAGAAAACATATTTCGTGCCGTTACGGAATGTGAGTGTCGTTTGCCCTACAGCCGGTGTATTGAGTTGCAGATTGTCATATTCACCCGGCGGTGGCGTTACTGCCAGAGTCGCTTCGTTTACAAGGTAGGTATGCTCACCGCCACGCTCATCAATATAGGTAATGGATGCAGTGATATTATTGCCATTTTCTGGCGCTAAGCCCGCTCCAGTGCCAGTACCGCAATTAGGGCAGTCCCCATAGTCATTAGAGCGCAGACTCATATTATATGAGTGGGTCCAGCCAAAACCTAAGGCGCTATCTTGCCCGGCTCTTGCAGGAGCGGAATTGTAACTGCGAGTGAACGCATAGTTTATGCCACGGCTTTTTATGGTGATGTCGGTTTCATCATGGTACATATTACCCGTGACGGTACTAATGGGATCAGCCGTTGAGGGTGTACGAATTAAATCGTTGTTGGTTTGCGACACCAGACTCAGATCAGTGAACACTTCATTGTTGAAGGTAGGCAGTACAACTGATGTGCCGGGAAGTGAGGTTGATTGATTGAGTGTATTGGCACCGTCTACCCAGCCGCCGCCGGCGAGGAATACATCATTGCTAATGCTATAGCTTTGGCTAGACAAACTGCCACTTGTTGGGTCAAATATTTTTTCAAGGAACACACTAAAGCGGAACTGATCCCCCTGAGTTTTACGGCCCGGTATTACATATTCCCAGCGCCCATTAACACCACCAAATGTAATTTCATCGCCGATCATAACATCATCACGAATATCCTGAATGCGTGAGCCATTATGCTGATTGGTGGCAAGTGGCAAACTACGATAAACATGATCTGCCGTGTTGAAACCCTTTGCTCTATCAAAAAAGTCAAACAACTGCTGGCCAATAGCAACCGGTATTATGTAGGTTAAATAATTACTTTCCATTTGTGTGAGAGCGTTTGCCACAGTGCCGGAAAATGCAGTGCCATCACAAAATGAAAAGCTCACACTTTGTGTGGGTGACAGTGCGCGCAGCTGGTTTTCCAGACCATCGACACAGTTTACCCAAGCATAGAGTCCATTACTGGTACTATAATCATAGTTTGCAACTGCACGCTGCAATGGCGTTGAGAGGGAGTTGACCGTGCGCCGTAAAACTTCCATTGAAGTACCGACAGCCACATGAGTCCAGGTGGCGGGCTGAGTGGAGAATACGCTAAAGGGGGCATAAGTGAAGCCAGCCGGTACTGCATTAGCAAACTGAAAACCTGCAAACTGGCTACTCATATTATTGCTCACACCGGTATTTTCCGGTGTTTGTAATGATGCGCCGCTGGCCACTGCCATCTGAATACCACGCACAGTAGAAACCGCATCAAAGCCAGTTATTTCCTGCCAGATTTCATGTTCTAATGACGACCCTTCATGCCCAACCAATTCAAAGTGATCACTGGCATAAGCCGCGGGGGCATTATTGCGCCATGAGCCATTAAATTGTACGCCTTTCATATCAATTAACAGCCCACCTGGCATCACTGAAAACGCGGTGCCGTCTAGGTAATCTACTTCATAGGTCGAACTGACGATGCCGATAAAACCTTCCATGGGTGATATGACATGATTTAGGGCATCTAGGCGTCGAGTATTTTCTACAAATCGTGTGTAGTACTGATTCATGGATACGTATAACAAACCACCCGTGAGAGCATCCTGTGCGGCGGGGTCATCCAGTAAACGAGGCTCACCCAGGTCAATCACACCATTAGAATTTTGATCTACATAAGGTACAGGTGGCACACTGGCGTTGTTAATAATCTTGAACTGCTTATTGGCGGCTAAAAGCTGGCCTGCTGCACGGTGCACTTGAGACCAGTTAGACGTATCGCCACCGACGCCGATGAGATAATAGCCACCAACAATCATATTGTTGTAACTTACATTTATCACGTTATCTGTTTGACCTACCAGCGTTGCAGGTGCTCCATCAAGTCGTGCGGTTAAAGTAAAGGGCGAGCCAATAGGAAACGTCAAGCTGCCACTGCTCTGAAAAGGCGTTGCTATAACAATACCGTCTAAGCGGACTTCAACTCTATCGGCAACACCGTTTATTGCGATTGGGCTATAGGTGACCGTAAGGCGCTTTGTACTCAAGTCAGCCAGGGCATGAGGCCCACCGATACCCGTGGTAATCGATATGGTGCCCCCTCCTGTTGTTGTGGCCTTAATCGCGAAGTTACCGTTCAAAAACTTAGCCCATTTTTTACCACCAACTACCGCATCATGATCCACAATAGCATCATAGGTGTTAATTGCGCCGATCACCTCATAGGGTAAAGACGCAGGCAGTAAACCATCTTTTATGGGAACAATAACACCAGGGTCAACCACATCTTCTAAAGTTTTACCTGGGAAATTAATTTTAAGGTAATCGAGTATTTGTGCTTCAAATATTTCTGTTGGACCTTTGTCACGGTACTCTGCATCATCATTTTTAATCGCATTGTAGTAACGAACGTAATCAAAATTCACCACACTATAGATGTCTATATTCTGATTATGAAACTGACGTAATTTAAAAGACGGATCAAGATCTATCCAATGACAACGTGTAGGTGTTGTAGTGCAATTTACGCCGTTATTAAGGGCTCCTCGGTAGTTATCGTAAGGCACCTGAACCTGAACCCATGCATGTTCAAAATCAATGAACTGTCTGTCCGCTGACAATACTACATTCTGAATTCCCTGATCATCCATAATCGCAGCAGCGAGATCAATATCTTTAACAGTTAACCAATTGGCAACATCATTTGCAGGTACGCGAATATTGCCCACTGCATAACGTGCAGGTATTCCCTGAGAGCGGTACATCGCTATTAAAACGGAAGAAATATCAACATCACTACCACGTAAACCACCAAAGGTATTCAACGTATTTGAACGAGAGCCATGATAGAGCGAGTATTCATGAGTGTTACGAACATATTCATAAATGGATGCAGGAGAATTTAACTCTGTCGCTTTTTGTGCCAGGTCTGTTCCACTGAAAATAACTTCACGTGTTTCTATAAGTGGGTCCGCTAGTACACTTGTTGAAAAGACACTTAGCATTAGCGTAAAAGTTAATGCATATACCGTTGTTGCAATTTGTTTAAATCCATTCATAACAATGCTCTTTATATTTTTATTCAATGTCCAGAAACGTTACAAGCTACGTCTGTGTTGAGTACGATTAGAAAGTGTGGGTGACACTATTTTTTTATCATCTATTCGTATGGGCTGGCCTACAATATTCAGCTCATCAACTAATTCGCGTAAACGTTGTTGACGTTGAGACGCAGGCAGCGCTAAAGCTATTTCCATTTCTGCATCTACCTGTTCAAGATACGTAAGGGCACTGTTCGTCACTGGCGTTAAAATAAACATTGATGACTTAACAGGTTTATCTCTGCCTGTAAAAAAACCAATAACTGAATCAAAAAATGAGGATGTAGCAGTTGCATTACCGCGACTGCTACGTAACTTCTGGGATTGACTGCGAAGATTGCTTGTCACAGTTCTAAGGCTTGCTATTTTTGTTGCTTGCGCTTGATGCCAACCTGTTGGTAAAAGTTTTGATCGCGCATTAGCAGATGCTGCACCTTGTGCTGATTGATTTGGATTAACTAATTCAATCTGTTGAGGTTTGAGAGGTTGAGTCAACTCATTAACTAACTGACGAGTCTGTTTAATGCTATCACGTAACGCACTATTACTTTGGTTACCTTTATATGATCGCTTGGCATGCAGCAACGCCTGACCTATTGCGCGAACAGACTCACGTGTATCGGGTTTAAGGCCTGACATTTCAACGGCTGGACTACACTGACCTGCTATCGGCAGACATGAAAAAGACAACATTAAGCCGAATACTAATAAGCGAGACGGACGATGCCGCTGTATATTCAATCCATAAAAATCCATGAGTCATATCCTTTTTAAGCCGGGAGTTGTTCAAGTTGGTCGGCGCGCTTACGTCGTACTGCACTCATAAGTAACAGAGCAGCCATTAAAATCACACCCCATTCCGGCAGTGTGGGAATATCTTCGTCAATACCATCACCCACAACTGGATTGCCATCCAGTAACAGCACGGTGAGGTTGGTTAACCCATCGATAGGTACAGTTGAGTTAATATTATTATTTTGTAAATCAGCTGTCGTTAGATTAACTGCCCATTCAAGTCCCGTTAGATCAACAATTCCTGCGCCATTTGCACTTAATGTAATCAATCTGGCCAAATCATTACGCGACAGGTTATCCATTGAATTACGGCCTAACTGTGCATTGATAGCTGCACGAAGATTCGAGTCTGGGATATCCACCAATGTTTGATTATCAATGCCTGCCGTGCCATCTATAGCCGCAAATACTTGTATAGTTAATGCGGTACCATAAACTTGATTAGACCAACTACCATTTACCAGTTGTGTTGTTGCAAGATTATCGAGCCAGGGCTGTGCAACCACTACATTACTTGCAAGCACAGCTGCATGTGCAGATACCGCTTGCAAATATTCAGGCGAAGCAGTTGTTACACTTGCAGATAATTGAGAAAGACCGTTTGCAATATTGGTCGATACACTGGGATCAATAGTTTGTACCGATGACAGGGCTTTAACTACAACAGCAGTGGTAAATGCATCACTTGAAGACTCAAGCGCAACAGGCCACCCTGCACCATTTATTTGAGACGTTTTCAGATAATCAATAGCAGCCTGAATATTTGCGCTTGTAATCAGACTTGTCAAAGTTGGTAATACAATTGCCGTATCTATGGGTGACTGATGATAAGTGCTACTTAACCCCCAGGCCAATCGACCCGTTTTAGTTGTATCTTGCGCACTTTCTAGCGAACCTACAGCGGCATTTACATCATCCCCATGAATAAACAGGACTAATGCTCGGCGCGCCATGTAATCTGCATTATCTACTGAGTGATTTTCCAGCCAGGTGATGCCCTGATAGTATGCGTTGTTACGAATTCCCGCAGCAATGAATGCTTGTACGCTTTCTACCGTAAAGATAAATTTATCGTCTTCCACTACACCCCAACTACCATCTAAATTCTGTTGGGTTTCCAGCCACTGCGACGCTAATGAATTGTTAGTTTCATATACTGCTGAAGCCATTGGAGAAATAAAACAGGATAGTAGTGCCACGATCCGAGCTATCGATTTTGCATCCATGCGATCACCTAAATTAGTTATAATGTTTTTATCTTTGTAAAATTATCTCAATTTTATATTTCAAAATAATTACATTAGTATTAATTATTAATTACATTCTCCTTGAGCCTTTTGATATTTTGTATCCTGCAATCATTTGTACACAACCAATAACTACCACTGGAATTATAATAGCCATAGCCAATCGCCCACCTGAGTTCATTGTTTTCATCCAAAAAATAATTTTTGATTCTCGCAATAGCTCTGGATGAAACTGAAATAACAATAAATCTTCTAAACTACCTAATAATACCAATGGCGTATCAATCATTAATAAAATCAGTAAAAGCGGCATTGATATAACAACGATTAATAATTTATGTGAAATTTTCGATACTGGCCAGACCAGCAACACCACGAAGAATATTATGATTGACTGTAGGCTATGCGCAGTAAGCGTTGTCGCCGACAATTCAATACCTAGTGGAATTTTGCGCTGCGAAGAATACTCAGATTTAGATGCAACATAGACTCGGTAAACCGTTTCAACGTCTTGCTGCTCAATGCGTATGCTTTTAAGTTGAAAATCATCTGCCATCATAGAGAAGGTATAACCATAAAAAGGGATTAATAACCTACCAAGTGATTCACCATATACTAGCCCAAATAGGTTGAGTATTATGACAGCTGAAACTAATAAACCTGCACGCCGTGTTAGTGTGTTTTTCATGTTCTCAACTGATCAGGCCATTTTGACCACCACAGATAAAACAGACATCCAATAGCAATAATTATAGTCGGCCCTATAAACCCATGGAGAGCAGCAAACCATTCCCTCTGATAATTCAATGAAAAGTACAAGCTTACAATTCGCACTTGATTTGCCAGATAAACAAGCATGATACCCAATATCAACCCATGAGCTTTATGCTTCCATGAAGAACGATATGCCAAAATAGCTGCGATAATCAGAAAAAGCATTTCCGTGCCTTCACAACCATTCAATACAGACAGGCGAACGTCCGAGGAAACAAGACGATGCTCAATCGGTAGCACATTTTCATCAGGATTTATAATGTTTATAATAAAAGCACTAGGCTTAACTGTCACAGTATCAATAATCAGTGACTCAAACCATGTATTATGCGCTCTTTGATAGAGATAACTTAAAGAACCATATACCAGAAAAAAGATCAGGACTACCTTGATAATCGAAGAATCTAACTTACCTTTTGAGCGTTTCTTCGGGACCATAATATTTAGTTCATTTTTTTGAATCTTAAATGTTAATCTAATAACTTTACAAATATGTTACACATTGACTTAAATAGCTGCTGTTATTCAAATTTAAATTAATTTTTATAACCCTGATAATAAAAGGAGTGAGTAATTAAAGGGGAATTAAAGGAATCGCCCATAAGTGATCCTACCCTAGTTTTTCGGACATTGCTTTTCAGTTTAAACCAACTGAAAGAGGTGTCAAAATGGTACGTAAATACCAACGCTATACCCAATAGTTTAAGCTAGAAGCAATCAAGTTAATGAGTGAAGCTGAAAAGCCAGTTACTCAAATAGCTAAGAAGTTAGGCATTAGGGTAAACCAAATTTACAAATGGAAAAAACAAGTGTCTGTTGATTGTATGTGATTGCCATGATGGGGTACTGGAAACATCCCCATATTCAAACTAAGATATTGGACGGCCTATCCTTCCACCCAAAATCGTTTGAATTGCAACTGAAGCTGCAGCCGTACGATTATCGGCCCCGACCTTAGGGTATATCTGTTCTAAATGTTTATTAACTGT
>Ga0316206_1002166_pt1 | contig 14078 bp, 13 predicted proteins | sample 6monthpyrite_MG_FD_204942 | JGI IMG/M metagenome (GOLD analysis project Ga0316206, IMG submission 204942) | Microbial mat bacterial communities from mineral coupon in-situ incubated in ocean water Damariscotta River, Maine, United States -... | ecosystem: Environmental > Aquatic > Marine >...
AAAGATGAAAGTAGTTTTCGACGTTTATTTAAAAAGCAGATGGAGATGACAATGGAAGCATACAGGCAACAATTTGGAAGTCGCGTGCTGTTGGAATGAAGAGTCTGTTATTAAATAAGGTGCAAGCCAGGCCTATAATCATTTTATTTAATTACATTGGGTTATGACGTTTAATGATTTTTTTTATAGAGTGGTCTGCGGCAACAGGTATAACAATATCAGCTGTATCAGGTAAGTTTCGTAATGTGTGTCTAGTTATTCTTTCATAATGTTGTATAAATCGTTTTAGTTTCACGGGTGACATGATATGAGAATGCTCATTTAACATTGTGTTTTTCTTTAGTTTATCTTCCTGCAAACATCGCCATTCGAATATTTTATCAAAATCAGGAGCCTTAAGCATAATACACATATCAGCATGATTGAAAATTCTAAAGTGATAGTCCTTTAACTGTTCATTTGCATAGTGTCTCCAGACGCCTTGTGGGTCTTCTGTAGACTCCAGTGTGTTGACAGGTGTCAGGAGATCTTTCTCGTTTTGTGCTGGACTGTGATTACACCAGCCTTCAAATAAAACAATATCTGTGTTTTTTTTGCATAAAGTCCATTTCTCTTGTGTATAACGATCATCTGCTGCTTTATTAAAGCGAGGAATTGAACAGCTATTCCCATTCATTAATTCGGACAGCGTATTTTCCATTAGCTGTACATCATGTGTGCCCGGTACACCGCGTGTTATTAAGAGAGGGTGGTAAGACTTTGCTAATGCTTCTCTCTCAGAACGTGTTAAATAAAAATCATCTAAAGAAATGTCAGCTACTGATAGTCCTGTTTCTGCTTCAATCAGATGTTTCAAAAAGTGAGTGAGTGTTGATTTGCCGGAGCCCTGAGCGCCATTTATATTAATGAAGAGTGGCTTGTCAGTCTTTTTTTCCAGAATATGGGTTATCAGAGGCAGATAGATGGAGTCAATAATCTGCTTAAAGTTTGCTGGTAGTTGCAGCTCTTTGATTAATGTCTGGCAGATTATTTGTGTTTTATTGGTCCAGCTCATGTTAATAATATTAATATCTTAATTAGTTAAATATCAAGGTAGTATTTTACAATTTCTATGCTCAAATTAAGAAAATCACGTAATTAAATATTAATACGTATAGTTAGGGACTAAATGTTAAGGCTTGCTGCATTGATTGGTCGCTAATTATAGCATACTGATTTTGAAGTTTTGATACTTACGTGAGTTTGACGTGCCTTTGATTATAAGGGCATAAGTAGAAATAACATCTAAAGAGGCAAATGCGTTATAATTGGCAGCAATTAACTAATCATAATTCTATTAAAAACTGATATGAATCGAAAAAAGAAGATACAAGGATTGTTCAAAAAACGCCTTAAGCGTGCTCGCGCTAAGCTGGATACCCGCCCTAAGAGCAAACGTTATATAAGTAAGGCGGATAGAATGAAGGCTGAGACTGAAGCTGAAACAGAGTTAAATAAGGCTGAATCTTTATAAACGATGTCGATACACGGACGGTTATACCTTCAGGGGATACCTCTGTTGATTTACACTAGTCAAATCATAATAATCACTTCAATTATCACCTGTTAACATCTAACCAGGCTAAATTTAAATAAGAACCAATTTCTCTATATATAGATATAGAGACTCGATTATGGGCTTAATTTAATTGTTATTCTGGATACACCTAATATACCTGTTAATGCAATAAGTTAATTGTTAACAATTGTTAATTTATAGTGGTAATTGTTAACTATTGTAAATTGAACCTTCGTTTTGTGTTATCTAACTTTCTATTCCTGTATAAATTGTCTGAGTTAAATAAAAACATATATAAAGTGAAGAAATGAAAAATTCTGATGATACGTTTCCTGGTAAAAGTGATGAAGCGATAAATATTAATAGTAAGAGTGTTGAAAAAGGTGATGTTATGGAGTCTCAAGCAGGTTTAAAAAGTAGTGATTCTCGAAAAGAGGAGAGTTGTGTTCCCAGGTCAATGAATGAAAGAAGAAGCGTGAATAGTGATCGTAGAATTAAAGACGGCCATGACTATTTTGGGCCTGCGAGAAGAATGAATATAGATAGAAGAGAATAGATATCTGTTCTCGTTCTAAATGTAAAGAATTGTTAAGAGATTAGTAATGCTATTGATTGACTCGATTGTAGTGATTAAAGTTGTGCGAGTTGAAATATGTATTGAGTTTAAATATAAACAAACAAATTATTAGGTTGTAATTAAAATGAAAAGAAATATTTTAGGTATGTCAATTATGTCTGTGTTGTTAGCGGGTCAAAACACGGCTTTGAAAGCAGCAGAAGAGAGTGATTCCTGGTACGTATCTCCAATGTTATCTTTAATAAAAGCGGATAGTGATCGTCAGGCTGATGATGATATGGGGCTGATGTTAGGTATCGGCAAACAAGTTAATGATAAATGGAATCTTGAAGTTAATGCGGTTTATGACAATCTGGATTTTGATTCTTTATCTGGTGAATACAAACAACGTGGTTTAATGCTTGATGGCTTGTATTTTTTTGATCGCCGGACTGTTATGCAAACATACGGTGTTATAGGCGCTGGAGTAATGTCAACGGATACTGGAGTTAATGACAGCACTAACCCAATGTTGAATATTGGCGTGGGTATTATGCAGCAAGTGACTGATAGCGGGATGAAGTTTAGAGCTGATATTAGATACAGAATGGATATGGATGATGAATCAATTACCACAGAAGATAAATTTAATGATTTTATGTTTAATGTGGGTTTAACCATTCCATTCGGAGGAAAGCAACAATCAAAAGTCATGGAATCATCTAGTGCAAAACAGGCAAGCGTAGTAGTACAACAAAGTGATTCAGATGCTGATGGTGTAATGGATGATAGAGATAAATGCTCTAATACTCTGCATGGCGTGTCAGTTGATTCTAATGGCTGTGAGTTAGTTAAAACGGTTAAAGATGATTCTCAGACTGATGTTGTTGCAAAAGATAGAGATAGTGACAATGATGGCGTAGTTGATAGTGTAGATAAGTGTAAATCAACAGAATCAGGTGTGATTGTTGATTTGAATGGCTGTAAACTGGAGAAGTCATTTGTATTGAAAGGTGTTAGCTTTCTGATTTCATCTGATCAGTTAACTCAGGAGTCTAAGGATATTCTAAATGATGTTGTGATTATCCTTAACAAGAATAAGCAGTTAAAAGTTGAGCTTGCTGGTTATACTGATAACCGAGGTAACCCCCGGTTTAACGATAAACTCTCTCAATTACGTGCCGAAAGTGTTAAAGCATATTTAGTATCAAAGGGTGTTGCTGCAGAGCAGATGCATGCCAAAGGTTATGGGGACGACAATCCTATTGATAATAATGAAACAACAGAAGGAAGATCAAATAATCGTAGGGTAGAATTAAATATACTTAACTAACACGGTGTTGTAATAAGGGGTAAAACCCTTGTTACACAAAAATGCTGGTTTAATTGAGTTGATAAATTACTTATTATAGAATTTGGTCTGATATGTCATATCCACACAAACATTTAATAAAAATGAAATAAGAGGAAAGAGAATGGAAAATTTACTTAGTGAAAATATAGATCTAATTAGTCAGTACGTTGTTCCCTGGACTATAAAAATAGTAGCAGCGGTATTAATTTATATTATTGGTCGTTGGGTGGCCAAGCTGATTGTCAAGAGCGTAGTTAAGCTCATGGAAAAATCAAACGTTGATGAATCATTACGTAAATTTGTTGGAAACATCATTGGTGCAGTTTTAACAATATTTATAATAATAGCAGCGATTGAACAGTTAGGGGTAGATACAACTTCTATTATGGCAATATTCGCAGCAGCTGGTTTAGCGGTTGGTTTAGCATTAAAAGATTCACTGTCGAATTTCTCTGCAGGTGTCATGCTGATTATGTTTAAGCCATTCAAGTTAGGTGACCTTATCACAGCTGGAGGTTCTACAGGCGTAGTCGAGGTAATACAAATATTTAATACGATTATGCGAACAGGTGACAATCAGGAAATCATTATTCCAAATAGCCATATTTATGGTGCGCCAATTATTAATTTGTCTAAGCGTGATACTCGTAGAGTAGATCTAGTTATCGGTATTGGCTACGATGACAATATTGGTAAGGCTAAACAGCTTATTGAGGATATTATTTCAAATAATTCATTAATTCTAACTGATCCAGCACCAACAATTATGGTTCTAGAGCTTGGAGAAAGTTGTATAGATATAGCTGTTCGACCATGGGTTAACACTGGCGATTACTGGGTTGTACGTGCTGAACTGTTGCAAACGATTAAAGAAACCTTTGATGAGCAGGGTATCTCAATTCCATATCCACAGCGTGATGTGCATATGATTACTAACACAACTGGAAAAGCAGCTTAAAGTTAAGTAGCTAGATTATTTATTCTTAGGAGAAGTAAATGAAAACAACTTTATCAGTATTAACAGCTGCATTACTAGTAACTGGTAATGCAGTTGCTGAAGAAGTACCAAAGAGCCTTTGGAAGGCATCAGCTGAGTTAGGCTTTGTAACAACCAGTGGTAATACAGAAACTGAAACATTAAATGCAAAAGCGACTGTTTCAACTGATCGTAAAGTATGGCGTCACAAAGGTGAGATTACAGCACTGAAATCATCAGATGATGTTAATACAACGGCTGAAAAATATACTCTTATGGCAAAAAGCGACTACAAACTTGAGGGTAAAAACTTTTTGTTTGGTGTTGTAACCTATGATGATGATAAGTTCAGTGGTTATGAGTATCGTGCGACTGAAGCAATTGGCTATGGTCGACGTGTATTAGAAGACGCAGATATGATTCTGGATCTTGAAATTGGTCCAGGTGCTCGTCAATCTAAACTTGATTCAGGAGAAACTGACAGCGAAGGTATATTACGAGTAGCTGCTAATTATGACTGGACTATTAGTAAAACCAGTAAGTTTACTGAAGCGTTAACAGTTGAAGCCGGTGAAGATGTAACTGTAACAAAATCTGTTACTGGCCTGTCAAGCCAGATTGAAGGCAACCTTTCAATGAAAATAACATTTACTTATAAAAACACATCTGAAGTTCCTGTTGGTGTCGAAGAAACAGACACAGAAACAGCTATTACTTTAGTGTATAACTTCTAAGTTAACTGTTTTAAATTAAGCTATTTTTAATTCAGCCATCTTTAATTAAAGATGGCTTTTTTAATGAATGTCTAATTGCTCTGGAAGTTGAATGCAAAAACAAGTGCCTTTTCCTGGCTCACTGTTTACGCTGACTGAGCCATTGTGTTTATTTATAGCCGCATGTACAAATGCTAGCCCAAGACCTATACCCTGTGAATTGTCTGATTGTTTTTTGCTCTTTTGGTGCGCTCGTTCAAAACGATCAAATAATGACGGGATGTCTTCTTCACTAATGCCAGGTCCGTTATCTTCTACACAACACATAATTTCTGATTCGTTTTTTGTAAGACTCACTGAGACAGTGCATTTTTCATGACTGTATTTAATCGCATTAGTTAACAGGTTTACTAAAACACGTTCCATAATCGCGCCATTGCCGAGTATCCATTCCTCGTCATAGGTATCCTGTATAAGTTGTATATTCTTGAGTTTTGCCTGATCCCAGACAGTGTCTACTGCATTGGCCACTATATCGGACATGTTTACTGTGTTGAATTTTATATCTTCATTGCTCTCAACACGCGCTAGATGAACAAAATCTTCAGCGAGTTGAATAGTCTGGTTAATGTTTTTTTCAATGCGGTTATTTAAAGTGTTTTCTGAATTATTAGTTTTGTTATGTTCAATCATGGCTAATATAGACACCAGTGGTGATCTCAAATCATGTGATAAGAAACTTAGCATTTCGTTGCGTCTACGTTGAGCATCTTTTATTTCAGTTATGTCAGACAAATTAATAATAAAACCGACAACTGTACCCGTTGCTTTATATAAAGGGCTGATGTTTACAACGAGATCTTTGTTTTTGTGTGTTCGAACTTGAAGATTGTCATAATGCTTCTTTGATAGAAGGTCATTTATAATTGAATCCCACGATTCACCTGTTGTTAAAAACATGCGCTCTAGAACGGGTTGAATAGGTTGGTGCAATAATGGTGCTTCAGTCCGTTCACTAATTTGTTTTATTGCCTGATTATTTGCCAGAGTAATGATGCCTAAGCTATCTACAACAATAACCCCATCAGCCATTTGTTCCATGCTGTCTGTTATAAAATGTCGAAGGCTTGCAAGTTTGTCGGTTGTTTGCTGAATATCATGAATACGAGATTCTATAATTTCTACAGTTGTATTTGCATGTTGAGTTTTTGGTTTTACCTGTTGGCGAATATACGTTTTTATGATTTTGCTTTGAGATTCATTTGGTGGTGTGTTTAATTTCCATAACACACGCACCTTATGTATGTTTTTGTCAATTAAAAAACTGGTTGCATAGGTTCCTTCTGATATAGAAAGCCACTTGTTTTCAATTAATGGACCTGTGAAATTAGTGCTACATGATTCGCCCAGTTTAAGAATAAGCTCATTGTTTTTAGAGAATATGCTCAGACTACTGATAGGTATGAGGTTTTGCAGTGATTCGAATGATTGATCGGCATTCTGAGCAACATAACGTTCAATTTCATGAGCTTCTTTTGATAATGTTTCGAGCTCATAATTTAAATATTTAACGGTAAATTCCAGTCTGCGCCATGCCCATAGGGGGTAAGATAATACCAGTGAAATTAACGTGGCGCTGAGTGGAATCCATATATGAAGTATATGTAAAGACAGAAGTGAACATAAAAGTAGTAAGCCTATTTCTCCGATTACAAAAATTAATGTTAACCGAGGTGATAAATAGGGGAATATGAGTATAGGTAGCATTACCAGTGCTGCAGCAAGTAAGTAAAGAAGCTCATTAGAGATGGTTTTAATGAGGCTATTAGATTTTATAGCCTGAATAATGTTTGCGTTAATTTCTATTCCGGGCATAGCACGGGTTAAGCCAGATACAGGAGTTGGTAAGGAATCACCAAGTCCTGCGGCGGTGACTCCAATTAAAACTATTTTGTTTTTAAATGAATCAGCAGAAACATGATTGTTCAGAACATTAATATACGAGGTAGTTTTAAAACTACCTATGGGGCCAATATAGGGGATTAAAAAATGATTCTTACGTACCCACGTCCAAGGAGATGCATTAGTATTTTTATTATCGTGTTTGATGTTTAGTAACTGATCAGGTGCTTCATTTAGCATGGTTAAAATTGAAAGGCCTATATGAGGCCAATGCGCTTCACCTAACCCTTCAAATAGATAGGTTCCACGAGCAATACCGTCTGGATCAAGCTCAATATGTACATGACCCAGTCTTGCGCTAGCTTGTGTCAGTAAAGGTAATGGTAGCGTTTCTAGTAGCTGGCCTTGCAGTCGGTTTTGTTCAAGTAATACGGGTAGGTTAACCGTACCATTATTCTTAATAGCATCTGCCAATAATTCATCATTTTTCTTATTGAAAGATGATTCGGAAAAAATAACATCAAAGAGAATGGCTTTGGCTTGATATTCTGTCAGTTTATTTATGAGTTCAGCGTGAATGTTTCTTGGCCACGGCCAGCGTCCAATAGAGTTAAGACTTGCTTCATCTATGGCAATAATAACAATATCATTACTTGCTTCCTGTCGAACAAGACTGGATTGAGCGTCGTAAATCAGTCTATCCCAACGCCACGTCCAGTCGCCATATATAATAGCAAGGCACAGACAACTTAATAATATGCCAAGTTTAATCGACTCAGTGCGTGCAGAATATGCAGTTGATGTAGACATGCTTAGTGATTTGGCCTTGAGTGAATAAATACCGAGAGTTTTATATTAAGAATGCAGGTAATAGATACAGTAACAGTAGTAACGATTCGTAAGGGTTACCTGAAACTACAAATGTTCGGGTTTCTGATGCTTTACCATTATTTCCTAATTCATCTATTGCAATGATGCGCCAGAAGTATGTGTTTTCAGATAGTTCTTCAGGAATTGAAATGCTATTCTCGTTAATTAGTTGGTCCACAATAGTTTCGGAAAATTCAATATTTGTAGAAACTTGTACACGGTATTGTGATGCTTTTTCCTCTTTGGTCCATTTTAAATCAATCTTGTCATCTGTTATTTCGCTACCGTTGGCTGGCTGGATGAGGTTTACAACTGGGAAGTCAGTATTGAGTGTGAATTTATGCTCGGCATTAAAGCCTTCTAGCTTGTTCGCATCTATACCACGAACACGAATTATGTATTGACCATCGTTTAATTGTTTAAGATTGAAATGATTCATCACCTGTGTGCTTTCAAGAGATAAGGAATTAGTTTGTTTTGCTGGGGATATCTGAATACGATATTCTAAGGCACCGTCCAGTACAGGCCATTTAAAGTTAAATGGTAAATGTATAATCTTGTTTGGCAGGTCAGATAATGTTGGCTTGTCTAATAATTTTACAGGAGGTTGGGGTGGATTGCCTTTTTCTGTAATGCTACCAAAGCCTTTATTTATAGATAAATCACTACCTTGCGCAGCAACATTGATAGAGCCTTTTACTACTTCACTTGCCATGGTTTCCTGTGTTTTTTCATAAGCAACACGGAATGATGTACCTCGTACTGCCGCAACTGCAGCGGGAGTTGTTATTTCGAAACGTGAGATTGAACCTCTTAATGGCTTTACAGCAGTTTCAACTCGTCCCTGTTGTAAACGAATCTGTGTATCAACCATACCTGATTGGCCGTAGACACTTAAGGTATTAAAAACAACACGACTATTTTTTTGCACCAGTAAAGTTGAACTATCTGCAAACTGGATTAGGGCGCTACCATTTTCACCCGTGATCAGCGTGTCACCAATTTTTACAAGTTTTTTTGTGGTGAGAGCATTAAGGCTTTTGTTATTAGATGGTTGTAGATTTACATTACCCGTTACACTTAAAACTAATGCGGGTGCTGCCTGTGTTTTTAACCACTCTAGTGGAATACGTAACTTTGTACCGGGTGATAAATGCTTTGCTATATCAACAGAATTATGACTCTGGAGTTTTTTCCAGTATGTTACGCTCTTTAAATATTTTTTGCTTATATCCCAGATGGTGTCATTGGGACGAGTTGTATATGTCCATTCATCAGCAGCTGTTAAAGATGGTAGTAACAATGTGAAGATTAATACTAAGTTAAAACTAACTTTTTTTAATGGCGCTGGGTTTAATCTTAAAATATGTAAAGCTCTAGTAATTAAATTCATAATATATATATCTATCTTCATTTAGATGTTACTAAGTGTCGGTTAATCTAGTTTTTCTAGCCTATAACCGTGCCCATATATGCTTTTCAAACGCCAGCCATTTTCAGGGCTAATAGCTAATTTCTTACGAATTATAGACATGTGTGTGTCAACTGTTCGTGTATTAAGGTCTGCTTCCTGCTGCCATACTGTAGATAGTATATCTTTTCTCTCCAGTAACTTGCCCTGATTTTGAAAAATATAATAGGCAAGTTCAAATTCCTTGCTTGATAATTCGACTACATTTTCATTGATAAAAGCCAGCTGATTAGCAGGCTTGAATGAATATGGTGAGTAATTGTCCTGTGATGAGTCAGAAGTAGGGCTTTGAGTTCTTTTGGTATTAGCTTTAACTCGAGCTAGAAATTCAAATTGACGTACAGGTTTAACAAGGTAGTCATCAGCACCTGAGTTTAAAGCCCTAACAATGTCTTCTTCACTATCTCGACTGGTTATAAAGATGATAGGAGTATCAATTTTCATTATATTACGCACAGTTTCCATGACTTCAGGGCCATTAATATCGGGTAGTTCCCAGTCAATAAGAAGAAGGTCAAATGATGTAGTACTCAAGGCATCGAGCAAAGATTGCCCTGTTGAATACGTATGACAGTTGTAACTACCAGGCAACAACCAGGACTCTATCAATTGAGATTGTGCAAGTTCATCTTCTAATATAGCGACTTTTAAAGACAAGACAATACGTACTCCATTAAGTTTGTTATACAGAATTATAGAGATATATGCTTTCCTGTCCATTAGATCAACATCGGATACGCCATAAAAACCGGCTTATTGGAGTATTTTGACATTAATAGTAAAAACGGCTGCGATATACATAAGTCTTAACACATAAATCTATATCTTGTATTTTACAGGTTGTGGCTTGGAATAAGTATATAAAAAACAGTAAGTTAAGGGTGGGTTTATTAATGTGTGATGTTAACAAAACATACTATTGAAGTGGCTTTTATATGAATTCACTATTATCTAAATAGTTAAATTGTTAAACAATGTTAATAGTTCTGAGTGGCTCTAGTGGCAAATCGTTTTTCACTTATAATATTATTATATTGCTACCTAAGGACAGAAAAATGATTACAGAAAACATGCTAATAAATAATTTTACAGGTTTTTTTGACTCTTTTAAAACAATGCGAATTCCAGACTTATTTTTCAAGCCAAATAATAAACCTTATTTAAAAAATCAGTTGTTAAATGCAATTTCTTGTGATGAATTTGAGCTTGTTTATCAACCACAAATTGAAATGTCGGGGCAACATGTTATTGGTGTTGAGGCTCTGTTACGCTGGAATTCGCCAGAATTTGGTATGATCTTTCCTGAATACTTTATACCGGCAGCTGAAGAGTTCAATTTGATTTCTGAATTGGGAAATTTGGTTATCGATAAAGCTTGTAAACAAGCTTCATTATGGAAAAAGCAATATACAAGTGATATACGTATAGCCGTCAATGTATCATACATGCAGGTACATAATAATCAGATTGTTGAATTTGTTGATTCATGTATTAGTAAATATGCTATTGAAAAAAGTTCTCTTGAAATTGAACTTACTGAGTCGTCCCTGATTAAAGATCAGGCTAAAGTTATTAGGGTGTTAAATGAATTTAAAGAATTAGGTATCAGAACTGCTATGGATGATTTTGGAACTGGTTATTCATCTTTAAGTTACTTAGCCTCAATGCCATTTGATATGATTAAGATTGATAGAAGTTTTATAAATTTGCTTGGAGTAAATGCGGCTAATACTGTAATAACAGAAACTATTATTGAAATGAGTAAAAAACTGAAAATGGAGGTTTTAGCAGAAGGTGTTGAAACAGAAAAGCAGCGAAATATTTTATTAAATAGTAAATGTGACTTAATGCAGGGGAATCTAATTAGTAAACCTGTTTCAGCAGATAAGATTCCTGCCGTAGCAGGTATGAATCTGTGTTAAACATATATTCGAGTAAACAAGGGGGGATTACTTAATACTAGAGTAATCTTTTTAAAGAGTTCCCTTAAACAATACCACTGCTTAATTTTAAATTAATTTAGTAACTACTTAATCATGCCGCTAGCACTCATATCTTTAACTACCAGGTTTTCAAGCTCGATGATTACTTTTTCGGATGAGGTCGGATTAAAACTCTCAGTTTTAGCTGACCAGATCAGCTTTTCAGTAGATGCATTATATAACTTTGTATCAATTCTTAATACTGAGTCTGTTACGGTATTTCCTTGAGTATATACAAAGGCATGAGATCGGTTGTAGTAGCCATACATACCATAACTTCTACCCATATTTGGAATATAATCAATAGACCCAGCAGTCACACGATCTTGTTGGCTCACACCATGCGTAGTGACGATAAGCACTCCGTCAGCTTCTGCTTTTTCAACGGCATCAAGTATGTCTTTCTTATTACCAGACTTTTTTAAATTTGCTATCAATGAGTGACTTGAAACACCTTTTCTGGCCTCTGTTGTAAGAAGTTCTGAAAACTCATCTTCAAATTTTCGCCTATTATTTTCACTGTTTATGACCCCAATAACCAGAATCTTACTTAAAGCCGGGCCTTTGTATTCGGTATCACTCCAATTCTCAACAATACGAGTAGTGCTACATGCATTTAGAAATATTAAGAGTGCAGTTATTAAGCTTAAATATATTGATTTATATATATTTGAGGTCATCTTGTATTCCATATGATTCATTATTTTAAAAATTATATCAGATATATGTCCTGTTATATGAGTTACTCAACTGTTTTTTAGACTTGTGCCATCTATAAGCTAAGCAGGATTATCTGAAATGCAGAATTACCTGGATGGTCTTGAATTATTCTCTTCATATAGATAATCAGTTGCTATATGCTACTTTTTTAACTACATAATAACTATGGATATACGTTGCTACAGTCAGCGCTTGTTGAATCCCTTTCGAGGTGTGATGAACGTTATAGAGTACGCAGATGCTGAAGCGGTTACTTTAGACGGAATCAACTGGGATATTTATGTGCGTAATTCTGAGCTTGCGCTAGATTTAGAAAACCCAGATAGAGTACAAACCAGTGATATTCGATATGGTAGCTGGTCAGAAAAAGATGGACTCAAACGTGGCGCGATTTATCCTTCTGATGATTTCAGGGTGTTAGAGAATCGGGGGGCGATTGTTTATGAATACTTACTACAGCATCATCAAGACATCCCGTATAAATTTGAAGATAAATACGAGTTATGGTTACTTGATAAGTATAATCGACCCTTTGCTCTTTTAGATAGTAAAGTCAATGCGCGTGATATTGAACTTGATGTTTTGATTCACTGGAAGGCAGGTATAGCCTGTAGTAAATCTTTCAATACGGAGTTGTGGCCTGATATTTGTATTGAAAGTGAAATCTTTAATTGCGTTGCAGAGTATTTAAATCACTATGTGAACAGTTTATCAGGAACAAAACCTTCAGCTCAATGGTTTTATCGAAATAATAGAATCTGTTCAGGTTTGCAGGGTATTAATTTAGATAAACAGTTTGAGTGTAGACAATTAGATTGTAATGAATTTCCTGAGTTTTTTATCAGTATGAATTACCATGATTATAATCATAAAAAACTGATGGATGATTTTTTAAACTGGCAAGCACCATTTATTTTATTGTTACGGAGTATTGATGATATTGATCGTGAGCATTTTGAAGGTCAGGCCAGACTTCGAGCTTTAATTATGGATAAGTTATATAGACTCTATCCTAAAATACTCAATGAAACTTTACTTAATGCCGCACGAGTAGAGGCAGTATTAAGAAAAAATCAGCCGCATTTAGAGACTCAAGCAGAAGAAGTTATGTCTACTGAATACTTAGAATTGGGTGCTAACCATAAGTAAATGATGTTTAATACATACTCAAAAATACTTTTTCCATTTGATACTCTGCTTCAATACGTGATGAACTGTCTTTATCTACAGGATTCTTATAACTAGCTGAGTAACTATTTTTAAAATTAGGATCAAGTAATAAACGCGTAAGTCTAGAAAAGTGTTGAGATGAGTTTGTCGTTGGGGTGATCTTTTTTGCTGCTACCATAGTTATATACCGCTGTTGATGGTTGTTCATTAATTATAGTCATTTACCAGATGTTAAATTGTGTATGGATCACACTTTTATATGCTATTCGAGAGAAAAGGTTGAAATAGCTCACAAATTGATGCTAGTGGTCATTATTTTATAACTAGAATTTATGATAGAGATCAAAATCACTACTTAATATTCAGGTGCACCTGTGAATAATGAGTGACATAAGGGTGTTACGCCGAACAGAGCAGGTTAGTAAAGGCTCGTGATGAGTTAATACTGGTGTTTGTACTTAAGCAACAGTGGGATGTGTTAGTGAATTGATGTGTATCAAGCGCAATAGATTAATGGTGGTCTTAAACATACTATCTGGCAAAAAATGTTATAAATTAGACTATATATAAGGTAACGCTTATTAAACTTGGTTAATACACAGGATATTGATATGACCGATGACTCAATGGAGTTAAATGAGGAGTTTTGCTTTACCAAAGATGGTAAATTGCATCATGAGATTAAGTATCTTAAAGAAAGAGTTACAAACCTGGAGGTCTTTAAGAAGAATTTTTTTTCACTACATATGGAGCTGATTGAAGCTAACGAAAAAGTTAAGTTATATGAAGAACAAGCTCAACTTGAA
>Ga0316206_1002169_pt1 | contig 14067 bp, 15 predicted proteins | sample 6monthpyrite_MG_FD_204942 | JGI IMG/M metagenome (GOLD analysis project Ga0316206, IMG submission 204942) | Microbial mat bacterial communities from mineral coupon in-situ incubated in ocean water Damariscotta River, Maine, United States -... | ecosystem: Environmental > Aquatic > Marine >...
GGGAACAATGTTGAAGAGAGCTGTGCTAAAGCTCAGAGCATTTTATGATTCAATACAGATTTAATACAAAAAATATGAAGAAAAACAAAACATCAGAAGAGCAATGGAAATCGCAACTCAGTGAAGACGTTTATCGGGTTGCCAGGCAGCAGGGAACCGAAGCTCCGTTTAGTGGTCGCTATTATCAAAATAAAGAAACCGGTATTTATCACTGCATATGTTGTAATGCTGAATTGTTTAGTTCGCAGGAAAAATATGATTCGGGAAGTGGTTGGCCCAGTTTCTGGCGACCGGTTAATAATACATGTATCACCGAAATAAAAGACGTCACACTGGGTATGTTAAGGACGGAAGTGCGATGTAGTGACTGTGATGCGCATTTAGGCCATGTGTTTGAAGATGGGCCACAGCCAACGGGTTTGCGATATTGTATAAACTCGATTTGCCTGGATTTGGAAAAAAGCATTTAATAGAATGTATTTTATTATTGAAGGATATGCATTGTCTGAAAGGTGTAATAGGCGCTATAATCATTAAACAGTTTCGTGCATGAATTACACATAGGCTTAATATGTCTGATCTTGATGAAGAGTTATTGCGTAAAAAGTTAGATGAGCTTCGCCTTGAACATCGTGATCTGGATGATGTCATTCACCGGTTTCATATGACAGGAGGCATGGAACAAATGCAGCTGCAACGTTTAAAAAAGCGTAAATTGAAACTGAAAGAACTGATTGTTAAAATTGAAAACGAGCTCATTCCTGATATTTTGGCCTGATATTCTGGCCTGATTCTATCCCACATTCCAGGGCTATTTAAGCCTGAGTCAATTGAAAGCAAACCCGGGTATTTTCATTATTTATTAATTTAAGTTGAAAACCATTTTTTTCTGCAATTTGAGCAGATTGATAAAGTCCAATTCCATAGCCATCTTTCGATGGCAGAATTTGTTTAAATACCGTATCAGCTATTGATGCTGAAAGTGGTTTGCCACTATCGCATACAGATAGTGTTATTTTGTAGTTAATAATTTTAATTTCAGCGGTAATTGTCGTATCTGGCTGAGTACGTCGTTTACTTCTGGCATTTTCCAGTAAGTTTTCTAAAACCGTATCAAATACATCAGTATCTATAGATATATTGGCATTTGTTTCTCCGGTGAACAGAATGTCCCTGCCATGATAACGGCTTTGTAATTCATCCCACCAGACGCCAATATGTTTAAAACGTTTACCTGTATTGGTTTTTGTTTGCAGCTTGTCCAGTGTGTTTTGTAAACGCTGAGTTAATATAGGTAGTTGTTTGCCTATTAACTGATGGCTTTCTGTCGGATCATCGGAAGCGTTAATAACACCTGTTAATGCATGTAGAGACTGTAAAATATTTTTAATATCATGGGTGAGTTTTGAGCCTGTTTCATAAACGGCTTTTAAATGGGTATGATTTTTGAGGGTTATTTCGCGAAGTTTTGATTGATAAAAAAAATTCATTAAGTGCATTAATAACTGCGCATGAATTTTCAGGGAAGAGCCCATGGGGATTAAACTGTAAAGTATTATTTTAGTGTCCTGGTCTTCAAAAACGGTTTTCTGGATGCTAGTGTTTCCAAATAATATTTCTACATTTTTGTCTGACCATTTTATTCCGCTTACCCATGACAAGATAAGCAGATGTTCGATGCTTTTTTCTAAAAATAATTCTGGGGTGATTTTTTTATTTTGACCAAGCAATGAAGTTTGTTTTACCCAGTTTTCAAATGGGTTGCCAATATTTAAAATATGCTGTTCCCAGATTTGACCTAAGCCAGAAATTCCCTGTCGTGGTAGTAATATAGTGTTTAAAATAATTATAAAAATACCAATAGTGAAAGCGGTTACTAAAAGTGACTGCAGATAGTGAATGTGTGATGTAAAGCTAATGAGGATGCTGGTAGTGTAAAAGCTGAAAAGTCCTAAACTGATTAGGATGCTATGTAAATAATCAACTTTTATGCTGCGCAAGGTTACTCTATTATGGGGACATAATTGTTGCTGTTTAATGGGCCAAATAATGATGATAAGACAGCACAGTGAAATTAGATAAAAAATAGTGTCCTGTATTTCAGAACTAAAATTTTGAAAGTTAAATATGCGAGGTGTAATAACCAGGCTTAGTAGTAAAATCAGAACAATGGTGGCAAGTGCATATAATGTTCGTTGAACGCCATTAACCAGTGCGCTTCCACTGGTTAAACCTGTTAATAAAATAATCCATAGGGCAATTAACCAGTTGTCAAATAATAAATATAAAAGCGTGCTCAGAATAAAAGTAAAAAATAATTTTTTGAGATGAATCTTCTCAGAGCCATTTATTGCCGGATACCAGAGCAGAAAAAATCCAATGTGTGAAATCAATAATGCGGATGCTAGATATTGATTGCCAGGTGTTTGATTTAGCGCGAGGTTCAGTAGTAATAGCATGAAACCAAGGTTAATTAATTCTAATCGAGTGCTGGATATTTTAATTAGCAGTTCTGGTAAACGAAACATAGGTTTTAACGGACCTGAAATAATGAACATTGTTGGCATTAAGTTTAGTTTAAATACCGTCACCTGTTGAGATTTCAACAGAATGTCACTTCTGTGTGTTGAAATATCCACGAAAGCGTTTGCCAATGTTGAACATGCTCTGCTAAGTTATTGAATGTCCGGGGCCTTATGTTTCTGGCATTGCTTGTGCAAAAGAATCATAAAATTAAATAAACATTTTAATATTAAAGTAATTTCTCATGGAGACACTGTTATGAAAAAACAATCGGGTTTCACATTAATTGAAATAGCAATCGTTCTGGTGATTATCGGTTTGCTACTCGGTGGTGTGCTGAAGGGTCAGGAAATGATGACCAATGCAAAGATTAAGCGTGTATCGAATGATTTTAACGGTATTTCTGCGGCGGTGTTTTCATATCTTGATCGCTACTCCGCGTTTCCCGGTGATGACCCGAATGCTGATGATCGCTGGGGTGGTTCTGTAACCGGCGGTAATGGCAATGGCATCATTAACAATGGTGAGCGTGCGGATGTCTGGGATCATCTGCGACAATCCGGCCTGGTAGCAGGTACCGGCACTAATAACCCGACGCATGCCTTTGGCGGAAATATTCAGGTTCAGCAAGATGGTGCGAGTATCAACGGTACGGTTGTTTGCATGGTTAATATGCCGGGTAAAATTGCTGAAATTATTGATAGGCAGATTGATGATGGAGATGGTAATTCTGGTGAGTTTAGACAAACACTCAACTCAGCAACTTATGATCAGAACGCAACCAACCTGACGGTGTGCAAAAAACTATAGTAAAGTGCTGGTTTCGATTGATAAAAAAGGCCTGCATTTGTAGGCCTTTTTTTGCATGATTGTCTTACGATTTAATTGATGCCCAGTTCCTTAATTTTTCGGGTCAGGGTATTGCGTCCCCAACCGAGCAGTTTAGCGGCTTCCTGGCGTTTACCATTGGTTTTACTGAGTGCGGCATTGATCAGTATCTGCTCAAATTTGGGTTGAGCCTCATCGAGCAGGTGTTCCTTGCCTATATTTAACTGGGTTTCTGCCCAGCTTTGTAAACCGTCTTCCCAGTTTTGTGAGGGCTTGCTCATTGGGCTCAGACTTTCAGGGGACAGTTCCGGTGGCAGATCCGACATGTGAATTTCACGGCTCGACGCCATGACAGTTATCCAGCGACAACTGTTTTCAAGCTGTCTCACATTGCCTGGCCAGTCTAGACTGGATAAATAGGCTTCGACATCGCTGAGTAATATTTTTGCTTCCACCTGAATTTCTTTCGCGGCCTGCTTCAAAAAGAGCGCCAGTAGTGCGGGTATATCTTCTTTGCGCTCACGCAATGGTGGAATCTGAATGCGGATAACATTCAGCCGATGGTACAAATCTTCGCGGAACAGCCCCTCTTTCACTCGCTGCTGTAAATCCTGATGGGTAGCGGTAATAATGCGCACATTGGATTTAACCGGTGTATGTCCACCCACCCGATAAAACTGCCCGTCCGCCAGTACCCTTAACAGTCGAGTTTGTAAATCGGCGGGCATATCACCAATCTCATCGAGAAACAGGGTGCCCCCGTCGGCCTGCTCAAACCGTCCGCGGCGTTGAGCTGTGGCACCGGTAAAAGCCCCACGTTCATGGCCAAACAGTTCTGATTCCAGTAAATCCTTTGGAATGGCGGCGGTATTAATTGCGATAAAAGGCCGTTCTGCCCGTGGGCTGTGCTTATGTAATGCGCTGGCTACCAGCTCTTTACCGGTGCCGGATTCGCCATTGATTAAGACGGTTATGTTGGATTTTGATAGCCGTCCAATCGCACGAAATACTTCTTGCATAGAGGGAGCTTCGCCAATAATATCCGGGGTGTTAATGTCCTGCGAGGCTTGCTTGTGGGCGTATTCGTCACTTTTCTTGCAGGCACGCTGAGTTAATTCCACCGCATCGTCTATATCAAACGGCTTGGGTAAGTACTCAAATGCTCCGCCCTGATAAGCCGATACTGCGCTATCCAGATCGGAGTGGGCAGTCATAATAATGGCTGGAATTTCCGGATACTGCTCATTAAGAATATTTAAAAATTCAAAGCCATCCATGCCTGGCATGCGAATATCGGTAATAATCACATCGGGCTGTGAGTTGTCTAGGTGCTCCAGTGCTGCATCCGCGGTCTCAAAACTGCTGACCACAAAACTGGCCGACTTCAGGGCCTTTTCGAGTACCCAGCGGATAGATGGGTCATCGTCAATCACCCATACATTGTGTTCGCTCATTTGCGTTCTCCCATTAGGCGGCTTTTCCGTGTTTGTTGGCCGAGTTACTGTCCGGGCCAGTGGCTGTGATAGTTGCAGGTGCATTTGACAGGGGTAAATAGAGGGTAAAAATGGTTTTACCTGGACGACTGTTCATTTTAATCAGGCCGCCGTGCTGATTGATAAGTGACTGGGCAATGGACAGGCCCAGGCCCGTGCCCTCAGCCCTGCCGGTTATCATCGGATAAAATATCTGCTCCTGTAAGCTTTCAGGGATTCCCGGGCCGTTATCAATAATATCTGTCTGTAAAACCAGACGGTGATGAGTGTGGCCAATGGTGAAGTTGCGTAGGGGGCGAGTTTTAAAGGTGATCTCGCCATTTCCTCCCAGGGCCTGTACGGCATTTTGGGTGATGTTTAGAATAGTTTGAATCATCATATCCGAATCTGCCATAATGTCGGGCAGGCTGGGGTCGTAGTCCAGTTTAAAATGGATATAAGCATCATCAGGGAGTTCAACCTGTATGAGCTGCCTGACATGTTCCAGGATCTGGTGGATATTTACATTGTGTTTCTTCGGCACATTATTGGGGCCAAGTACCCTGTCAACCAGAGTCTGTAGACGGTCAGCTTCGCCGATAATAATTTGTGTATATTCTTTTAATTCCGTATTCGGTAATTCTCTTTCAAGCAATTGCGCGGCACCGCGCAAGCCACCCAGTGGATTTTTAATTTCATGGGCCATGCCTCGTACCAGATTGCGTGTGGCATTTTGCTCGCTAAGTAGTTTCTCTTCCCGGGCGATACGAATATGCCGATCCATGAGGGATATTTCCAGAATCAGCTGCATTTTCTGGTCCGCAAGTTGTAGCGGGTTAAGGTGATAGTCAATAATTATTTCCCGCCCATCGGTGAGATTGATACTGGCTTCGTGTTCTGAAATTGGATGAAAATTAATCAGCGTATCTTGCAGACGGCTGATAAAGGCATCATCAACCCGCATAACTTTATTGAGTCTGCAGCCGGTAGCCTGTCGATTGGAAATTTGAAGCAGGTTTTCACTGGCGGGATTAATATATTCAATAATCAGCTCGGCATTGAGGAGTACAACCGCTGTGCTCAGATTATCAAGAATATTATGCTGATAATTAGGCTTATAATTGTTTTTATCGACCATAATAAGTTGCGCTGCAAGAAGTGAACCAAGTATATTGAATATAATTAGTTACAAATTATATTCAAATAAAAACATATAAAACAATGGCTTGTAAAGGTTATGAAGTAATAAAAATACCTCTTAAGCGCCTGTGTTATCTATGTTATAGCCAAGGATACTATAAAAAAACTAAAGTCGCACTATTGTGGTGCGAAGCTAGAGGAGAGAGGTTTAGTGCTCGACAGTTTTCCAGGAAAATTCGCCATAAAGATTCGCCAGGAAAGATTCACCAGGAAAGATTCACCAGGAAAATAAATCACTGAGCAGGTTATCTGGGCTGTCTACGTATAACAACCTGACGATGCAGGTGCACGGTAACGGATTTTGATCTAAGCAGTGTTTTGCCACTTTTGTTTTTTACCGAAACACTGATTTTGTGTGTGCCTCTGTCAATATTGCTGAAGCTGGCAGAGCCAGAGGTCAGTTTATTTTTAACGACTTTACCATTCATGCTGACACTAAAATAGTGCTCAAATTTACTATCCAGTGCAGGCTTTACACTAAAGGCAATGGAAAAATTGCCTGAATTATCTCGTATGGTTGCATCATCCTGTGGTGAAGTGATTTTTAATTCAGTGTACTTTGTGACTTCTTTTTTATCATCTTCTTCAGGTTCAGCTTTGGCGGGACTTTTTTTGGGAATAGCCGTAGCTGGCATGGTCGTCAATGCGGGGGCATCCAGTTTCTCGGCACCTTTGTAGGGTGGTTGGTCCGAATAGCTGATGTTGCCTTCTTTATCGACCCATTTGTACATTTGTGCCAATGCGTTGGAACTGTTGAAGAGTATGCAGAGAAGAGCGGATAAAAGTTTAAATTTAGTCATGTCTGAATCTTAGTAGTATTTAAGCAGCTGTGCAAAACATTTGAGGCGGTGTGTGGGAAATGCTTAAATCAGGGGTAATAAAAAGCCCCAATAATCGGGGCTTTTTATTATCATTAAGCGTTATAGGCTTATTATAGAGAGTAGTACATGTCGAACTCAACCGGATGAGTTGCCTGGCGTAGACGCTGTACTTCTTCGTTTTTCAGTTCGAGGTAGCCATCGATCTGATCATCAGTAAATACACCGCCTTTAGTCAGGAATGTACGGTCTGCATCAAGTGCAGCCAGCGCCTGATCAAATGAGTGGGCAACCTGTGGAATCGCTGCTTCTTCTTCAGGCGGCAGGTCATACAGGTTCTTATCCATAGCATCGCCAGGGTGGATCTTGTTTTCAATACCGTCAAGACCAGCCATTAACATTGCTGAGAAGCAAAGGTATGGATTAGCTGTGTTATCGCCGAAACGAACTTCGATACGACGACCCTTAGGGTTAGAAACGAAAGGAATACGAATAGATGCAGAACGGTTACGTGCAGAGTATGCCAGCATAACAGGCGCTTCGAAACCAGGAACCAGACGCTTGTAAGAGTTAGTAGATGCATTAGCGAATGCATTTAACGCTTGAGCATGCTTGATGATGCCACCGATGTAGAATAAAGCGGTTTCAGATAAACCGCCGTATAAATCACCTGTAAATAAGTTAGCACCCTCTTTAGCTAAAGACATGTGAACATGCATGCCGTTACCATTATCACCAACTAATGGCTTAGGCATAAATGTCGCGGTTTTGCCGTAAGCGTGTGCAACATTATGAATAGCATATTTAGTTTTCTGAACTTCGTCTGCTTTCTTAACGAGCGTGTTAAATACAGTGCCGATTTCACATTGACCCGCAGTCGCCACTTCGTGGTGGTGAACTTCAGTGGGTACACCCATGTCTTCCATTACTAAACACATGGCAGAACGTAAGTCCTGTAGTGAATCAACAGGAGGAACGGGGAAGTAACCGCCTTTAACAGTAGGACGGTGTCCTAAGTTGCCTGATTCAGTCTGGTTGCCCGAGCTCCATGATGCTTCTTCAGAACCAATCTGGTAGCCACATTCACCCATCTCATCTTTCCAGCTAACTGAATCGAATACGAAGAATTCATTTTCAGGACCGAAGTAAGCAGTATCAGCAATGCCCGTCGACTTTAAGTATGCTTCAGCGCGCTTAGCGATAGAACGTGGGTCTCGCTCATAACCTTGCATTGTTGCAGGCTCGATGATGTCACAGCTAATGTTCATTGTTGCTTCTTCGCAAAATGGGTCCATTGTTGCTGTCGTTGGATCAGGCATCATAATCATGTCTGATTCATTAATGCCTTTCCAGCCTTCAATTGAAGAGCCGTCGAACATTTTGCCTTCTTCAAAAGTCTCTTCACTAAATGTGTGTGAAGGTACAGAAACGTGCTGTTCTTTACCGCGTGGATCTGTGAAACGAAAATCAATGAATTTTACATCATTGTCTTCCATCATTTTTAGTACGTCACTAGCTGACATATCTGACATGTTTTGTCTCCAAATGTAGGGTCTTAAAAAAATAGGTTAAAAATGTGAATCTGAAACTTGTCGGATTTAAGTGCTTAGCCAAAATAGGTAAGCTAATTCACTCAAATGCGACAGGTCTCTTGCGTCACAAAAGCTCAGCAGACTATTTTGCACAAAATGTGCCACTTGTAAAACCGTTTTATAGGGAGTTTTACGACTTGTTTGTTACTCATGCGCACCAATAAGGTGCGACGCTCTTCTGGGTGCACCAAAATGGTGTCTATTTGTATAAGATATCCACTGTGCCAATACATGCCAGTTTTTTACTAGCATCTTTAACTTGCTGTTTAATTTGCGCAGCACTTTGGCCGGATTCGATAATTTTTAGCGGCAGCACTAATTCAATGTTAATAGCCCCATCCAGATAATGCAGTGTCGTGTGTAGCAACTCACGTGTTTCGGGGATATCTCGCCAATGCGCCTCCAGTAATTTCAATACATCAGCACGTAATGGCAGGTGTTTACAGCTGTTATCTGTAAGTTCATCATCTTCCGGGTCAATATGCACGGTAATGTCGTTAACTTCGTCAAACTGGTCGATTAAAGCCATTTCCACCGCTTCTGAGATCTGGTGACCTTCTGATACGCTGAGTTTTGGTGAAACCAGAATATGAACATCCGCCAGGGCACTATGCCCCATGCGCCGGGTGCGTAGCATGTGCATCTGCTCAACCCCGTCAATATCAAGTATGGCGGCTTCCATGGCCTGTAGTGTTTCCTGCTCCAGCCCTGTATCCACCAGCTCCTGAAAGCTCTGGTGACCCAGGTCCCAGGCAATTTTGCAAATCATTAATGCCACCACTATCGCCGCTAGTGAATCGAGTAACGGGTAGCCGAGGATTGCACCGGCAATGCCCACAAATACCACGATGGAAGATATGGCATCGCTACGGTGGTGCCAGGCATTGGCCTCCAGCAGTTTGGATTTAACCCGTCGCGCTACAATCATGGTGTACTGATACAACACTTCTTTACTGAGAATTGAAATGCCCGCGATAATAAGGGTTAGATACGCCGGCGTGGCGATGTTCTGGTAATCTAGCAGGCGATTAATGGCATCTATGCCAATGCCGACACCGACTACTGTGAGTAAGACAGCAAGGGTAATGGTGGCAAAGGTTTCATAACGTGCATGGCCGTAGGGGTGGTCTTCGTCCGCATCAATATTGGAGTGATGCGTGGCCAGTAATACCATGGCGTCGGACACCAGGTCGGATAGCGAGTGCAGCCCGTCTGCAATCAAGGCTTGAGAGTGGCCAATATAGCCGAAAACCAGTTTCCCCACCGATAGCAGTAAATTAACAATCAGTCCCCACCAGGTGGCTTTGTCCATGGCTTTTTTGCGTTGATTGTTGTCTAGTTCCACGGGCGAAAATACCGAAAATTTATGAGTGCGCTATTGTCCTGTCTTGTGTCGGCGCTTGCAAGTGCGATGTGTTTATTTATTTGCCAGGATATAATCCAGCAAAGAATATTCAGGGTTTAACTATTATGAATTGTGTAAAATAAGAATATAATAAATTAACCTGCTTCACAGTTTGAAGCCGGGTATAAAACTAAACTAATATTATTGTTTTAATGTAGGATTTTCAGATATGTGTAAATTTACAACTCCTTTAGTTCTGGCCTTATCAATCTTCTCAGGTGCCTTTAGCAGTGCTGCAAATGCCGATGCTCTGGGGCTCTTCGTTGGTGGTGGCATGTGGGATTATGATCCCTCCGGTACCTTTGGTACCATCGGTGATGATGTGATTGATGTGGAAACTGATTTAAATTTTGGCGGCCAGCAGGATGCCTATTTGTGGGCAGCGTTTGAACATTTTGTACCCATTATTCCCAATATTCGAATTGAAGCGGCCAGCATGGGTTCCGATGGCGCCGCCAATAATCTGAATTTTAACGGGGTTAGCGTTAGTGGCCCAGCTTCTATAGATTTGGATACCACCGATGCCATTCTGTATTACCGTTTGCTGGATAACTGGGTTAGTCTGGATTTAGGCCTCAATCTGCGTTCACTCGATGGTGATTTTATTATTGCAAACGAGAAGGTATCTATTTCAGAAACCATTCCAATGCTCTATGCATCGGCACAGTTTGATCTGCCTTTTAGTGGCTTCTCGGTCGGTGGTGATATTAATATTGTTAATTATGACGGCAGTGAATACCGAGATATCCGCTTGCGTGCCATGTATGAAATGGGCGTTATTGGTATTGAGGCGGGTTTGAAAACCAGCACGCTGGTACTTGATGATGTTAGTGGTGTAACCAGTGACCTGGAATTTAGTGGTTTAATGCTAGGGGCATTTTTACACTTTTAATTCAGTATTAAAGTATTAAAAGACGACCGTGAATAATCGTCAATTTATTCGCGGTAGTCTTTTTTATTTTTTTAAAGCAATTTCTCTCGCTAACACATTGTAAATAATTCACTGTCTGTTCATGTCTTTGTAATAAATCTGTCAATTTTCACATCGATAATAACGCTGCAATTATTCAAATTTAACGAGGAAAAGAAGATGAAATTTTGCATACGAGAATGGAGTGAAAATACCGTTGTATTAATGACTGAAGCCGGTCATGTACTGTCTTATTTCCGCTCAATCAATGAAGCGCTGGATGCATGCTCGCAATGGTATAACAGCAATGCGGGCGAATTAAAATATAGCGTGGCGGTGCAGCACAAAGAAGATAAAGCATCGAGGCGAATTTTTTCAGCGGCGGCGTGAATTACCGCTTTTTAACTATCACACACTTCCACTACAACAAAAACTTCATCATCGGTTTCACGGGTTTCTAAAACCCTGTGGCCATTAATTCGGCTCCATGCTGGAATATCATTTAGCGCACCGGGATCGGTTGAAACCACCTCTAATGTGTCGCCTACTTTCAATTCTTTTATTTTGTCCTGGGTGCGAATTACCGGCATCGGGCAAAACATACGGCGTGCGTCTAATTCATAATGTGCCATTATACGTACCACTGGGGGCTAATTTCAGAAGAGGGCATGGGTTTAACGACCAGTGTAGTCGTGTCCCCGTTTGTGCGCCGGGCTTCAATGGTAACGGTTTCAGCGTTACGTCCCTGGGAATAACGGGCGCAAATTTGTGCGGCAAATTCCAGGTCCGCATCGCTAGCGACACCGTCGAGTAAGGTCAGCGGGCCAGGGCAATCCATGGTTTTAAAGGTAATGAAATTGTTTTTATAGCCCTGCAAAAATTTATTCTCACCGTCTTCACGGCCAATAATTAACTTGTAGTGGGGCACCGGGCGAATGTGCCGTCCGACCTTGAGTAGCATCACATCATCCATTTCATATTCGCGGCTACCCCGGGCATCCCATAAATCTACCAGTTTGGCAGAATAGTTTTCATCGGTTAAAAAACAGCAACCACCGGCGGGTTTGGCATAATCTTCAAAGCCGAATTTAGTTGCCAGCGCCATTTGTGGTTTACGATTGCGACCGGAAAACCCAAACAGTTCATCACGTTTCACCCAGCCTTCTTTTTCCGGCAGGGTTTCGGGTAAATTTTGAGCGCAAAGCGGGCGCAGCAATCGATCATCTGCACCGGACTCTTTGGAAATAACCGGCATGGTGTCCTTGCGTTGTGACATGGGCCGCTGGCCAATCACTTCGCCGGTAATAATAAAGTCAAAGCCATTTTCATCAGCCCATTGTTTGGCCTTGTTAACCATAAATATCTTGCAATCCAAGCAGGGATTCATGTTTTTGCCATAGCCGTGTTTGGGGTTGAGCAGCACGTCTTTGTATTCTTCAACGATATCGATAATGTGCAATTTGATGCCCAGCTGTTCTGCCGACCACAACGCATTATTACGTTTGGGTTTGGATTTATCTTTTTTGCGAATGGCATGGGTATGGCCTTCAACGCAAAAGCCGGTGAAAAAATTGATACCTTCCACATGTATGCCCTGTTCAAGCATGACTTTGGCGGCGAGTAGAGAGTCGAGTCCGCCAGATATAAGGGCGACGGCTTTGCGTTGTTGGGACATGTGGGGGAACCTGATGAAATTCGAAACTGAATCGCGCATTTTAGCAGTTACCTGCATAAGTAACTAGCCTGTTATGACTTATCTCCCTCGGGGATGGACCACCGCCTTTTGGCGCTCAGTCCCCTGATTGATGCCATCAAGAGCACTATGGAGTTGCAAGTCGCACTGCCAGTCTGATCGTAATTACCACATGGGGCACGGCGCTAAAAAGCAGCCGCATGTCACCGATGGAGATGTTTCCTGGGTAGTGCATTGTTATGAGTAAAAAGTAACAAATTGACATATCTGGTTTTGTCAACTAAAGTGCAGGTATGGCAAGCATCAAAATCAGTTCTAAAGTGGAAGAAGCGGTATGGGAAGCGCTAAAAACCGCAGCCCATGAGTCTAATCAAAATATATCCGGTATGGTTAATGAGGCTATTGTCGAGTATTTGCAACGCCGTCGTGTGCGCCCGGCGGTACTTTCACATCTCGATGATTCAATACGAGAAAATGCAGCGCTGGGTGAGCTGTTGGCTAAATGAGCAATCATTTTCTAACGCTTGATGAAGTGCTGGAAATGCACTCTATTTTAATTAAGCGATTTGGAGGTGCTGCCGGTGTGCGTGATTTAGGTCTGCTGGAAAGTGCGTTATATCGGCCGCAGACGGGTTACTATTCAACCCTGTTTGAAATGGCGGCGGCATTATTTGAGTCTTTAATTAACAATCATCCTTTTATAGACGGCAATAAACGCGTCGCCTTTTTCGCCACCGATGTATTTTTACGCATGAATGGCTACCGGTTTGTGGTGGAAGGAAAAGTCGCACACGGATTTTTAATGAATTTATTTGATACGGATAGCTGCAACATGGCAAATTTGCAGCCCTGGATTACTGAATCGGCTAAAACCCTGTAGCTTCTAATTATTGGTATAAAACTATTTCTTCATCAGCCCTATTTCTTCATGAGCCAGGGAATAGCCCCGGCCACGGAACGCCATAACTCCCTGTTTTGTGCCCCATACAGCACAGCCTCATTTTTATCTCCAGAGCTCAATCGCTCCGGCATGCGCTTGGGCATTTTTATATTTCCCGACAAAATTTTCGTTACATATTTGTTGTGAGCTAAAGCCTGTTTTTTGAGAACTTTGCTTTGCTGGCTATCTCCCGACTTAATAAAGCTGATTAAAGCCTGGTCAAATAAAAAGAAAGCGCCTTTATCATGTTGAAATTGCTGCGCCAACTGTTGCGCTTTTTCAAGCTGTTTGTTTTGAATATAGCAATTACTCAGGGGGTAGCGATTAAACTGGTTATCCGCCGGGTTTAGCGTGATGCCTCTTTCGTAGCAGGCAATAGCATGCTGAAAATCTTTCAGTTGGGCATAGGTACTGGCGAGGTTGGTGAGGGCTTCCATAAAGGTGCGGGTTTCACGAATCAGCCAGAAGCGGCCTGTGTTTTTTTCGAAGAACTCAGTGCCAAGTAATTGTTCACAACCTTCTACGGCGTGTGCCAGTAAGTCACGTCGCTCGGCTGAATTGGCCGCCTCCCATTGGGCAAGTAGCATGAGTGCATAGATATTGTCCGGATCCTGTTCCAGTACCTGATGGGCAAGCTGTACTTTTTCAACCGGATTATCCGCTGCCCAGGCTTGTTGTATCAGCTG
>Ga0316206_1002170_pt1 | contig 14066 bp, 16 predicted proteins | sample 6monthpyrite_MG_FD_204942 | JGI IMG/M metagenome (GOLD analysis project Ga0316206, IMG submission 204942) | Microbial mat bacterial communities from mineral coupon in-situ incubated in ocean water Damariscotta River, Maine, United States -... | ecosystem: Environmental > Aquatic > Marine >...
ATCTCATGCGCTATTCATTATTAATTTTGTTATTAGTTACATCACCGCTGGTTTATGCGGTTGAATCGATTCCGAGCTATCAAGAGTCACTGAATCAGTTTATCGAAAAATCAAAATCGGCTAAATCACCGTTTTCAGAAGCCGACAGGGCTGTTATGGGAAGTGCCGCTAAATCTCTTGCGGTTAGTATGCCGAATCCCGGTATTAAAGTGGGTGAAAAAGCGCCTGACTTTACTTTGAGTAATGCGCTGCAGAAAAAAGTAAATCTTAAAGATGAACTTAAGAAAGGTCCGGTTGTGTTGGTGTTTTATCGTGGCGCCTGGTGCCCATTCTGTAATATGCACTTGCATGCATTACAAAAGAACCTGCCTCAGTTTAAAAAATACGGCGCACAGCTTATTACTGTTACTCCGCAAACCCCCGATAAATCTGCTGAGCAAATTAAAAAGGATGGTTATCCATTTGAAGTATTAAGCGATCTGGACAACAAAGTTATGCAGGATTACAAATTATATTTTGAATTACCTGATGATTTAATTGCAGTTTATAAAAAACATAAATTAGATATCGAAGCCTTTAATGGGCAAGGGCGTAACGTATTGCCTGTACCCGGTAGTTTTGTCATCGACAAAAAAGGTTTTGTTCGTGCTATGCAGGCTCAAACAGATTATAAGGTTCGCATGGAGCCCGCTGCTATTATTGAAACATTGAAAAAGATTTCTGCAGAGAATTAACAAAACACGCTGAGCAATGTTGTTGCAAAGAAGTGTAAATAGCAAAGGGGGGCTGCTCCCTTTTTAAATAGCCCCCCCTTTTTATATGATTTTTTAGTTATGTAACCCAGAGAAATAAATATGGAATAATTCTATACGGATAAATTCCATATGGAATAATTTTGGAGAGAATTCATCAGGGGTTAAATCTTAAAACATGGTTTTTTTAGACAGGTAGCGCCACTGGCCAGATGGTAAATCTTTCTTAGATACGCGACCTATTCTAATGCGTTTCATTGTCACTATGCTTAAGCCAACACTGTTGCACAGAGTTTCAAGCTGCTCTGTATGCGTGAAGCCAAACACAATTCTCATTGCCTTTTCACTCTGTCTGCTGGCCTTGAATTTAGTCTGTGATCTATCACTGTTATCTACAAGGTCGTTAAGCTGCTCAAGCATCTCGGTTGAAAACTCTTCACTGAAATCTACTATGTACTCTTCTTCCTTTTTTTTATTATTCTCATTCAATACCCGAATCACTCGCCAGTCTTTGCTAAATACTGTTAAGCCTGATGCGCCACTTTGCAAAGGCGCAGCGTCCTGGAGTTTACTAAAATGGTTTTTGAGTAGTCGAATACCGGAGTAGTCAGTTTCAGAGTGATTCTGTGCCGTGATCAACTGCTGCATTTCACTACTATCATCTGTATAAGCATCTTGCGGTAAATTGAATATGAGTGTTATCGGCTCGGCAGGTTCTAACGTTGCATCTGCGTGCAGCTCTACCTGTTGCCTGAGAACTTTAAACTGGGGGCGCTCTTCTACTTCACCCTCTACCAGTACCCAGCCACCTTCAATGTACTTTATCGCATCGCCACGAGAACAATGAATGAGTTCTACCAGGCGTTTATCAAGTCGTTTTGGTTCAGTCACTAAGCAGCTCCTGTTCGTGACAATGTGTGTATTTGAATAAGCCCATAAAGGGGGCATGGCTGCGGGATTTTTAGATGGGTCACGACGGGGCCTCTGAGGGTTAGAATATTAACAATGGTTGGTTTACATCTTACGGACATAATAGTTAACAGACCATGATTAATTAAAGGGATCGGAGTAAATTAACGAAAGGGGTCGGAGTCAAATTAACGATAGGGGTCGGAGTCAAACTATACGGAGGCATTAAGTGAAACCCAGTTTTACCGTATTAATACAACAGAAATTACTCATATTGACTCCGACCCCTTTAGTTCGACTCTGACCCCTTAAGTATTTGTGAATATTCGTGTGAATGTAAACAGTAGTACCGGGAATAATTCCTGTATAAAAGTTTTCTCATCTAAAAAAATATGCCATTGGATTAATTTTTATACCGCCAGATAATTGTTTTTGAAATGATTGTATTCTAATGTGTTGCATAGTTGAAATTATGTGCTTGACAATATCTAAAACTAACGTTAGTTTTATTTTGGCGGTAGGTAAAATGCTTATTAACGAATGGAATCGTATAAACCTGTCTATGAATCGCATTATTACTGTTAGAGCCTAATTCCAGGTGAAACAATTCTGAATTCTATAACCGGGATCATTTATAAAATTAAATTGGTTTTGAGAAGTGCAATGTTGTCTACTTAAGTTGTTCATAAAAATATTATAAGGATTTAAAATGAAAAAATTTATATCAGCGATGTTAATGGCTTCTTCATTGATGCTTGTTTCTGTATCTTCACAGGCTGCACAGGTAACGGGAACGGTTAGTTACTTTTGGACGAATGGAACTTCCACAGGTATGATCGTAGATGGTCTGTTTTATTACAGTAATAGTTTGCCATCGGCAGTAATTACTTCGATAGACGTTTCTCGTCGCACACAAAATGGGGTTGTTACTTTTTCTGCAACTTCTGCCAGAGTAATTGACGGCGCATATTAAGTCTGTTTATTCTGATAAAGAGTTCCATGCTTCTTGAGCATGGAACCCTTTTTTACACAGATTAATTCAATGGTATTTTTCTATGCTTAAAAATAATATACAAGTTTATCTTGCGCTTTTTGTTTTTGGGGCGTGGGTATTATTTATGTCATGGTTTATCTTAAGTAATCAAAGTAAACAGTTTTCTGCACTGGAAGCACAGGTTGAAAAGGTAAATGCTAACCTTGATCTGGTTGAAGTATCATTCAGGGAATTAAACGAAGAAATTCGGCAGTTACATGTTGTAGTAAATGATAATGTCAGAACCAATACTTATGATCAGCAGGATTACAGTCAGCATGATTATAGTCAGCAAGCAGGGGAGGTTATTAACAACTCTGAGCAGAATGCTACTGATGATATGGATTTAGAGCAAAATGATAATTCACAAAGTTACAATAAGGTAACCAGTACAGCTGTAAAAGCACCAACGGAAAAGGAGCTAGCTAATGTTAGTAACATTATAGATAAATTACGCGATCAGGACATGAATAACTACGCTGACTTTTCGTCGCTAATGTCTTCTCCAGAAACAGGTGAGCTGGGACCAGCTGCTCTGGATGAAATGATGTCTGAAGTTTCCCGCATGTATGAAAGTGGTGAAATAGATCAATCTTTCTTTCCAGCAAATTAAAACAAAAATTTATGTAGTCATGCTTTGTCATTTTATCTAAAAAGAAGTTGACTTATTGATTTTTTTTCTTAAAGTTATTATTGGATGTTAAACATAATGATACTGATAAGGACAAGTCTCATCATCTAATCATTTCATACGATCAATCAAGGAGGACGATTATGAATATTCGTAAGTTATTATCTTCAATTACCAGTGCCGCTGTCATCGGGGTGTTGGCCAGCCTTTCCGCGTGCAGTTTAAAAGACGATAAAAGTGATACAAACCAGGTGAAACGTAATGAGGTTGCTGCGTTCTTACTGGAGACTGATCCTGCTTTTGCAAAACAGGACGAAAAGCCCGACTTTCGGGAAACTCAAGATCCACTCAATATAATTTACACGGTTGACATAGATAACGCTAAACCCGGTCGACTTCGTGTCGATGAAGTTAATGAAAAACTTATATCCAGAGGTAATAAGTTTGAGACAAAGAAGGATGATACTGATGCTGAACCGCCACGTAACCGGCCTAAAATAGACCTGGAGTTACAAAAGTTACTGAGTGAAAAAGGGGGAGATCATCGAGCGAAAGTGATGATTAGTTTTACCAGTAAGGTGCGAGTACCCAGATTTCCCGAACCGGTAGCGAATGAGGCGCGTGAAAGCAAAGCCAATAAAAAAGTACATGAACGTTCGGCACAGATTATTTCCAGACTGAAACAGCAACGTGCAGAGTTTTATGCTCGTCGAGCAAAAAAACTCGAGCAATATAAAATCAAAACTATCGAAACCTACTGGTTAATAGATGCCATGCTGGTTGATATGCCGCTTGCTGCTTTAAAGGAACTTAATGAGTGGCCCGAAACAGTTTTCTTTGGGCTGAATGAAACGAATTATCCACCACCGGCACCGGATGGTAATAACAATAATGATGTGCAGGATGCGCGGGCAATTATTCGTTCAGATCCGTATTATAATCTTGGGCAGAATGGTGGTTATATCGGACTACTGGACACCGGAGTAACGGATACTCATGAAGTGTTTTCATCACCGGATAACCTTGATTATTTGCGCGACTGTGTAAATGGTGGTGCTAACTGTAATACAGGTGCCATTACCACCACTGACATCTGGCCCCACGGCACTTCCTCTGCGGGTATTATTTCTGCCGGTACCGGTAATAGTGCTGCGCATCGTGGTGTCACGGATATTACACTGGATAGTTTTCGAGTTTACCCTGCAAGGGGTGCTGGCGGCTCGGTAAGAAATGCATCGATAAATGCTTTTCAGCAGGCACTAGCGGTTGGTGATCGAGTGATTGTTGGCGAACTTCAATTGGGTGGAGACCATTGGAGTGATGTCAGTCTTGCAGCTGATGCAGCGTTTGACGCTGGTGCAGTCATTGTTGCCGCCAATGGGAACATAAGTAATGGTCCTGCCACTATTGCATCACCTGGTAATGCACATCGTGTTATCGGTACAGGTCGTACAGATCTTGGTAGTGCGACGCCCAGTAATGATCAACTTGAAGGACCGACCACAGATGGTCGATTAAAACCCGATGTACAGGCACCGTCGAGCAGCGAAACAGCGCGCGGAAATAACAATACAGATTATCGTATTTTCAGCGGTACCAGCGGTGCAACACCTTATGCGTCAGGTGCAGCTGCATTACTTCGTAACTGGTTGAGAGGTACATCATTTTCAATTGACCCCGGTCAGGTATATGCACAAATGATTCTGTCCGGGCAATTGACAGGGCCGATGAACAATACCAATGGAGCCGGCATGCTCGGACTGCCGATTAATGGGCGTGCTAGCTGGGGTAAAACCACGGTCTCTCGCGGGGATGTAATTCGTATACCATTCAATGTAAGTGGAACGAATAATGTAGTGGTTGATGCTGCGCTCTGGTGGCCAGAAGGGCATGAAGGTCCGGTACTCGGTAACAATGCTTTTATTGCTGGTATGTTTGATAATTTCCACAGTGATATTGATCTGCGTATTCTTGATCCGAACGGTAATATTCGCTCTATTTCGCAAAGCGTTAACAGTATTTATGAGCGAGCTCGCGCCACGGGGACTATACAGCCAGGCACATGGATTATTGAGATTCGAGGCTTTGATACCTGGGCATCAAATCGCCCCGTTTATTGGGCAGCACACGTTTCGCGAACGTTATAAACACTGCCGAAAATCAAGGGGAGAAGCCCCTTGATTTTCAGTGCTGCAAAGTGATGGTTGAATGGGGCAGGCCTAGCCTTTTGCCTGTAGTCATCAATTATAATCAGACAGACTGGTTTTTGAGTATTGAATGAGCAGTTTCCTTACGTACCAGACCTGACACTGGATTTTTCTCTCTAAACACAAGTTAATGTAACGGACACAATGAAGTCAGATTATCTATAGTTATTGTTGTATCCTTTTGCTTCCAGCCTTTAGAAAATCGAACAAGCTACACATCATCCCAGGACACAAGAAATGTTAAGATTGACAGACGAGTCATTCATAATTACATTCTTATACAACTAAAGTTTAAATTTAATGAAATACAGCGTAACTTGCCTGAAAATTACAAAAGAAATAGACAGATGAACAAATATTTAATATTTTATCCATCTGTATAATTAACTGTTAGATTTTCAAGGAAGAAATCATGAAATCAATAATACATATAATCATATTAGCCTTAATTAACATATCACCATCATCTGCAAGCACTATGGGTAGTGACGGAATATATTATACTGCCACCAACTTAAGGACTGCATGCCATAAGCACTTCCCAGAACACAGATCTAAAACTAATGCTGGTTATAACAAATGGGCTAAAGAAAATGAAGTGAAATTAAAAGAAATACAATCTTCAAAAAACTATCAACACTACTTGAAAATAAATAGCCTTCTAATTCAATCAGCCATTAAAAATAATGAAGTCACAAAAAGGCAACTTAAAAACAAGTGTATACATTTTTACAAAAATTTAAGCTCATAACAAATCTAACAAATAGCTCAAGTGGGACTAGTAACCCTTAACTTCTACTAGATTTTCGGGTTACACTAATGAACACTACAATAAAAACTATAACTACTGGGTTAGCAGCCCCTTAGCAAGGCGTTAAGTAATAAGGACAATACATGAACTGTTATACACATAATGATGCTTATGCAATTGGAATATGTAAAGCGTGTGCTAAAGCACTTTGCATGGAGTGTGCCCATGACACTGGTAATGGCTTAGCTTGTAAAGATACTTGCATTGAAGAAGTTAATGCAGTTAATGAAATCATGGAAAGAACAAAAATGATGTACAGCATTGGAAAAGAAGCACCAATGCTAAATTCTGGGACAATTGTTTATTTTTTGTTTTCATTTATATTTGGTGGCTGGGCTATTTATAGTCACTTCTTTACAAATAATACTTATAGCTTTTCTGTAGCAATGTCATTTGGCATGTTAGCCATAGGTATATATACAATGTATAAGCAGAAAAAATTAAAACTTGATGTGTAAGTACGCTTATAACAAGTCGGTCAAGTTCGCAAGCGTAAAAGGCACATGCCTGGACTCCGCTTTCGTCACGCTACTTACATCAGCGTTAAAGTAAAAAAGAGCATTTATGATGAAAGTTGGCGATTGGGTTGAAGGCAATAATGGTTATGGGGTAATTGTTAAAATATATTCCGATTATTACCAATATTGGGATGATAGTATACCTGCACAAAAGAAGCCAGGAGACAAGAAACAAGATGACGTTGTTATTAAACGCTTTTGCAGCTTTGACTTCAAGGTATATCCCCAGACACAGTTGAATTCAATAAAATTTGTCTCTAAAGTGACCAAAAAAAATATGCATAAAATTAATCGATTATTAGAAGATGAAAAAACATTAAAAAGATTTAATAACTATAAAGTTGATGATGATATATGCGAAGTAGCCAACTTTGATCAAAATTTAACGACTCAAATAGTTTGTAATATTGATAAAGGCTTAAAAAAAATTCCTGATAACGGGAACCTCAGTATGACTGCTAGAGAAATTGAAGACTACTTGAAGAAAAAATATAAAATTGATCTTATTGATAATGAAAAGTTTATACCTAATTCTTATATCCAATTAACTTCTGTTGGTTTGGGTATCTATAGAGATAATGAACTTCTTTTTAAAAAAATTGCTATAAACGATAAAACTTAACATGAAAAAATTCTAATAATACGTTTAAATAGTTAAGATCAGACAAGAAAAATTGGCTTGTCACTTAACCGGGTTTTAGAACTAAAGGAATTATGAAGAAAATATCGATATTTGTATGTGTGTTACTGGTCAGCGCATGCTCAGCAAAGCCATATATAGTGAACTCAACTAATATTACGGTATCATCATCTAGAGAGGTTTCAATTGTTAGTCATGGTTGGCATACTGGCTTTGTAGTGCCAGCTGATACCATTACTAAGCAGCTCCCGCAATTAAAAGAGCGCTTTAATGGTGCTCAATTTATAGAATTCGGCTGGGGAGATAAAGGTTTTTATCAATCAGTGGAAATAACATCGGGTTTAACTATGCAAGCTATTTTTTGGCCAACAGAGTCAGTTGTACATGCAGTTGCTTTAGCAGAAAAAGCGGAAATTCATTTTCCGAATAGCGATGTCAAAACTTTTTGTTTACAGAATAAATCATATGCGAAGTTAATAAGCTTTATAGAAAATAGCTTTTATAAAGAAAGTAATGGTGACATAGTACCCTTGAAAAATGGGATTTATGGCAACAGTCAGTTCTATAAAGGAGAGGGTGATTATTATTTAATGAATACATGCAATAAATGGACTGCTAAGGGATTAAGTAGTGCAGGTATGGATATATCCACCGCATTTAAATTAACAGCAGGAAGTATAATGGCATTTTTATCAGAAGAGAGTAATGTTCTAACAAGTAGCTCCAGCGGATGCTACACAAAAAACGCTTCGTACCGATGAGCTGAGGTGTTGGCTTTTAAAAGGATTAAAATGAAATTTACTGAAATGTCTGATAATGAAATTCTGGATATAGTGACTCCCTTAGCTGTGCATACAGAAAAAGCATGGAATGAAAAAAATTATGAAATGTTCTGTCATTATTTATTAATAGGACCAGAGCATAATTTTACATCTGAAAATTTCTATGAGCAAATAGAGAAAAATTATGATGATTTAGGATTGCACACGGTCAAAGGCTTGAAAACCTTGCATAGAAATCCTGAAAACATCGTTGTTATGTGGGAAGTGGATTTTGAAAAAAGAGTTGAGCCGGGTGTAATTATTTATATTTTTACAGAACATGAACAAAAAATAGTTATTACAGGCTGTACACTTCATGAATAAATACAATATGCTAACAAATTTATCAAGCCGTGAGTTCAAAAATCCTGCACACTCTCGTGGCAATCAAACGCGCACATGGCTACTTAACCAGGCGTTAAGTTGTAACTCCTAAATGAAAATGAGAATCCTATGAAAACCATGAACTGTAAACAGCTCGGTGGAGCATGCGATAAAGAGTTTCACGCCAATTCTTTTGATGAAATGGCTGAACTTAGTAAAGCACATGGAATGGAAATGTACCAAAAGCAAGATAAAGATCATCTAGAAGCAATGAATAAAATTCAAAAGCTTATGAGTAATCCAGGGGCTATGGATATGTGGTTTGAAAGTAAGAGAAGAGAATTCGAAGCATTGCCAGAGAATTAAATTAATATCAACCTAACAAATATCTCAAACCTACTGACAACCGTTGGCTTGAATTACATATTTGGCTTGCACTGCTGAAATAATTAAAATTTTGATTATCCGTCTCGGTTGTGGCGGGTTAACAAAGTTTTAGAAATGATATTTTAAATAACAATGAAACAATTAGTGATAGTAATATTATTAATAATGCTTTTAGTATCATGCTCTACGAATAAAAATTACACTCATGAAGATAGGCATAATCATTATGATAGTCAGATAAGATTTTATGAGAAAGAGGCCCAGCTTATGCATGAGATTGGTGCTGATGAAAATGAAAGTAAATATCGTGACAAAGTGACAACACTAAAAATGATAAGCATTCAAATCATAAAAACCATAATTCATTTATAGAATTTATATTTTATTTAACTAATTACCTGGATTATTATATCAATCTGACCAATAAGAGTTTGCTTGAATAGCGCTATTTATAGTGCAATACTAATCAATACATTAAAACTAACCGCCTTCTGTTATTGGGCGGATACAAGAGCGTTAGAGAAAATTAATATGAAAACCGAATGTTCAAATGGATATGAAACCCCCAGCATATGGGCTGTAATTATTATAATAATTCTATTTATGATTATATATGCATACATATCATCAAAAATATCCGAAAGAAACAAAAGAATAAGTAGAGAAAAAGCATTACCAGCAACTACTGACGCATTATCTTCTGGCGTTCTATATAATATTTTTTTATCAGATGGCAAAGGTTTTAAAAATGTTGAAATAATTGGAAGCATTGAAGGTGATGATTACCAGTTTGCTTTTTCTGGTTACGAAGGTGTGCTTATACTAAAACAGGAAACATCAAAAAAAGTATATGTAAAAAAAGCCTCAGTTCGTTATATTGAAGAAGTATAAAGTTTCTAACAAGTCAATCAACTCCGATAATTATATAATACGGCCTAAAAATCAGGTCATATTGTATAGTTACTGGTTGTTTTGGAGTGAAAAAGGTAATCATGGAAAAAAGAATCTGTACCAATTGTGAAAGAGTCTTACAGAAAACCACTCATGATAAGTGTATGTATTGTGGTGCCAAAATTCCAGTTGAGCTTAGGTTAAGCGATGATCAAAAAAGTGAAATAGCCGAAAAACAACAGAAAGAACATAAAAGGCAAATGGAAAAGACCTCACGCTCATCACCAGATAACGATGACTCAATAGTATCAGTTAGTATTTCAATAGCTAGTGACATATCAGGGGGAGGAGACTGTAGTTAAAACCAGGTATTTAATATCTTATTCTCCTGAATCTGACTTCAGTTTTTTATTTTTCAAAGATAAAGGTTCATCCTTGGGCCATGCGCCGTATGGGTAGGGCTGATAATCGCTATTGAAAGTTAGGTACTGAATAATCTGATAAATAAATGTAGCAATGCTTTGCCCCAGTTTTTTCAGTCTCTGGTTTGATTCACCTGTAAACAAAACAAGTAGAAACTGAAACACGACGACGAAAAACAGCACAAATTCTGCAATGCTATAAAATAGTGTAAACATCAGCATATATAAGCCACGTGTCCATGTAGAAGGCTGTTTAATGTTTTCTTTTATTTCTTCATTCATACGGCACCCTTTAGGTCTAGTTAAAGTGTATTATTTGAAAAATATCGCACTTTATTGAGCGACTACTTTTTCCTCTATTCACAGGTCTATATCTCAAATCTACCACTGAATACATACTAATTTTTAATAATATAACAGATATTAATTATATTTAAATTATATGTTAAACAAAGTCACTATTTAACAGGCCTGGTTGATCTATCAAACGAAGTGTCACCTTTATACTTCAGGTCTTTTTGCTGTTGAAACAGATAGTTATTAAGGCCTGATCAAAAGAAACCTGATTTTTGTATAACCCTGACTAGAGTATATGCAGTGATATTCAGTATATGTTTCATTCAAAACTACTGTCAGAGCGGAATTATTTCTAATATAACAAAAATAAGTGCAACAGCTCAATTGTTTATAATATTATAGAGTATTGTGATTGGCTCCATTTAAATTAATAGAAGAGGTGACAGTATGGCTGCATGGATTCCTTTACTAAAAACTGCGCTTCCCTATGTGGTGCAGGTTTTATCGGTGGCTATTCCTGCCTTTACATCAAAAGCAGGAGATAAGAAAACCAGCGAAGTTATTCCTGAACAGATAATTGAGCTTCAATCTGCTGCTACGCAGAATGCTGAGTCCGTAAAAATACTAGCTGAACAATTAAAGGGCACAATTGAAGGAATTGACAATGCGGCTATTAAACTGCAAGAGGAGCTTAAGTTACTCAGGCGTCAATTTTTTATAGTTACGCTTATTGCGGCTGTAAGTTTTTTATGTGCCATATGGGCTGTTCTGACTTGAGAATACTCGGATATTGAACTCAAAGTGAGGGGAATAGGTGAATACAGACTAAAGGGGCGTCGCCTTTAGTCATTATAGTAGGCAAAAAGAATAAAGCTGACTACGTATTCAATCAGATGACTTCAGTATATTTAAACCTTGATAACGACTAAGCTGTAGTTTTACTACTAGTTGCAATAAATTTCATATTTATTATTGCCTTGCTTTTTAGACTTGTACATTGCTTTGTCTGCACACTGGATAAGCACATCGCAAGTATCTCCATGGTCAGGGTATACGCTCACTCCAATACTAGTGGATGACTCGCAGTAAGTACCGTCAATCTCAAATGGCATTGAAAATATATCTATAATTTTTTCAACCACATTAATAGCACCATCAAATTGATCAATATCAGATATAATAATTGTAAATTCATCACCACCAAGTCTAGCAACAGTATCCTCTTCTCGAAGTATAGCTTTAAGCCTGTTTGCAACTGCTTGAAGTAAAAGGTCACCTGCGCGATGTCCCAGAGTATCATTGATCTGTTTAAATCCATTTAAGTCAAGAAACAGTAAAGCCAGGCGTTTTTTATTGCGGCGTACTCGATCTATTGCATTATCAAAACGGTCATAAAATAAAGCACGATTAGGTAGTGTTGTAAGCGAATCAAAATACGCTAAATTTTTTAATCGATCTCTAAAGTGTTCTTGTGTAGTAAGGTCTGAAAAAATAGCCGTATAATATTTGATGAATTCATCGTTATCATCTTTGATAGGTTTAATCTTCAGCCATTCTAGATAAATTTCTCCATTTTTTCTACGATTCCATATTTCGCCAGACCATTCACCATTCTTCTTCAAAGATTTCCATAGGTTTTTGTAAAATAATTTATCATGTTTCCCTGACTGCAACATACTAGGTCTATTGCCTAAGGCTTCTTCTTTTGAGTAACCTGTAGTTTTAGTAAATGCAGGATTAACTGATATTATTTCCATCTTATTATTAGTAATAATTGCGCCATCAGATATATTAGCAATTATTAACGCAGATAATCTTGACTCTTCTTCTGCCTTTTTACGTTCGGTAACATCAATCCAGTAACCCACAATTTCAATCGGGCTGCCTTGCTCATCCCTTATGAGTCGTAATTCATCATGTACCCATATGTGTGAGTCATTAGCGTGTAAAAATCTATATTCACGTGAACATTGATCGTTATTGAATAATTCTGATGACTTTTCTAGTGTTCTTTTTTTATCTTCAGGATGAATATGATTGGCCCAAAAATGTTTGTCTTTTATAAAATCATTAGCCTCATAACCTGTTTGTTGCTTAATATTCTTGCCTACAAAGGTTACAACATGCTCTGCAGATGCTTTACAACTATATATTACCGCCGGACTTGCCGCTAATAAAAACTCCAGGCGTTCGTTCGTAGATTTTATTATTTTCTGATCTTTTTCGTACTCACTCATGTCAACAATGATAGCGACATAAGCAGGAATCTTTCTCAATTCTGTTTTTTGTAAATGTACTTCTACAGGATAGTGAGTGCCATCTTTGCGCTGATGAATGGTACTAAATAGAATTTTTTCCTGTTCTTTATTATCTAATGCACTTGTTAGAGATACGTACTTATCACATATGAAATCTGGTTTCAGGTCTATTGGTGTCAGGTTCTGTAACTCCGAGAGTGTATAACCCAGATTTTCACGAGCACCTTTATTAACTTCTATAAATTTTAAGCTTTCTGCATCAAATATATATATTTCATTTAAAGAATCTTCAATGATGCGCTCATGACAATTTCCAACAAAACAACTTTCATTAGAATGCATTAACTTTCCAATATATTAAAAATATGAATGGGTAAATATTTTCTTTAAATACTAGGTTAGTTTTATAGTTACTTACTTGACTCTACTCAATTTAAGTAATTAATAACGATTGTTTTTAGTGGCGTAACGCTAATAATATCATTATCCGTACTATAAGTAGGGTATTTGCTTATAAGGGAAATACGGGTTCTTCATTGCAAAATATAGAAAATAAACTATCTTTGAAATAGTAATATTTATGCATTAAATATTAACTTAACCTGTATGAGTTACTGTAAATAATAACACTAAACCACATTTAATTACTCAAAAACATCTCAGGATCAACAATGGATGATACTAACCAGGCCTTTGCTTCCTTAGAGACATTAAGTTCCTCAAATTCATTAAACGAAAAATTGAATGTTATTCATAACAATATGAATGACTTAATAGGAAGTATTCATCGCGTTTCGGTTTCTCTTTATGACTCGAAAACAGATATTGTTAAAACATTTTTAGAAAGCACAGATGGAATTGACCCTTTACCTCATTATCATGCAAGGTTATCAGAAGTTGATAGTTTGAAATCAATTGCAGATTCTCGCCGCTCTTGTTTAAACCGCACGGATAATCATTTTTCTTCTAAAACGCATCATACAAAGCGTATAAAAAAACACGGATTTAAAACCAGTTTCACCTTCCCGATGTATAAAAACGACCTGTTTTTCGGTTTTATTTTTATTAATTCTCATGATAAAAATGCATTCTCTCATGTCGAAGTTCCCCATTTAGAAGTGTTTAGTCATTTGGTTACACATATGGTGTCTGCAGAAGTACATGC
>Ga0316206_1002171_pt1 | contig 14065 bp, 10 predicted proteins | sample 6monthpyrite_MG_FD_204942 | JGI IMG/M metagenome (GOLD analysis project Ga0316206, IMG submission 204942) | Microbial mat bacterial communities from mineral coupon in-situ incubated in ocean water Damariscotta River, Maine, United States -... | ecosystem: Environmental > Aquatic > Marine >...
TAAGCTTTGCACTGCACCTTAAAATACATAAGGCTTACAGAACACTTATTCTATACTGCAGGCACGTATATGGTGCGCCCGGCAGGACTCGAACCTGCTACCCTCGGCTTAGAAGGCCGATGCTCTTTTAACTCCCTCTTCTTTAGTTACCAAGAGTTACTAGGCGCTAGTGAATATTTGGGTATTATATAAGAATTCTTTAATAATGCAACAATATTTGCACTTGCAATTATTTGTGTAACCCCCTATAATGGAGTTACCAATTTACGCAAGGAGACAAAATGTCAGAGAAGTTAGTACCTATTGCTCAACATCATGCAGTCTTTATTCAGAAAATTGCATACACTAATGACCTCTCTGTTCCTGTCCTGTACCTTCAGACAGATGATGGCTTAAAGCCAATGTCATCCCTAACTGAATTCTTTCTTGCACACCCCACAAAAAGCATGACATGGATGCGTACATATTCAAGAGCCCTGGGTCTTTTTTGGGACTACTGCATGGCCACCAAAGATATGGGATTTTGGAGCGACAGAAACAATGCTCACCGAAAAGTTTTTAGGCATTTTGCACTACACCTGTTTAGGGGAACAATTGAAATCGATTCACACAAAGACGAGACAGAGTTGTATTGGCCTCCAAGCACTCTTAGTACATCCAAAAGACTTGTATCAGCAATAACAGACTTTACATACTGGTGCCATGATGAGGGGGTTTTAGACTCCCCTATTGTTAAATCAATAAGACCAAGAAGCGAAGCATCCATACTTTCTTTTCTAAAGACGGCGCAATTTATAAAGAGCGTCAGCTTTGTATCTCACATGAAGCGAGTGTCTAATATTGCCAGAGCAATCCAGTCTCGCAAGCAAGAAATGATTGTCGATTTTGGATCTTCTGCCAATTCAAGCTTTGGAGTTGAAGAGGCTGTTGCATTCCCCGAAGAACTCATAGAACCATTTTTAACACATGGTTTTGTGCTTAATAACAATGCAGAAAGGCTAGAAGATAGGGAAGATATTACGGCTAAGATGATTGCCCTGCTGCTGCTGTTCGCTGGTACAAGGAAATCTGAGCCTTTCCACCTATGGTTTAATGATGTAATCCCCTCTCCAGATGGCGAGTGTAAGATATTTATTCGCCACCCAAGTGAAGCCTTATCTCACATCATGGGGGAAGAAAAAATGACACGTCGCGCATATCTTGCTGCGCGAAACCTTTCCCCAAGAAACGAGGCAACAAGTAAATCATATAAGGCAGGATGGAAGAACCTTAAGCTAGATAAATCTTTTAACGCCCCAGTGTTTTTCAGCCATAGCGGTGTAGAGTCAATGTTCAGGGAGATGTATCTGTACTACTTAAGGCACAGAGAGTCTTTAATGAATATCAGAAGAAAAAGAAGCCTGCCAGATCACCCATTCCTATTTGTTTCATCTGGTATAGACCAAAATAACAACGTTAATTATAGCGGAGAACCATACAGCAGAGCGTCTTTTGATAAAGCATGGGAGAGAGCTTTAAAAAGAACAGAGAAAGTTATAGGAAAAAAGATTCCTCGCGGTAAATATTCTGGCACAACGCCACATGCCGGAAGGCATTTTTATGGACGCACTTTGTCTGATAATGGGGTTGATATGAAAGTTATTCAAGAATGTTTAAGGCAACGAAGTGTGCTTAGTCAACAGGTCTATACAGTGCCAACAGCAAATAAAATCCAGTCCTCACTTAATCGTGCAAAGGATGCATATTCTTCATCCTTTACGCTGAAATTGGAGGCAAAGTAGAAATAATGTTAAGTAAGCTAACAACCGATTCCCTTAATGATATCAGCAATGAAAAATTGTTGTTGCGAGCATTATTAACGTCTAAGCCTAAAGAAATGAACTTATTGCGTGAAGAATTTAAACGCAGAGTAGGATGTGGCTCACTGCATGAACCAATGTTCCAGATCATGTCGTTTACTAACGAATTAGCCGGTGATCTAGGGAGGCATTGTTACAATAACGCACTGAAAAGTAAATTATTCAAAGATGCAATAGCTTACAAGAAAAAGATACATGACTATGAAAATCCAAAAACCAATGAGGCCTCAAGAATCGCTAGCAATAAACGTGTTGCCTTATTTTGCTTTGCGATTGAGTTTATATATGGTTTTTCAAAACTAAAAGAAATAGATATCTCCACGTGGGGAGAAATCATACAGGAATTAAAGAATGAGCTTGGACAGTATAGGGATCAAATCACGGAACAACGTAAGCAGGCTGCTAGAAAGCTTGCCATGCTACTGTCTGCCTGCCATATCAATAACGATTACCGAACGATTGCTCAAAGCGCTAAGATTGACCGCAACAGAGGCGGATCAATTGAATCTCTTAAATTAGACAAGCATTGCTCTGAATGGTACAAATTATTCGAGGAATATATTCAAACCCTTCATCTAAAGAGCACCAAACAATACTGGACAGCATTTAGGGAGTTTGCAGGGTACATTAAGAAATATAACTTAAGCAAAGAACCTAGAGAGTATCTTAAAAAGAAAAACACTATTACAATTTGGGATTATCTTGTTGAAGAAAAGTCTAAAGATTCAAAGGCAAAATTAACAGTAATCTATAATTTTACAAACTGGATTATAGATGAATATTTGACTGACCGTGACGGTGAAGATGTAGTAACAATCGGAGTTCACATATTTTCAACGCATGTTTACAACCACATAGTAAAAGTAAACCCTAACCAAAAAGAAACACCATCAGAATCAGTTAAACTAGCACCACCTACCAGTTGGCTATTCATCATGAGAGATATTCTTTGTGAAAATGATTTTGAATGGCCTAAAACAGTAACTAAAGACTATTTTCAATACCCAAATAAAGACACAGGGGAGTTTGAGAAAATATGGATACCAGTTAACGCATATTTATTTTTAACTATGCTTGAAATACCTCTTCGTAAGATACAGGTAATCAGTTCTGATTCAGGCGAAGGAGACACGGTTATTTTCAACGCCAGCAAGAAAAGCTGGGAAAAGAACACTGGGGTATTCGCCAACTATTGGAATAAACTTGGGTCGAAGCGAGTTGATCGAGGCATAGTGTCAAAGCTACCATCAAGTGACCCCTCTTCTGCTGGGTTGTATATAAATACAAATAAAACACAGGATATAGACACTGGTTTCTCCGAGCTTTCTGGTTATAACGTTCCCTGGCATAACGAAACACTTATAAAATATTTCTCAGACCTTAGAGCATGGCAAGAAAAATATAATCCAGTGGATGCTCCCACAAAATATAAAGATATTGCAAAATCTATATTTGGAACAAAACCAACAGACAGTGTCTTAAAAGTAGTTCCTGATAGGTTTTATTTGTTCCGATCACCCAATAGTAAGCGCGGAAAGCAACCAAATGCACCACTAACAAGTAATCAAATAAATGGATTTTGGATGCTTCTAATGGTTGAGCTTGAAAAACGAGTTAACCAGATGGGTGAGAACGTAGAAATTGTTACTCACTATAACGAAAAAACAAGGCAACCTGATGCAAGCATTTTTTCCCCACACAGTTTGCGTGTTGCTGGACTAACAGCCTTCGCTGAAGCAGGCGTACCTATCGAAGTATTAAGTAAAATTATTGCGGGTCATTCAAATATTCTTATGACCATATATTACATAAAGTATAACGCTGCGCATATTACTGATGTATTAAACGACGCTCAAAAAAATACTGAACTTAATGCACAAAAAAACTATCAACAGTTCTTAAAGAACGCCACCTGGGAAGAAGCAAAGAGATACGCTGCATATAATTCAACTGATGGTTTATCTGCTGCAATCAGCAACACCTCCACCTCTGCGGTATGGGGTGGTAGCAGTCTTGGTATATGCCCATATGGCGGCACTAGATGTAATGACGGTGGCGAAATCATTAGAAGGAACGCATCTAATAACAGTAAACATCTGTACGCACATGTACCAGGTGGTCAAGGCAACTGCGTAAGATGCAGACACTTTTTTACTGGTGCGCCGTGGATGATTCCTTTGTGGCTTCATGGCAATAAGCTTTTGTCAGATTCCTCAAAACAATCAGCAGAAATCGATGTGCTCAAATCAAAACAAAACAAGTTAAATTCTGAGCGCTACGCCTGTATGAAAGAAGGAAGAACGATCCCCGTTGAAATCACTAAAGAAATCAACACGCACGATTCAATTATTGAACAAAAAGTCAGAGCACTTGATGAAACACTCATGAATGCTCATGCAACCTACAATCTTCTAGAAAAAGTAAAAGCTATAGCCTCAAATGGATCTGAAAATGAAGAGCCTGACTTTAATTCAACTATGCCTGCATTAACTTCTGATAATTCAGATATTAGCTTTGATGAAGCTTCAAGATTTACCCAATTAGATACACTAGTTCAAGCAGGGCGAATCTATACACACATTCAGGATGTTGATGAAGAACGAGAAAGAAACAACTTTATAGATCAGATACTTTTCAACAACAGTATAAACCCTATTTCATTTTCACCTTTATCAGATGAGGAAAAATCACTTGCATCAGATGCAGCTGCCAAGTTCCTTATTTCACGACTTGAATCAAACGAAATTGAAAACCTACACAATGGCAGCTTAACTCTCGAATCATTAGGAATAACTACAGATATAGAAAAGACATTATCCTTGATTAGTGTAAACCAAACATTAAGTGCACTGCCAAACTCAAAACTCATTAACATGGAGGTCAGTTAACCATGAATAAACATGCGGCCTGCTTAAAGGGTGTTTCTGATCTTTTAAATACCCTTATAAGCCAATCAAAAAGCAAGACTAGCTCAGACAAGCTAGAGAAAATTAACACCGTCTGCAAAGGGCTTATTGACAACGGAGCTTCACCAAGTATCTCTAACGTCGTAAAACATCTAAATCAAGAAGGCGTAAAAATATCTACACGATCAATATACAATAAAAGAGAAGGTGGAAACCCATATCGAACATTAATTGACGCATGGATTGAATGTTCTACATCAATGTTTACGCAAAAGAAGATCAAGACAAAACAACCTATTGAGAATGAGTTTGATTTTGGAATCATTGATGAGAATGACCTTTCTAAAATTAGCGACCCTGCTCTAAGATACAGAATCATGATATTGGTTGGCGAAGTTAAGGGCTTAAAAAGCCAGCTTAATATAGCAAGGGAAATAGAAAACCTTCCTATACTAAAATCCGACTCACCTACAAAGATGATTGACTCGGACACCTCTGAATCAATCATGCTAAATCCTTATGAAGTTGACATTATCAGTTCACTGTTATCTGGAACACACAGTCTTGAGTATTCACAAGATGGAGCTTTAAGCGCGAAGACAAGTATCAAGAGAGGTGAAATGCTTAGCAGCCCAGGTCTCAAAGATGCACTGAAGAAGATAATAAAAAGTTACACCCATCCTTCGGCCTTGAGTTAAATATTTTGAAAGGAGAACAATGATGGCAAGTGGTCAGCAAAAGGCACAGCAGAACCTTGAGGCATTTGAAATATGGATAGCGACACAGACTGACGATGATTTTAAACAAATCACGTACAGAGGTCAGCTAAGTCGCATAGAAGTGGCAAAAGGTGTTGGGTGCGGCAAGTCAGCTATCAATCAAAATCCAGCAATCAGAAATGCTCTCAAGGCGTTAGAAGATGGCCTGCGTGAAAAAGGCATCCTACCGCCAATGACCGAATCAGCAAAAAGGAATACCGATAAACCAAAGCAATATGACAATACTTCAAATCGCAGGTTACTCGATTCTAAACGGGTGTCCGCTTTAGAGGCTGAGAATATTGAATTGAAAGCCAAGGTTAAAGAGCTAGAAGGCAAGTTAGAGCGATATGGTGAATTATCGAAAACTCTATCTGAAATGGGGTTCATGCCACGATGAATATCACTTTGCATGAAGATCAGATGCGTGTCACCAGCATTCCTTACAACTCAACGAACATGGTGATATTCAGCGGTGTGCCACTCAAGAAAAGTTCCTATAAAATCAACAGTGGTAAGTATTACGTTACCATTAAAGCTGATCCCGACTCAATTCCAGTTCAACCCGTAGTAGGTCAATACTGGTCGGTAAAAGGCGCTCGATTAGTGGAAGAAATGGAGATAGGTGATTACGTGATGCAGCAGCATACCTACGAATCTCCAGAACATATCGAGTGCAGTTTGCCTGAGATGGGTGAACAATTAATTCACTTCATAGCGAGAGAAAGAGACTTCAAAGGCATTGGTGAGCGCAAGGCTAGGGATCTCTGGGAGCTGTTAGGCGATGCGTTCCACTCAACTTTAAGAAAAGATACCTTTGAATCAAGAGAGAAGCTTAGAAACGTTCTCAGTAAGGAATCTATTAATGCATTGTTTGAAGGTTATGCCAAATATAAGAATTTAGCCTACTGTAACTGGATGACTGCTCACAAGATACCTGCGAGAATACAGCAGCGATTATTAAAGCATCATGGCGAAGAGGCTATAGAAGCTATCAAGCAAAATCCGTATGTATTGATTGGCTTTGGCATGTTGTTTACGGAAGTTGATAAATTGGTCGAATTCGACCAGTTTAAGATCACAATTTGCGATCATCGCAGACTCAGTGCAGCCCTTGAAGCAGCCATTCGAAAAGAGATCGAAAAAGGTCACACCTATACAACACAAGAGAGTTTGCGGCCACGCCTAACCAAGCTACTGAAAGACAAAAAGCTAGTCACAGAAGCGTTCAAGGCGGGACACGATAAAGCACAATATATCCCTAACCCTGACGCTAATACCTACCATCCAACTGCACAGTTGTTGATGGAGAATGTCGTTGCTAAACGATTTAAAAACTTAGCAAGTAAAAACAACCTATATGACGAATATGCAAATTCAGCATATAGCTCTGCGGTTAGTGAGTTGCCATACGAACTAACAAAGAAACAAGTCGAAGCTGTAACAACTTGCATGGATAATGCAGTTAGCTGCATTACAGGTGGTGCAGGCACAGGCAAGACAACGGTACTTAGAACTGCACTTCGAGCCTATCATCAAATGGCATTTGAAATGCATGCTGTAGCGCTTAGTGGTAGAGCTGCTATGCGTCTGCATGAGTCGATTGGTTTTGTTACATCAACCATTGCTAAGTTGCTACGTAAAGAATCTGTTGAGCCAACATCAAAGCAGCAGAAACATCTTTTAGTGATTGATGAAGCTAGCATGATTGATCTACCAACCATGTATCGTTTGGTAAACCATATTCATCCATCGGTTCGTATTATTTTTACAGGAGACCCTGACCAGCTACCGCCAATTGGCTGTGGTAAGGTGCTTGCTGACATAGTGAATTCAAAAACTATTGCCAACACCAAACTAGATATCGTTAAACGTCAGGAAGGTTCAACAGGTATTCCAGAGTACTCAAAACTTATTAACCAGGGCATCGTTCCTGAGCAGTTAAGCACAGGAGCAATCCACTTCCATGAAACTAAAAAGAACGACATAGCTAAAGTTTGCTGTGAGCTTTATAAGCAATCGCCTGATAGTAGTCGTGTCGTAGCACCTACTAAAAAACTCGTTGCTGACATTAATAAGCTAACTCAAGAGGCCATTAACTCAAGCGGCAGCAGACTTGAATTTGAAATGCACGGTCAGAGGTTCTTTCAAGATCTGAGGTTGAATGATGCCATCCTATTTACTCAAAACCACTATGACAAAGGTATCCAAAATGGATCTCTTGGTACGCTAACCAGTGTTGAGTCATCAGGTGAAAGTTATGGCGAAGTAACGCTGGATACGGGTGAAAAGGTTCAAGTCACTAAATCTGTTCTGGATTGTATGGAGTTGGGTTATGCAATCACGTTACACAAAGCCCAAGGCTCTCAGTTTCCAAGAGCCATAATTGCATTGCAGCAAGGTAGGATCGTAGATAGAGCATGGCTTTATACAGCAATTACAAGAGCTGAGATCGAAGTTCATATAGTGGGGAGTTCTGATGATTTTAGGCTCGTTACAGAGGCTCATAGCAACTCTCATAAACGAAATAGTTATTTAGCTGAACTTCTACTTCAGAATTAGCAAAGTTTTCATGCAGCCTTAGTTTGTTAACTTTGGCGCATCATGGTGATAATGTTGCATACGGTGTCCATTTCTGGTGATTCAGAATAATACCAATTCCTTGCTAAACAGCGGAGGCAGGAGCCGGAGCATGGCACAGGGATTTGTGCCGCTAAACGCCACGCCCTCGTGGCATCTAAAATAAGGATTGAAACTAGCTGTAAACAGAAGCGCATTACGGATCAATAAAACTTCCGCTAAGTCTGGTGACCTCAACTGGTCGATGCAACACATGCGTTAAATCGTTCTGCCGGTGTTTCAAATCCTAATGTTTTACGTGGTCGTTCATTTAGTTGACGAGCTACTGCATTAAGCTTTGTTTGTGAGTGTACTGCTAAGTCCGTTCCTTTTGGAAAATATTGTCTGAGTAAACGGTTGGTGTTTTCATTTGACCCACGCTGCCATGGACTACGGGGATCACAAAAATAAACATCTATGTTTGTCTCCAATGTAAATCGTTTATGGTCGGCCAACTCAGAACCTCTATCCCACGTCAGTGATTTATATAATTCGTCTGGTAATTTTTTCGATTGTTTTATCAGTGCAGATACAACCGCTTCGGTTGTTTTTTGTTTGACCTTAACGAGCATCACATAGCGGGTATGACGTTCCACTAAAGTCGCAATATAACTGTTTTTTGAACCCGCAATCAAGTCGCCTTCCCAGTGACCAGGTACGGCACGATCTTCTACAGAAGCGGGTCGTTCACTAATCGATATGGCATCTTTAATTTTACCGAGTCCATCTTTTTTCAAGCTAGCATGTTTGGATCGGCGGATTGCCCTTTGCGTTCTAAGGTACTGCTGTAGCTCCTTTTTAAGCACGCCACGTGTTTGAATGAATAGACTGCGGTAGATGGTTTCATGCGACACTTGGCTACTCTCATTGTTGGGATAAGCTCTTTTTAACCAGCCCGCTATTTGTTCAGGCGACCAGTTTCTCATGAGCTTTGTGGCTACTTTTCGACTCAATGATGGATGACAAGCCAGCTTACATTTCTTTAGCCGACACGCACGATCCCAGGCAGATTGATCTGCTTTCGCCGCTCTATAATGATCATAACCACCATTGCGCTTTATTTCACGGCTAATAGTTGAAGGCGAGCGTTTTAATTGAAGTGCCATGGTGCGTAAAGAGAGCTGATTAACAATGCCTCTTGAAATTTCTTCACGTTCTGAAAGCGACAAAGCCAACTTAGACCGTTTGCGTGATGCAGGACGGATGCCTCCGCTAGGCGATAATAGACCGAAGATCGAAGATGATTCTCGATCAAATAATCGGCCAATTGAGCTTTGAGATTCACCTCGTTGCCAGCGATCCCATATCTCATTTTTCTGTTCTGTTGTATATTTTATGCGTGTTCGATAAGCCATCTACAACACTCCATCTTTTTAGTTTAAAGAGTATAGTGTTGCATCGACCAGTTGAGGTCACCCTCAGAAGCGGTCATTAAGCATTTTTAAATGTGCGCATTTCTCACCGTTAGTATGATCTTCATTTATTTTAAATTTATTATCAAAAACAATTAAAAGCAGACGTTCATAAAAATTTAATTTTCTATTAGGTTATGGCAACAAATTATTTAATCTTGTGCCGTATACACCTTTATCGACAGGCAGAAAACGGCCAATAGCCGACACTCAGCCGAAACAAAAAAAGGCGACTAAAAAGCCGCCTTTCGGAAATCGTTATTGATTGGTTTTATTCCTTAATTAATTTAAACTCATAAATGAAACCATTCTCACCTGGAAATCCAGGATTGTTTATTATCTTCTTGTAATTAAAGATAATGCCTGACTCTGTATCATAAGAACCGAAAGTTTCTACTTCACGACCATCAGCATCAGTTCCAAAGAATATACGATTCAAATCACTGTAACTACATTCTAAACCACATACAAAAACCTGATCGAAGAAGTCTGTATAAGCTATAACCTCTTCTGTCTGTGCCTCAGGAATCTTAATGCAAGTTGTGGAATTAATTGTGTCTCCAAACAGTGTAGCTGTCACTGTAGTACCTGTGAATGTATGGAACCTTGTTGTTGGAATCCAATCAGAAACACAAGCACCTGTATCTAATCTCATCCACTCGACCCACGCCGAATTAGTGAAGTCGACAATAGTAGTACTGGCTGTTGCATTCAATGTATTTGCGAAGTGAGCCAATGCCTGCGTTTCAGAAATAAGACCAACATTTGCATTAGCGGCTACAAAATCAATAACTATTTGATCTGCTTCAAAGGCTGCACTGGACTGATCGAAATCAACTGTAGAATCGCCAGCCCCTATGCCTGCACTCAATTGGATACCATTAACTGCATCACCATCATTATCTAATGTTTGGAGCAATCGAAGCATATTAATGTGCTTCTCACGACTAGCATCATCCAACGCATTAAAATCTAATGGCGTAACTTCTGCTGTTGCTAGTGTTGACCCAATTGAAATATCTTCAATACCAAAGGTAATTATTTCACCTTCTACATAATCGAATTGGCCAGAAGAGTCTGTGTAACCAGATTGTGTCGCTGTGGTATATTTCATACCCTCAACTGCACTATCTAAAAATGTACCTTTAAGAACTGTTGGAGCTGCTACCGAACTATCACTGCTCCCTCCACATCCTATAAGTGATAATGTCATTGATATAATTAATACTGATACTTTTGTTTTGACGTTCATATATGAAGCCCTTGTCTGAGTTGGATAAAAAGGTCAACTGTAAAATAGTCCTACTGATGACAATAATTATTAGGTATGAATTAATTAATACTAGTTTAAATATTCGGTATTGCGAGTAAAAAAGAAATATAGTAGTAATAGTTAAAAATGGAAATTTATCGGACAGAACTGTTTTTTAATTAATGTCTGCTTTGGGTGACAGCTGCCGTACAGAGGCTTTAGCCGATAGTATCGCCACTGTAAAATAGTTCGACAGCAAATTCTAATATTGTAATATATGCCGACAGTATCTGAATGGCTGCTTTGGAGGATTTACACTTAGATGTTATGAAGAGTAATGCTTCCATTTACGACTTTTCAGGTATTAACCATCAATTAATCGAGTGTCGGTTATGTGGTCAGGCTGTGTGAAAACTCACTTTTCTATATGTTCACCAACGTAATATCCATTCTGGCTGCACATAAAGGTTCTGGTGGTAAGCTACTTTAATTCATAAAAAAGTATCATCAAAATTTACAACCGCTGTAATCTCATTAAATTCACCTTAACAGAGTGCTAAAACAAAGGTTGAAGTGAGTTGAGACTCACTGGGTCTGCATCGCACAGATTAATCCTTGAGTACCTTTTATTTTTATCATTCTTGTCAGGTTATAAGCCAACACATGAAGGTTCATTTCCGTACTGACATTTTTGAAACGTCTGGTTAAAAAGTGTGTCGATCCCATCCAGGATTTAATCGTTCCAAATGGATGCTCTACCGTTTGTTTTCTTATCAACATACTATTGGGCAAAGTTGCCTTTAAATCTTCCATACGGTCAATTTTACCTTGATGCTCCCAACGCGCTATTCTGCGCTGCTGCTTACCTTTCGAACAATTGGGTTTAAGATGACATGCTCTGCAGGTCATGATGTCTAAAAAATAGCGTTTCATAGTTAGGCCTTTTTCAACGCCCGAAAAACGATATGTCATCTCCTTATTTGCAGGGCAGATATAGATATCTTTATCTTCATCGTACTTAAACAGTGAGCGGTTAAAGATCCCTTTTTTCTCACTGCCTGAAGTATCGCCTTTCGGTACGATAACGGCCATTCCATTGTCCTGACAGTCTTTTATGTCAACTCCACTGTAATAGCCTTTATCGGCAATCACGGTGATATCCTTTTCCTTCAGTGCTGCTTGTGTCTTCTTGCCCATCCGACATAGCTGCCCCCTATCCGTTTTATTCATCACTTCATGAGCAACAATAAGATGGTGCTTGCTATCAACAGCGCTTTGCACGTTGTAACAAACGAGCCGACTCATGCCTTTTGTTTTCATCAGCCGGGAGTCAGGATCAGTGGTAGACACTTGTTTTTCAGGATGCTTGTTCACTTTTTCTTCCATGGCTTTTAACTTAACCAGTCTTTTTTTAAGCCAGGATATTTTGTCGTTAATTACTCCATTATCAACAGACTGACTCTCATTTTTATCGGCATCATCAAGCTTCTTTAAATACTCAGCAAGATGCTTTTCAAACCGATCAACATGAAACTTTAATTTTGAGGGTGTGTAATTCTTTTTACTATTATTAACCGCTTTGAATTTGCTGCCATCAATGGCGACGACCGTATCGGTAAACATATTCATTTGGCGACAAAGATCAATGAAAGTGCGACAGGTATTCTTGATGCCTCGGCTATTGTCTTTTCTAAAATCGGCAATGGTTTTGAAGTCTGGTGACAACCGCTCTAATAACCACATCAACTCAACGTTACGACCAGTTTCTCTTTCCAGACGACGTGAGGACTGTATACGGTTCAGATAACCGTAAATAAATAACTTGAGCATTATCGATGGATGATAGCCTGGTCGGCCGGTGTCAGCAGGTATGACTTTAAAACCTAGACGTAAAAGATCAATACCATCGACAAAGGCATCAATAACACGGATGGGATTTTTTTCTGTTATGTAATCGTCGAGCGCTTCAGGAAACAAGGTGGTTTGGCGCCGGGCTTCGCCCTGTATGAATCCACTCATTAGATGGTCTCACGTTGGAAAGACTTATTATATCCTTATTGGAGTTTTCACACAGCCTGTGGTGTTAGCAGAAGTTTATAATATAAGCTGAGTGTCCGCTTCTGGAGCTTCAGAATAATATGCTAATTATTTGCCAAACAGCGGAGACAGAAGCCGGAGCATGGCACAGAGATTTGTGCCGCTAAACGCCACGCCCTCGTGGCATTTAAGATCAAAACATATAAACTATTAGTCATGCCAATAACTTCTGATGAATTAACCAAACGGCTTAAAGATCGACTGCCGCTATTTTACGATCTTCGACAAACATCTATTGCCCTCCTCGCTATGAAAGAGGATATTGTGAAAAAGCGTAAAATGGACAAACTAGAGAAAAAATAACCGTATAAACAAATAGGCGAAAACCATGCCAACTACAATCGAAAAAACATTACGCAGTTGCAAAACCAGTGACGACTATCGAAGGCATCTTACGTTAATAGGTGTGATAACCCCTAACAAAGGTATTGCTAAACCTTGTGATGATGCTGACAAAAACGAACTTAGTTATAAATTGAGTTTGATGAGGAAGTACACGGATAACCCGTTAGTGGCTGAAACGTGTGTTAAATTAAAGTCCAACATCGAGAACTACACCCAGTCCATATCTTTACGCCAATAAAAAAACTCAAATAGCGGTTTCTTACAGAATCTAACTTAAAATGGTGTCCCGTGCAGGACTCGAACCTGCTACCCTCGGCTTAGCTTACCAACTACAGTTTTCACTGCCACGATATGTGTTTGTGGTCTGGACTATCCCTTCACCTTACAGCAATATGCTTAGGTGGAAGCCGTCTAGTCTCTGCACCTTCCTGACTTCTCAGGCTTGGCTCAGGATTGCCATCACCATTACGTGTTAAGGGTTCCCTGAGTTTGACTTCGTTCACTTACAAGGTTTCCCTTGCAAGGCTCCTCACTTAAAGGCCGATGCTCTATCCAGATGAGCTAACGGGACTTAATACGTTGTTACCTACTTTCTGGTAAGTAGTTTAGTTCATTTGGTAATGTTACCACGCCTGTAACCCCCGTCCTTACTCACTCACTCACTCGTTGGTAAGTATTTGGGGGGTTACTTATGCTCTATCCAGATGAGCTACGGGCGCAGTATTAAGCTTTATTTAACCGGTCGATGTTTTAAATAACAATCGGCCAGTTAATTTAAATTTGCTCGGGGTAGAGAGATTACAAAATACTTCGTGTA